>Ga0102851_10001306_pt1 | contig 14069 bp, 9 predicted proteins | sample Mud3Dept3metaG_FD_79558 | JGI IMG/M metagenome (GOLD analysis project Ga0102851, IMG submission 79558) | Freshwater wetland microbial communities from Ohio, USA, analyzing the effect of biotic and abiotic controls - Mud 3 Core 4 Depth 3... | ecosystem: Environmental > Aquatic > Freshwater >... | reverse complement strand
GATCGGGGGGCGGGGGCCCGGGGAAACGAAATTAGAATCGGATCGGCGCAAAGCCCGCGATCGCATCCACCGCCTGGGAAAAGAACTGGAAAACATCGACCGGGAGCGAAATATTCGCCGAAGCAGAAGGATCCAGAACGCCCTGCCCATCGTTTCCATCGTCGGCTATACCAACGTGGGGAAATCCACCCTTCTGAACAGCCTAACGCACAGCCGGGTTTACGTGGAAAACAAGCTTTTCGCCACCCTGGATCCCACGACCCGACGGCTGCGCTTTCCGCGGGAACGAGAGGTGATCATTACCGATACGGTCGGGTTCATCCGCGATCTTCCCAAGGACCTCCTGGATGCCTTCCGGGCGACCCTGGAGGAACTCAAAGATGCAAACCTGCTCCTTCATGTGATCGATATCAGCCACCCGTGTTTTGAAGAGCAGATGGAATCCGTGGAAAGGATTTTAGGGGACCTAGGGTTGCAGAAAACGCCGCTCCTCAGGGTCTTTAATAAAACGGACCGAATCGACCCGGAAACCGGAGACAAAATTATCCGCAGGTATGGCGGCATAGGCATTTCCGCCCTGCACGCGGAGACGTTTTCTCCGCTGCTTCAGGCCATGGAAACGAGGCTTTTCCTTCCGAAAGCCGAACGGCAGGAATGGGTGGAGCGGGAACCGGCGGAAGCGGCAGGCGTATTTTTGGAAAACAAAGACCAGCAAGACAATATCAGGTTATCCCTTTAGAATAAGAGAATTTTGTCGAGGCCAAGCTGTTCCAGGACTCAGCGGCCGGAAGGAACTCCCGCCAAAGGCGCGATTGGAATCCTAAGGCGCAGATACCTTTGTGGGGAATGCGGGAAGATACCTCCCGCCGTCTCTGGCGGAAAAAAACTCAGATTTCGGATCAAAGGGGCAACCCAGCCGATGCTTCCGACGTGGTCCGTTCCGGCCCCTGGGTCCAAACAGAGGCCGTCACGGTTTCTTTATGCCGACACTGACGCCGGCACCATCTTTCAAAGGGGGTTATCCTCTTGCCCATCTATGAATATGAGGCGGTTTTTCCGGGGCGGGCATGCCGGAAATGCGCCTATTTATTTGAAATAATCCAGCGGATGAGCGACCCTCCGCTTAAATCCTGCCCGGAGTGCGGGAAGGAGGTCCGCCGGAAAATTTCCCGCCCGCGGTTGATTCTGCCCGGATCGGCGCGCGGGCGGGACGAAGTGGAAAACCAGGTGGCCGATTACGAAAGAAAAGGAATGTACAGTCACGCGGCCGAGCTTGCGGACAAAGAAAGCGAAAAGCCCGAAAAGAAACACCTCAAGGAGCGGGCGATGGAGGATTACAAGAAAGCCGGATACGACTTCTGATGGTTTCGTAAAGAGTCCATCTATCCCGCTCAGAGCGGGATTGCGCTGCAACTTCGGGACACACCCGCAGGGGCGATTCGTGAATCGCCCCTATCTGTTACCTTCTGGGTCTCATTTCCTGCGAAAAGCGGAGTAGAGGCGAGCGGTCGTTCGCCCGGGCCTGGGCGTCCGGCCGCCCCTACTTTTTGCCCAGATCATTGGGGGCGGGGAAATGGTCCGATGTATATTTTTGAAGAACGCTAATTTGGTAAAAAAGGAGCCCGATTGCCTCGACGATTTCGAAAGAAAGACTTTTCCGACATCCCTTCAGCGGATATCCTGGCCTTCGTAAAGAACCGCAAAGGACAGACCGCCACCTTGACTGACCTGGCGCAGGGCCTGAACGTCCCCGCCGACGGGCGCCGAGAGCTGCGCCGGACTCTCCGCTCACTGGTTGAGGAAAGGAAGCTTGTGAAGTTCGACCGCCGCCATTACGGACTTCCCTCCAAGGGGAAGGTGGTGGAAGGGCGGTTCCAGGCCCACCGCGACGGGTTCGGGTTTCTCATCCCGGACGACCCGAATCTCCCGGACATTTTTTTGGGGAAAAGGGATGCCCGGGACCTCATGCACCGCGACCGCCTGGCCCTCCATTTGGGGAGAAGGGGGCGGAGGGGGGAGCCGGGGGAGCGCAAGGTGGAAGTTCTGGAACGGGCCAGCCGCCGCTTAGTCGGGTATTACCGTGAGGGGGCGAAGTACGATTCTGTCTACCCTGAAGACCTCCGCCAAATCCACGACCTACGCATTCCTAAGAGGTCGGCCGGGGGCGCCAGAGAAAATCAGCTGGTCCTGGCTGAGATCACCCGTTACCCCACCTTGACGGAGGCGGCCGAAGGGAGAGTCGTCAAGGTCCTCGGGGATGCGGATGACCCCCGCCTTGATGCAGAGATCATCATTTACAAGTACGATCTTCCCGAAGCGTTCCCGCCCAGGGTTTTAACAGAGGCCTCAGGCCTGGCCAGGACGATTTCCCCGGAGATGGTTTCCCGTCGCCGCGACCTGCGGGATCTGAATTTCTTCACCATTGACGGCGAGAAAGCGCGCGATTTCGACGATGCCGTCGCCCTCAAACGGCTGAAGAACGGCAAATTTAAACTCTGGGTTTCCATCGCCGACGTGAGCCACTATGTCCGGGAAGGATCGGCCTTGGACGCAGAGGCCTTCCGCCGGGGCACAAGTGTATATTTTCCCGAACGGGCGCTGCCCATGCTTCCTCCCGAGATCTCCAACGGAGTCTGCAGCCTAAACCCCCGGGAGGACCGGCTGACCCTGACCGTGGAAATGGATTTTGACGAAGAGGGTTCGCTCAAGAAGACCGATTTTTTCCCCAGCGTCATTCACAGCCGGGCGCGGCTGACTTATACGCTGGTGAAAAGAGTCCTGGAGGAAGAAACGGGGCCCGCCGAAGTCTCCCCGGCCGCGGCGAAGGATCTGCAGGCCATGGCCGATCTTTGCCGGTTGATCCGGGCGCGGCGGATGGCCAAAGGGTCCATCGATTTCGATCTGCCGGAGCCGGAAGTGATTCTGGATGTGCAGGGCCGGATTGAAGAGATCGTGCGGGCGGACCGGCACATCGGCCATCAGATCATCGAGGAGTTCATGGTTTCCGCCAACGAAGCCGTGGCCCGTTTCCTGAGCGAGCAGGGCGCCCCCGCTCTGAACCGGGTTCACGAACCCCCCGAAGCGGTGAAGATCGAGGCCTTTGCCGAGTTTCTCGCCCATCTGGGCTATTCGTTTCCGATGAAAGAGAAAATCAAGCCCGGGATCTTCCAGCGGATCCTAAACCGGGTCCGGGGAAAGCCCGAGGAAAAACCGGTCAATTACCTTCTCCTCCGCTCGATGAAGCAGGCCCGGTACTCGGAGAAGGCCCTGGGGCATTTCGCCCTGGGGAAGAAGCACTACCTGCATTTCACTTCCCCTATCCGGCGCTATCCGGACCTGGTCGTCCATCGGATTTTGAAAGAAGTCCTTGAATCGGGCCCCCCGAACGAGAGGCGAAAGAACAGGTGGATGAGCAGGCTTTCGTCCATAGCCGAACAATCCTCGGAGCGGGAGCGGGTTGCCATGGATGCGGAGCGAGAAATCGTGGACCGCAAGAAGGTGCAATTCATGCGGGATAAGGTCGGGGAGGAGTTCAACGGTTACATTTCCGCGGTGGTCACCTTCGGGATTTTCGTGGAACTGGAGGATTTTTTCATCGAGGGGCTGGTGCATCTGACCCGCCTGCCGCAGGATCGATACCGCTTCCTGGAGACGAGGCATACGCTTCAGGGGGAGCGCACGGGCCGGACCTTCCGGCTCGGAGATCGGGTGCGGGTGCGGGTGGACGCGGCCAGCCTGGAGAGCAAACGGATTGATTTTAGCCTGGGGCAATGATAATTTAAAAACTGTTGGTGTCATAAGAAGTTTCCTGCCAGGGCGGGATCCCGCTTGAAGCGGGATTGCGGTTGGGGCGCGCCCGCAAGGGTAATTTATGAATCCCCCCTGCAATTTATGCGGGCTTTGTCCCCCGAAACGAGAGGGAGACGAAACCAGACCTCCCTACATCCGTGATTTTTTTAATCGGTCGCTCACCTGGATATTTTTTTATGGAAATTATCCGCCGGGAAAAAGATCTGAAGAGGGAATTTCGAAATCCGGTGCTCACCATCGGGAATTTTGACGGGGTTCATTTGGGCCACCGGTTTATCTTCCAGCGGGTTCTGGAAAAAGCCGGGGAGATCGATGGCGAATCTATCGTCTACACTTTTGACCCTCATCCGGTGGAGATCCTGGCGCCGGAGCGGAAACCTCTGCTGATCACCCCTTTGGAGGAGAAGCTGCGCCTCATTGAAGAGCAGGGGATTGCGGTGATGATCGTGGCGCCTTTTACCGAGAAGTACGCCGGCCGACCCCCCGAGGATTTTGTCAAGAAAGTGCTTTACGATCAGATTAAAATCCGCCACATTTTTGTCGGCCACGATTTTACCTTCGGCAAAGACCGCCGGGGGAACATTGCCCTATTAAAGGAGATGGGCAGGAAATGGGGCTTCCATGCGGAGATGGTGGAAGCCGTGCGCCTGGAAGGAACGGTGATCTCCAGCACGCGCATCCGCGAGCTGGTGGCCAGGGGAGAAATGAAAGAAGCCGCCAAGCTTTTGGGCCGGCCCTATGCCCTCACCGGGAAGGTGATCCATGGCCACGGGCGGGGAAGCCGGAAGCTCGGATTCCCTACCGCCAATTTGAAACCCGCAGGGATGCTGTTCCCGAAGTCCGGAATTTACGCCGTATGGGCCGTTCACGAAGGCCGGAGATACGAAGGGGTCGCCAACTTAGGCTGGAACCCCACTTTCCAGGACCAGAAGTTTTCCATTGAGATCCACATCCTGAATTTCAACCGAGAAATATACGGGGAATATTTGAGGGTGGAATTCGTCGAGCGCCTGCGGGAGGAAGTGACCTTCCGCGGTGCGGAAGAGCTGATCGCCCAGATCAAAAAAGACATCGCCCAGGCGGAAAAGATTCTGAAGACGGCGAAGATCTGAATTCCGCCTTGAAAAGACAACTCTTCCAGGCGGGCTCCCCGCGAATAGGAAGTGAAAATCCCCTGCCCCTTGACGGGGGAGGGGCGGGGTGGGGGTGAAGGTGAAAGAAAAGCCTCCCGCCTGAATCCTCCCCCGCAAGGGGGAAGGAAAAATTTGTGAGAATTATCTGATTCCCTAATCCCGCCAAAAGCCATCGGTAAGGAGCGATCTATGTCATTTCAACTTGGACCCCGAAGAGCCGCATATATCGACATTTCCCAGGTCATAAAGGAAAAAGGGAACCCTGTCTCGGCGGAAGAGCTGAGACATTTTGAAACGCTCGATCTTATCTATCGCTCTCTTTGCGCGCTGCTCTTCAACTACGTTCCCGCCTCCGGGCACCCGGGCGGGTCGATCTCTTCCGGGCGCTTTGCGGCCGGGATCCTGTTCGCGGCTCTGGATTATGACTTTTCGGACCCGGACCGGCGGGACGCCGACCTGATTTCATACGCCGCGGGGCACAAGGCTCTCGGGCTTTACGCCATGTGGGCCCTGCGCGATGAGGTGATGCGCATCGCCGCTCCCCATCTTCTGCCCGCCGAGGAAAAGCTTCGCCTGCGCCTGGAGGACCTCTTGGGATTCCGGCGCAACCCGATCACGAAGACGCCTCTTTTTCTAAAGTTCCGGTCCAAGCCGCTGGACGGGCATCCGACCCCGGCCACCCCCTTCCTTCGCCTCTCAACCGGCGCTTCCGGCGTCGGTTTGGCGTCTTCCTTAGGGCTTGCCTACGGGGCCAGAGATTATTATGGGGATTCTCCCCGGGTACATATTGTGGAGGGGGAGGGAGGATTGACGCCGGGCCGGGTGAGTGAAGCCCTGGCTGCGGCCGGTACTGCTTCCCTGAACAACGCTTTTCTCCACGTGGACTGGAACCAGGCCTCCATCGACTCCAACCGGGTGTGCCGGATGGACGGGACCCCCGGAGACTACGTTCAATGGAACCCGATCGAATTGGCTTACCTCCACGATTGGAACGTGATTTCCGTCCCCAACGGTTTGGATTTTTCGCAGGTTTTGGCCGCCCAGAGAGCCGCCCTGGAGCTCAAGACCACCCAGCCTACGGCGATCGTTTACCGGACGACCAAGGGATGGCAGTACGGCATCGAAGGCAAGGCGTCCCACGGGGCCGGCCATAGCCTTTGCGCCGATGGATTTTACCGGGCTCTCCAGCCCCTGATCGAGAAGACCGGAGGGGCGCTTCCCAGATGCGAAGCCGCCCACCAGCGCTGCGCGGGCGGGCAGAACAAAGAGGTGGCCGAGGGGTGCTTCTGGGAAACCCTGCTGACAATCCGGTCGGCCTTGGAAGACAACCGCAGCACGGTCCAGTACCTGGCCCAAAGAACCCAGAAATCCAAGGACCGCCTTGAGGCGCGCCGGCGCCGGCCCCGCGAAAATGCCCCGAACCTGCCGGCGGTTTACGACCTGGCCCGCAAAACCGGAGGGGAGATTCCCGAAGAACTTCGACTTGCCCCCGGAAAGGGGACCACCCTCCGCGGGGAGTTGGGCAGGGTGCTTCAGCACTACAATAAAATCAGCAACGGCGCGGTTCTGGCCGCGGCCGCGGACCTGCTCGGGTCCACAAGCGTCAACACTATCGCCCAGGGCTTTCCGGATGGGTTTTTCAATGCCGCTGCCAATCCAGGGGCCCGGCTTCTTTCCATCGGCGGGATCTGCGAGGATGCCATGGCCGGGATTCTCTCCGGGCTGGCGAGCTACGGGTATCACCTCGGCGTGGGTTCTTCCTATGGCGCCTTCATCGCGCCTCTGGGCCACATTGCCGCGAGGCTTCATGCCATCGGCAGCCAGGCCCGGCAGGCCATTGCTCCCGAACCGTTTCGGCCCTTTGTGTTGGTTTGCGCCCACGCCGGGGTCAAAACCGGGGAAGACGGGCCGACCCATGCCGACCCCCAGCCGTTGCAGCTCCTGCAGGAGAATTTTCCCCTGGGAACGATGATTACCCTGACTCCCTGGGATCCGCAGGAGATATGGACTTTGTTTTCCGCGGCCCTGGCAAAGCGCCCGGCGGTCATTGCGCCCTTTGTGACCCGCCCTACTGAAAAAATCCTGGACCGGAAAGCCTTGGGACTGGCGCCGGTCGCGGAGGCGGCGAACGGGGTCTACATTCTCAAAAAGGCTGATTCCCGGACGGACGGCGTGGTGGTTCTGCAGGGGAGCGAAGTGGCCTACGATTTTGTGGAGAAAACCCTCCCGCTCCTTAAAACGGCGGGGATCGATATCCAGGCCTACTACGTGGCCAGCGCGGAACTGTTCGATCTGTTGCCGCAGGAAGAACGGGAGAAGATTTTTCCGGATGCCCATGCCCGGCAGGCCATGGGGATCACGGGGTTCACCCTGCCCACCATGGACCGGTGGGTGCGCTCGGAAGGAGGGCGCCTCGCGACTCTCCATCCTTTTCGGAAGGGCCACTTCTTGGGGAGCGGGCAGGCTGACAGGGTGCTGGCCGAGGCAGGTCTCGACGGCGAGAGCCAGTTTGAGGCGATTCGGAAGTATTTGAAAGAGAAAAACTAAAGGTTACGAGTTGCAGGCTGCGAGTTAAATTCCCCCTTCTTTTTCAAAGAGGGGCATACTCCTAAGGCGTAACCCGAAATCTGTAACCCGTAATGGTCGTTTATTTCAAAAACCCCTCCAGTTTATCCATCCCTTCCTTGATTTGATCGGCGTCGATCCCGGAATAGGCGAAGCGGATATACTGCTCGGTTTCCCCGGGCAGGGGCCGGCCGAAATGGCGGCGCGTGCAGAAGCTTACGCCCGTTTCCTGAAGCACGAGTTTGCGGAACTCCTCCACATCCCCGACCCCTTTGCGTTTCATGGCCCCGGTCACGTTGGGGAAAAGATAAAAGGTGGCTTCGGGCCGGAAACAGCGGATACCCGGGATATTATTGAGCCGGTCCACCAAGAGATCCCGCCTCTCTCTCAGAATCGACAGGATCCTCTGCGGTTCCGCGCCGCTCCCCTGCAGTCCGGCCAGGGCCCCGTATTGGATGAAATGGTTCGAGCAGGACTCGTCGTTGACGTTGATCTTGGAGATGTTTTCGATGAACCGGGCCGGGCCGATCGCGGCGCCCAGACGCCAGCCGGTCATGGCGAATTTCTTGCTGAAGGTGTAAAGGAGGATCGTCCTTTCGGCCATGCCCGGGAAGCCGGCGATGGACCGGGGCTCCCCGCTGTAGCGGATGTCGAAATAGGCTTCATCGGCGAGGACCAGCAGATCGTGCCGGACGGCCAGCCGGGCGAGTTCTTCCATTTCCTCCTTCGGGGAGGAGGCCCCGGTCGGATTCTGATAGTTGTTGTAGATGAGGATCCGGGCGCCGTCGTCGATTCCGCGGCGGATCGCCGCCAGGTCCAGGATGAAATGGTCCTCCGCCTCTTTGTAGCCATATGGAAGGCCTGTTCCGCCGTGAAAATCGATCTGCGATTCGTAGATCGGGTATCCCGGGTTCGGATAGAGGACTTTGTCCCCCGGGTTCATTCCCGCCATGATGAACTTGCCGATCGTGGGTTTGCCGCCGGGCTGGATGGAAACGTTTTCAACCGAGAGGGGGATCCGGTGGCTTTGGCTCACGTCTCTGGCCACAGCCTCCCGCAGTTCAAGGATGCCGGCGGTGGGGCAGTAGCCGGTTTTTCCTTTTTTCATGGCCTCGATGGCGGCATCCATCACCACCGAAGGGGTGATGATGTTCATGTCTCCCAAATGAAACGGATAAATCTTTTTCCCCTGTCGGGCTAAGTTGCCGGCCTCGAGGGAGACGGCGAAAGCCGTCTCGGTTCCGATCCGGCTCATCCGCTGGGCAATCGGAATATTCATAGCTCAACCTCGCTCCTTTATTTGCGGCCGATGGATCGCGCCCGCGGCCTTTCCGGCGCAAAGCGGCCCTTCTTCGCCGCCCGAATCCAATGCCATTTTAGCACAGAAGAAATGATGAAACCCTGCGGTCCGCAACAAGGGTCGGGTCACCTGATTACGGGCAGGTCGTTTGGCATCCCCCCGAAGGGACCGAGGCAGCCATCTGGACTCGCCGTGGCGCAGCCGCCCCAGGCCCCGTTGCCGTCCATGTCCAGATACCAGAGTCCGTCCCGGTAAACGCCGATCCGCGAAATTCCCTCCCGTTTCCAATCCCCCACCACCGGGATATCCTGGGGAAGCCCCCCAAAAGGCCCCAGACAGGCATCCAGGCCGCATCCATCCCACAGGCCATTCCCGTTCAGATCGAGATACCACATCCCCCGGCGGTAGACTCCGATCTTGGCAAATCCGTCGCCCGTCCAATCCCCCGCAACGGGAATGTCCACTTCCTGGCCGCCGAAGGCTCCTAAACAGACGTCCGGGTCTTCAGGCTCGCACCCGTCCCACAGCCCGTTTCCATTCCAGTCCAGAAGCCATCTTCCCTGGCGGTAGATTCCGATTTTGCTTCTTCCGTCTCCGGTCCAGTCGCCGGCGACCGGGAAGTCCTTGGGCAGGCCTCCAAAAAACCCTGAACATCCATCTATATCGCAGCCGTCCCAGGTCCCGTTACTATTGAAATCCACATACCAGATGCCCTGACGATAGACCCCGATTTTCGAGGTCCCGCTGCCGTTCCAATCGCCAACGACCGGGATGTCGCCGGCGACTCCCCCAAAAGGCCCAAGACAGCCGTCCGCTCCGCATCCGCTCCATCGCCCGTTGGCATCCGCATCAAAGTACCATTCGCCGTTCCGATAGATACCAAGCAGAGAGGCATTGGCCGGGCTGATGAAGACGCCGAAGGCGTAGGGATTCGCCCCGCCCGTGGCGAGGTCTGTCAGGGTGCCTGTTTCCAAATCAACGGCGGAGACGTTGTTGCTGTTGAAATTGGCGACATAAACTCTTGTGCCCGCCGGATTGACGGACACCCCAACCGGATTCAGGCCCACCGGGATGGGGGCACCGATCCGGAAATTTGTGGCCGCATCCAGGACGGAGAGATTGCTGCTCTCTCGATTGGCGACATAAACTCTTGTGCCCGCAGGATTTACGGCCACCCCGACCGGGCCGATCCCGACGGAGGGGATGGCGATGACCTGCTCGGTTTCCGCATCGATGACCGAAAGATTATTGCTGCCTTGGTTCGTAACATAGATCCTCGTGCCCGCGGGATTAACGGCAACCCCCGAGGGGCGAAGCCCCACCGGGATGGGGGGGCCGATCACGGAGTCGGTTGCCGTGTCGATGACCGAGACGCTGCTGGAGCCCTGGTTGGCCACATAGACTTTTTTCCCCGAGGGATTCACCGCGATCCCGGCCGGGTTCAGCCCCACCGGGATGGGGGGGCCGATCACCGTACCGGTTGCCGTATCGATGACCGAGACGCTGCTGCCGCCCTGATTGGCCACGTAAACCCTTGTCCCCGCCGGGTTAACCGCGATCCCGGCAGGGTTGACCCCGACCGGTATGGGGGGCCCCGGCACCCCCAGGAAGGCCCTGTCGATGACCGAGACCGTGTTGCCGCCTTGATTCGTGATGTAAACCCTTCTTCCTGCCGAATCAACGGCCACACCGACAGGCTGGAGGCCGACGGGGATGGATCCCAAAACCACGTTGGTGGCGGTATTTATGACCGAGACGGTGTTGCTGTTATAGTTCGTGATGTAAGCGAAGGGCGCGCCCCACAGCGTCTGCCCTGCCGCCAGAGATAAAAGGATGAATGACAATAAAAACCAACCCGTTTTTTTCATGGCTGCAACTCCTCTCAAATTCGTATTCACCCGAAACCTTCCGCGCTTCCGCTTATTCCGGGTCCCGCGGTTTCCGGGGCACAGGAAACGCCGGGGTGAACCTTTTCTTTAGAGAACAATATAACAGATATTTGAATTCCGAAAAAGATAGGAATTATCGGGCTACGGCAACCCGGCAGGGAGATCATGGGAATGAGCGAACGGCGAACCTTCATAACCCGGCGACGGTCATTGTTTTATCAAAGGAATTCTGCTATGAGTAATCGAAAGATTTAAAAAAAGGGGAGAAAGGGAATTGACCGGTCGGATAAGAATTCGGATCATTGCCTGCAGCATCATGAAGGACGAGCTCCTCCAATTTCAGGACGAAAGCGTGACCTATGCATTCCTGGAACAGTCTTTGCATCGCACGCCGCAGAAAATGCCGGCCGCGGTCCAGGAAGAGATCAACAAGGCTGCGGAAAGCGATGCGGATTATATCGTTCTGGGCTATGGCCTTTGCAGCAACGGGATTTTGGGAGTGCGCCCCGTCCGCCAGCCCGTGGTCGTTCCCCGGGCCCACGACTGCATCTCTCTCTTTCTGGGTTCGCTGAAGAGGTACCGGGAGGAACACGGAAAAGAGCCCGGGACTTATTACCTGACCAAGGGCTGGATTGAAGAAGGGAAATCGCCCCTGGGAATCCTCGCGGAATACACCCCGCGGTACGGCAAGGAAACGGCGGAATGGGTAATCCGGGAGGAACTCAAAAATTACAAACGGATCGCCCTGGTGGATTCGGGGAACCATATTTCCGAAGAACACCGAGCGCACGCCCGGGAAAACGCCCGGTTCCTGAATTTAAGATACGAAGAGATCAAAGGCTCCCCGGACTATTTCGTCCGCATGCTCCGGGGTCCGTGGGAAAAGGATTTTCTCATTCTTCATCCCGGGCAGGAACTGAAGCAGGAGTTTTTCCTTGAACAGGAGCTTTCCTGACCTTCCTTAAACTCCCTGCCGATCGCTCCGGCAAGATGTGCTCTGTCTGTGCCCCCCCGCCCTTCCCCACCGGAAGATGAAGATAATTTACGAAAAGAACCTCTCTGCCTTCTCCCCGCTTGACGTGGAGGCGAGGGCGGTGCTTTTCGAAAAATTTTGCGGTTTAGACAAGCGGCGAGGAGTCGATCGCGTTCTTCAAGTGGCCCAAGGAGGTGTTTCCCCCCGAGCAGATAATCCCAACCTTTTTTCCTCGAAGGTCGCTGCGGAGACGATAGGCGGCGGCCAAAGGCGCGGCCCCGGCAGCTTCGGCCAGCGTGTGCGCCCTCGTGATCATCCAGACCATGGCCTGCATGATTTCCGCGTCCGAGACCAGAATAAAGTCATGAAGGAGTTCACCCAAGATGGCCTGCGGAAGGGCGAAAGCCGTTCCCGTGGCCAAACCCTCGGCAAAGGTCCGGTTGGGTAAATCTACCAACTTTCGTTGTCTCCAGGATTCAAAGGCGGCGGGGGAGGCTTCCGACTGAACGGCGATGACCCGGATTCGCGGGTTGACGCCCCTGGCAGCGATGCAGGCGCCGGCCGCCCCGCTTCCTCCCCCGACGGGAACGATGATCGCCTGCAGGTCCGGCTGGTCTTCCAGCATCTCCAAGGTTTCCGTAGCGACCCCGGCAATGAGGAGGGGTTCGTCGCCGGAGTGGATATACCGATACCCCTTCTCTGCCGCCAGGGATTCGCAGCGGAGGCGGGCTTCGTCAAAGGTAGCGCCGTGGAAGAGAACCTCGGCCTCCAGCCCCTGCATGGAGGCGACCTTGCCGGGGTTGGCTTTTTCCGGCACCACAATCCGGGCTTTCACCCCGAACAGGCGGGCGGCCATGGCCACGGATTGCCCGTGGTTTCCCGTGGAGGCGGAGATGACTCCCCGGGAGCGCTCCTCGGGCGAAAGCTGAGAAACGAGGTTGATCCCTCCGCGGATTTTGAAGGCGCCGACCGGCTGGCAGTTTTCGTGCTTAATAAAAACCTCCGCGCCGATCAGCTGATTGACGGCCGGGTAGCTGTAAAAAGGGGTCCGCAGGAGGTACGGGCGGATTCGCCGCTTGGCAAGAAGAACATCCGGAAACTGAGGGAATTCCATAATTTCATCCCTTAACGAATTTGTTAAGAATCAGCGGGGGGATGGTTTCATTCGAAGAGGCGTCCGGCACCGCTCGCCTCTACCCCGGGTTTCGCGGCACGCGGAACAAGGTCTTTTCGAAACCATCACTTCTCTTGAAAGAACTGTTCTATCGTCTCCCGGATCGTCTCCGCATCGAAGACGATTCCCAGGCCGGCGAGGGTGGGGAAAAGGGTGCTTTCCACCCGAATGGCCGCCGTCTCCGTGGCCGAAACAATTCCGAGGAGATAAGGTTTTGTGCTCTCGATAGCGATCCGGTCGCGGATCTTGCGGCCCACGATCGGCTTCAAAACAACCGGGCTGCCGCTCGATCCCGGGATAATGGAAGCATCGATCAAGAAGCCGGGAATCTCCGCCCGGCGGCTTTCCCCCGAGGGCTGACGGACCCGGATGTTGATCCGCTCGCCGATTTTGGTGGCAATGATCCCCTGCCGCACCAGAGGGGAATGAGTCCGGGAATGATAGAGCCCGAGGGGATACCCGATGATCAAGACCTCTTCGCCTTCGGTTATTTCTTCTTGTTTCAACACTTCTGGAAGAGCGAAAAAGGAATAATCCGCCCCCTTGTTTTCAAGGTTAGGATGGGAGTTAATCAAAGAAGTCACATCCACGGCCAGAACATCCACGTCCGGATGGGGATGCTCCCGCCAGAGCCGGTGGCCTTCCTCACCCAGAAAAAACTGAAGAGCCGTGCCGCGCACCGAACCATCGGGTTCCCGAACATTGACGAAGATCTTGAGAAAGGCGGCATCCCGGCGCAGCTGCGGATCGAGGTGAAGGACATGCTTGTTGGTGACCAGGAAGACTTTGCCCTGCCGGTCGTTCATTTTCCGAATGAGCAGGAAACCTGTCCCCCCTCTTCCCCATTCGTTTTCAATCCGCACGGTGGCATGAACCCAAGTCGAGGCGATGGGCGAGGCTGCCGCCGGGGGACAAGATAAGAATTCCCCGGAAAGAGAAGAAAACAAGATCACAAAAAGCCAAAGGATACCAGAGGGCATCTTTACCCGCCTCGTTTCCCGCCTTGCAGCGCCATGCTGGGGACATTATATGCGGAAAAGCCGGGGGAAAAAAGGGAAAAGTTCTTCCTCGCGGAGGGGATACGAACGAAGTAGAGGGGGAGATAAATGAATAAAAACAGAGAGGTAAAGGAGAGGCAAAGGAAAGGATAGGGTGGGTATCGAATTTGCAAAAAAAGTTTGTAACGTCGTTACTCACTCTTACACTGCGCTAATGACCTGGCAAG
>Ga0102851_10001305_pt1 | contig 14071 bp, 5 predicted proteins | sample Mud3Dept3metaG_FD_79558 | JGI IMG/M metagenome (GOLD analysis project Ga0102851, IMG submission 79558) | Freshwater wetland microbial communities from Ohio, USA, analyzing the effect of biotic and abiotic controls - Mud 3 Core 4 Depth 3... | ecosystem: Environmental > Aquatic > Freshwater >... | reverse complement strand
CTCCGCTCCATGCTCCATGCTCCATGCTCCATGCTCCATGCTCCATGCTCCATGCTCCATGCCCCATGCTTAAGATTTTAATATCTTTGAGCCTATAATTTAATACCACAATTATGTCTTATAATCTGCTAAAAGGAAAAAAAGGTATCATATTCGGAGCACTCAATGAATTATCCATTGCCTGGAAGGTGGCCGAAAGAGCATATGAGGAAGGGGCTGTCTTTACACTCACAAATACGCCTGTTGCGATCCGGATGGGAACTATTGATCAGCTTGCTGAAAGAACTAAATCAACTGTCATTCCGGGAGATGCAACAAATATAAATGATGTAGAAAACATCATTCTGAAATCGATAGAAATTTTGGATGGCAAGGTAGATTTTATATTGCATTCAATTGGTATGTCTCCCAATGTCAGAAAAGGATTGGCGTATGATGAGCTGAATTATGAATATTTCCTGAAAACACTTGATATTTCAGCATTATCCTTTCACAAACTTCTTCTCATTGCCCGTAAGCACGACGCCATAAATGAGTGGGGTTCTGTAGTGGCATTATCTTATATTGCAGCCCAACGTACTCTGGTGGGGTATAATGACATGGGCGACGCCAAGGCCTTGCTCGAATCCATTGCACGCAGTTTTGGATATATATATGGAAGGGATAAGAAGATCCGGATAAATACCATATCACAATCACCCACTTTAACGACGGCAGGAAGTGGAATCAAAGGTATTGATACATTATTCGACTTTACAAACCGGATGTCACCTTTAGGAAATGCCTCGGCCGAAGATTGTGCTAATTATTGTATCACATTATTCTCGGATCTGACCAAAAAAGTCACCATGCAGAATCTTTATCATGACGGTGGTTTCTCGAGCATGGCAATGAGCCAGAGAGCCATTTCGCAGTATACTAAAAGCTTTGGAAAGTGTGACTGACCTCTAAGAGTTCCGGGTTCTAGGTTCCGGGTTCTAGGTTAGAACCGGCAAAGGTTGAAAAGATTTTTGGCTCGCTTATCAAATTTTTTTTGATCAAACCGATAAAGCTGGGCTGGTTTGTGAGATACGCCCACCTGTTTTTGTTTCAGAGGTATGATGAAGTTAGCATTGGTTATTTTTTTTCTGAAATTTCGTTTATCAAGCCTGGTATCAAGTACGACTTCATAAATTTTCTGAAGCTGGCTAAGTGTAAATTTTCCCGGTAAAAGTTTGAATATAATGGGTTGTGTAACAACTTTCTCCTTCAGAAAATCAAAGGCTGCGAAAATGATTTCTTTATGGTCGAATGCCAGGTCAGGCAGATCATGTATTCCATACCATCTGGGTTTTTTCCCGTACCATCCGGGTAATGATTTCCACGCATCCTGATCAATATAAATTTTGTCAACTGCAACGAGGGCATAATAGGCTACAGTCAAAACTCTAACGTCAGGATCTTTTCCAATCGCTTTCAGCCATATCTGGTCACGTTCTTTTTTCAGTCTGTCAAGATCCCCAAAAGCAGCGAACTGTTCAAGGTGTACATCCGTGAGACCGGTTAATTCCTTCAATATCCGGCGGACGGCCTGATCTGTATTCTCATCATCCCTGCAATGATTTCCGGGCAAAGACTGATCCTGGAAAATGATATGCTCATTATCCGGTGTAAATAATATACGATCCACAAGGAGAACTTTGAGTTCTTTGAGATCAAATCCAAATACGACGGAATCAACCGAAATATTTGGATTTATTTTTTCATTTTTATGATTAATCCAGAATTCTGGATTAAATGTATTGGATAGTTTTGGCACGTTTCAATTTTTATTAATTCTATATATATAATATATTGTAAACTGTAATAGTATTAACATCTATGATCATATGATCATAATTCATGATCATAATTTCTTTTAGATTCCCTAAAGAATATGATATTTCAGTGTTGATAAAATCAGAGAAAAATTTTTGTAATTAATTTTTTTTCTTTATCTTTGATTTAGTAAGTGTAATTGTAACACAACAAATGGTGTATTAATAACACTAAACTACAAAAATTCCAGTAAATTTCAAATATAATCAGGTTATTTTTTATATACTGAAATAACAGTTAACCACATTCTTTTTGTAATTAATGCGATCCTATTACGAAATATTAATCGAAATAGAAATTCTGAATTTTAACCAACTAAATCCTAACTAAATGAAAAAGTCAATTACTTTTTTATTGATTTTTCTGTTGTGCGGATTCCAATTATTTGCACAACAAACTGTAACGGGTACAATCACGGATGCCACTGATGGAACACCGTTGATTGGTGCCACGATTATGCTACGTGGTACCACGTCGGGATCCATCACGGATATTAATGGCAAGTATTCCCTGAGTGCACCTGCAGATGCAGTTCTCACTTTTTCTTATGTTGGTTTTGTAACTCAGGAAATTCAGGTGGGGAACAGGACTACCATTGATGTATCACTGGTAAAATCCACCACACAGCTGGAAGAACTGGTCGTTATTGGCTATGGCTCCCGTCAGAGGAGGGACGTAACCAGTGCGATTTCATCAGTTACTTCTGAGGACCTGGTCAAAACCAATTCAATGGCACCAGAACTGGCCATGCAGGGAAGGATGTCTGGTGTGTATGTTCAGGCCAGTGGTTCCGAACCCTATTCACGTCCAACCGTACGTGTAAGGGGAACCAATACATGGGGGATTGCGGATCCTCTGTATGTTATCGATGGTGTGCCCATCAGCGAATATGGTGCGGGAGCAGAAGCCATTTACGGTGCAGGTGGAACAAGTGCCGCCGCTATACAGGATTTACGCCACCCGATCAATATCATGTCCCTGATCAATCCAAATGATATTGAATCCATATCGGTATTGAAGGATGCTACAGCAGCAGCCATTTACGGTGTGCGGGCTGCCAACGGGGTAATCCTGATCACTACCAAAAAAGGTAAAATCGGTAAACCTGTTGTGGAATTTAACTTTAAGTATGGCATTCAGAACATACCCCAAAAGTATGATGTTTTAAATGTGGATGACTATGTTGACCTGTTCCAGGAAATGTTTGCCAATAATCCGGATCAGGCCGATTTGCTGCCCAACGTGTTCAGACCGGATTCGGCGGAATACCTTGGAGATATGCCCACTACTGACTGGCAAACACCATTCCTGAACAAAAATGCACCATTGCAGGATTACAACCTGAAAGTCTCAGGAGGAACTGAAAACACAAATTATTATATTTCTGTATCTTATAATGATACAGAGAGCCCATACATTAATTCCTGGCAGAAAAGATATGCTCTGTCAACAAATATCAATACCAATATCACAAAGTTTCTCAGGACTGGAGTAAATTACAGATTCGTATATTCGGATATACTGGATGATTCGAATAACCAGTTCGGCGGGGGTGGCATGCAGGAAATGGCAACCCAACCTCCCTGGCAACCCATCTATAATTCCAATGCACCGGAATATCAGAAAGGATATATGGAAGCGATCAATTACGGATACACCAATTATCCTGATGGCTGGTGGGCAGAAAGAAAATGGGGACCTGCGGGTGGTATGAACCGGTTCGGTGAAATGGCTCTGAATGAATCAACCTATTCCCTGATAAGGAATCTTGGAACTGCTTTTGTAGAACTGGAACCTTTACAGGGACTCAAGTTTAAAGGAACCTTAAGTATCGACTGGTTCTATAACCGGAGGAATGAGTGGAGCGATATTTACTCATTTGTATTCAATATTACCCCAACCGATCCTCTGACCCTGGGTGAAGATGGAGTAGATGATTCTATTGGAAGTTACGGTGAACGTCATCTCCGGAATACAAACATTATAAGTGAATTCAGTGCCAGCTATACCAAAACATTTGGCGACCATAATATTGACCTGTTATTTAATTTTATGGACCAGCAATTTCAGTATGAAGGTATCAGCGGCTCTTCCGACCAGATTTTTGCCAGAACAGAGGATTTCATCGGATTTGGCTCAGCTATGAATGAGTATACCAATACCCAGAATTTCAAAGATCATTATGCCCTGCAGGGTATCATGGGAAGAGTTGGTTATAATTATGCCAATAAATATTACCTGGATGCGACCGTCAGAAGAGATGGTTCTTCAAGGTTTGCTGAAGAAAATCGCTGGGGTACTTTCCCTGCCTTTTCCGCTGCATGGCGCCTCAGTGCTGAATCCTTCATGCAGAACCTGACCTGGCTCACCGACCTGAAGATCAGGGGAGGATGGGGCCAGCTGGGTAACCAGGAAACAAAAGCTTTTGCTTACCTGTCACTGGTCAGCAGAGCTCCGCACTATGCTTTTGGATCCACTGCAGCCCTGGGCGATCCAAGAGGATTATTTTATTATGGTGCAGCTCTTCCTGACTATCCCAATGAGGATCTTACCTGGGAAAAGACTTCCACTACCAATATCGGCTTTGATGCCAACCTGTTTACCGCTTTGGATATATCTCTGGAATATTATTACAAATTTACCGATGGTATTTTGCAGGATTCCAGGTTGCCGGGTAGTATAGGCACATCAACTCCCGGTAATGTAAATCCGCCTCCGGCTAATCAACCCATCGCAAATATTGCACAGGTAAAGAACCAGGGCATAGAACTTTCAATCGGCTATCGCGGATCGGTGGGTGACCTGAATTACTCTGTAAATGGTAACCTGACAACCGTTAATAACGAGGTAGTAAAAATGTATGAAGACACACCCATGGGGGATGAATATGGCAGAATAGAAGTGGGTTATCCGGTCAATTACCTCTGGGCTTACAAAATGGGAGGGATTTTCAGAGATGCAACAGAAGTGACTAACTACCAGGCAAAAACAACGGATGCGACGGTTACCCGACAGGAGCCCGGCGATGTCTGGTTCAAAGATGTCAATGGAGCACCGGATGAGGATCATCCCTTCTATACGGAAGGTGCAGATAGTACAGTTAATTTCTATGACCGTACCTATGTCGGAAAAACCATCCCGGGATTCTTCTATGGATTCTCCTTTAACCTCGAATTCAAAGGTTTTGATCTCTCCGCTTTCTTCCAGGGTGTGGGTGATATCCAGGCATTCAATAATGGAAAATGGGCTCTTGAGAATATGAATAACCTCGGTAATAATCAATCAACATCAACCCTGGAGCGCTGGACACCTACTAATACCGGGGCCGATTTGCCACGCGCCATTTATGGCGATCCGGGTAATAATAACAGAACCTCTGACCGCTGGATTGAAAATGCCGGCTATTTAAGGTTCGCAAACCTGCAGTTTGGCTACACTGTTCCAACTGCAATAGCCAGCAGAATAGGCGTATTCCAGAATCTCAGGGTCTGGGTTGGAGGCTCCAACCTGTTTATCATTACTCCATGGACAGGACTTGACCCGGAGAATGATGGGATTCCCAGTCCAAGAATATTTAACTTGGGAGTTGATATGAGATTTTAAAAAATCATTTTATGATATCAAAAATTAAGAATATGAAAAAGTACAGATATATCATAGGTTTTTGCGTGTTGCTTACAGGACTGGTAATCTTTTTTGCCTGTGAAGACCGGCTTGACAAACCACCTTTAGGCGACACGGAGGAAACATTTTTTACAACCCAGGATAACTATGAGTCAGCTGTCCTTGGAATGTATGCCGGCCTGACTTATTGGTACTGGTATAATAATAATAATTGTATTCATATGCTCTGGCTGTTGCCAGGGGATGATATGACTACAAAGCAGGAATGGCCTTTTGAATCATTCAATGCCATTACTCCGGATGATTATAGAATCAATTATTACTGGGATATGACGTATGCTATCAACACAAGGGCCAACATCATACTTGAAAAAGTTGAACAGGCAGCAGAGGGTGTATACCTGGATGCTGACCTTAAAAACTGGCACAGGGGAGAAGCACTGTTCATTAGGGCATTGTGTTCTTTTAAACTATTCAGCTGGTTTGGAGCAGCACCGGTTATTACCGCCCGTGTAACGGGTCTCGGAGAACAAACTAAACCGCCCAGTTCCACCGGGACACAGTTACTCGACCAGGCCATTACAGATCTTACAGAAGCAGCTACCCTCCTCCCGGATAATTGGGAAGACAAATATATCGGGAGAGCTACTTCTAATGCTGCCTATGGCCTGCTCGGTAAGTGCCTTGTAACGCGTGCATGTTACGGGGGAGGTAATGCAGATTATTCAGATGCCATTGAAGCATTCAATAATATCAGTTCGGATGTTCAGCTGACCCCACAGTTTTATAGCAATTTTGATGCTTACAATGAGAATAATGAAGAATCATTATTTGAATTCCAGGCCAGCGAAGCCCCTGGTTTTGACAATATCTGGCTGAGTAATGATTTTGGATCGATAGGTTCCATGCTGGGTTTCTTTGGATATTTTAATAATGTGTGGAGCTGGTGGGGTAATCCATGTTTTGTGCCTACGGATAAGCTGTTAAATGCATTTGAAACCGGTGATCCGAGAATTGATGAAACCTTCCGGTCAAATGCCGATGCTGTCTTTAACGGATGGGAATTCATCAAGTATACCAACCACGACTCTCAAAACTGGGAAGGCTGTTCACATAACAACAACAGAATATTAAGATATGGTGATATACTGCTATTAAGAGCAGAAGCCTATCTGCAAACCGGTAATGCTGCAGCTGCCCTTGCCGATGTCAATTCCATCAGGGAAAGAGCAAGAAATTCTGTTCCGGAAGGGAATCCACCATCAGCAGTCCCGGCGGATCTCGCAACAGTTGCCATGCAGGATATCATGGATGAAAGATTACGTGAACTGGCCGGTGAGGAAGAGCGGTTCGTCGACCTGAAAAGATGGCATGCAGCCGGCTATGTTAATCTTGGCAACTGGTCGGCAGCTGACTGGGGCCCATCCCTTAACGCGTCTTTTGATTTTGCAGGTTGGTTCGCTGCTACACAGGGAGACATGATGTTTCCGATTCCAACGGATGAAGTTGACCTGAATCCAAACATTACACAGAATAAGGGTTACTAAAAGGTTAGGTAAAACAATCGCAACTGAAAAAGAACCCACGTCATTCAACGTGGGTTTTTTTTAATTATTTATTTGTCGAAATACCACCGTTTTATTCCTGTTTATACCCGACACAATCAGCGAAGTATCCCCTTCAAAATAAAGTAATGATTCTACCATCCCGTTGAGAATCAATCCGCTTTTTGAGGATGTCAGTATATCAAATGATTGCTTTCCGCCCCTGCTCAACAGAACCAGGCCTTTACTGGCATCATAGTATCCGGTTGAAACATCATATGTCCAGTCATTCCCCGCACAAATTACATCCACGTAGTTGTCGCCATTAATATCCCGGACAATCATTTTTTTAACCGGGGAAAACTGTAATTTGTCAGGTAACCTTTCCCATCTGAATGTGCTTTTATCGTTCCATATTACATAACTGGATGTGGTATTGATATGCAACATGAATTCCAGTCTTTTCATCATTTCCTTATCAATAATTTCATCCAGAGTCGTATAGCTAAAGGAATAATAACTGTTGAATTTCCTTATGAAGTAATAAGATTGCCAGCCCAGCTCATCAAAATAATTCACCGGATATTCTCTCATTCTTCCGGACTCATTCTTCCAAAATCCTGTCATCACCGGATCCAGGTTCCCGTCAAGATCAAGATCAATGGCATAAAGATTCAAATGGAATTTATCATTTACGGTGAACTGGTGATTCTCCCCAAGGTTTCCAGCCACATAATCATCATCGCCATCACCATCAAAATCCCCGGCAATAATGGAGTACCAGATCCCATGGTGGGTTTCAAATCCCGGTATGATTGCAGGTGCCAGCTCTGTCCCATTTATGTTTTTAAGGATGATAACCGAATTCCATTCTCTTGTAACCACCAGATCTTCCCAGCCATCCTGGTCATAGTCGCTCCACGCAGCGTCAGTTACCATGCCCAGGTCCTGTGGTGACCATGACTCGACTTCCAGATTTCCTCTTTTATTAAGGATGAACCATGACTGGTTTGCATATGGATATTTGTCTTTTTTCACCCTGGAACCGATAAATAAATCCATGTAACCATCGTGATTAAAATCACAGGGCCTTATAACCGAAGCGGGGAAAGGGGGAATGGGAAGATCAATCCTTTGAAAAGAATCATCCCGGCTAATATACAAATAGTGTTTATACGCTTCTTCTTCAGGATTTTCATATCCACCGGCTATTGCAATAACGTCATTATTGCCATCATTATTAATATCCAGGATCGCAAGGTCGGATTCAGAGAATTCTTTCTGAGTTGTTAATCCTTTAACTTCGGTCTTTTCAAATATCATTCCTTTACGGATAAAGACATTGGTTGGTAATAAATTTGTAGATCCGATGATCAAATCCTCGTGATCGTCCCTATTTATATCACCTTTGGCCATGGCGGGACCAATCTGTGAAAATTTATGCGGAATGATTTTTTGATTGAGAAAAAAATCAGAAAAATCTTTTTGTTCGTGAAGGTAATCTAATATGTTTTCATCTTTACTGAACAGCAATGCATTTGTAAGAGGTATGCTGGTAATGCAGGGTGGAGAGGAACTGTCCTCAAGGATTTCAATGGTCTGTCCTGCGCCTGTATTTCCCAAACAGGTCGTTTCCCCGCTGGAAGGCCAGGTCACTTTTATGGAATCAACAGATTTATTTTCCCCCAGTCCAAAATGAAGAACCGGATCCACCGAAGAAGCATATCCCCTCATCAGAAAATTTTCCTTAAACTGGTAATTCCCTCCGGACCATAATTCAACTTTTGCACCTATCGCCATTATATTACCCGATTTTCCTTCAAGTTTTATTTTGATAAAGCGGGTTGTTTTTTTGGATTTCTCAGTCGAGTAATTCCGTAAGATAAAAGATTTATCATTTATGTTATTTACGATATAATCCAGGTCACCGTCGTTATCCAGGTCAGCAAATGCAGCACCGTTCGAGAAAGAGGGAATGGCCGGGAGCCATTTCCCGGTTCTGCGAATGAATTTAAGATTCCCGGCATTTTCAAATGCATCATTGGGTATATCTACCGGTGGAGCAGTATTAATTACAGCTCTTTTATCGATGGAAAATCCCATGTTCATCATGTATTTTGAAAAGTCCTGATCGATCAGGTCCAGGGGATATCCATTTGCTATAAGCAGGTCATTATCGCCATCGTTATCATAATCGGCAAACAGGGCCGACCAGCTCCAGCCGCTCTGAAAAATACCCATCATCTGCCCTAATTCACTGAACGGAATCATATCACCGTTAACAGATCCATTGTGAAGGTGTAACATGTTCCTGACATACTGGTGCTCATACTCCATTCTGTCTTCAATTAAATAAATCAGGTAACTGTAGCCCTTATTGGTTTGTTTTCTTTCATGATAGCTGTCGGGCACCATGTCAAGTGTATAAATGTCAGGATTCCCATCGTTATTAACATCAGCCATGTCATTACCCATGGAGGCCCGCGACTGGTAAGACAGGTATTTCCTGATTTCATTCCGGAAAGTCCCGTTGCCCTGGTTTATATAAAGAAGATCATTGGAGCTGAAATCATTTGATACATAGATATCCGGGAATCCGTCCTTATTCAGATCACCCATGGCCAGTCCCAGTCCAAATCCTTCATATATAATTCCTGCAGGAATTGTCACATCACTGAATGTGCCGTTTCCATTATTCCGGTAAAGCTTGTCATTGTTCGGGGCTGTACCATCTGTTATTTTAGGATGATAAATTGCATCCATCCGTTCATTCAGGGTATTATTTAAAACATACAGGTCCAGATCACCATCTCTGTCGTAATCAAAAAAAGCTGCACTAACCGACTGATCCTTATTATCAATTCCATATTTTTCAGCCATTTCAATGAAAACAGGATCCATTCCATTTTTTGCACCCTGATTGATCCATAACCTGTTTTTACGTTTATCCGGATCCTTACTGATCGTTGAAGTAATATAAACATCCAGCCAGCCATCACTGTTTATATCCACCATTATAACTCCGCTGTACCACTGATCATTGGTCAGCCCGGCAAAATTCCCAGTAATATCCCTGAATTTAAATTTTCCCTGGTTCAGATAAACCCGTGAAGGAACCTGGTTTCCGGCAAATACAATATCCGGCAAATCATCATTATTCAGGTCACCTATACCAACTCCGGCACCATTATAGATATATTCATTGTCTGCCGCATTTAAGCTGTCCGTTTCGGTTATTGTATTTTCGAAATCGATACCTGTTTCTGCAGAACTTATTAAGCGGAATTTTGTGGATCTGGAACAGGAGCTGATCACAAGGACAATTAAGACGGGGAATAATATCCTCATGGTAAGATTCAGATAAATTTAAAAGAGTGATTACACAACGGTAAATCTATTAAAAAAAGTCGACTGAAAGAATGAAAGATCCAAAGGAGAGATAATTTTTTAATTTATGCTATTAGTATTAAATTAATAAGATTCTTCATTGAATAATTAGATTCATTGCATTTTTGCGAGGTAATCTGCGAACTTCAAAAGCAATTCAGAGGCCAGAATGATTTTTTATTAATTTTACCTGACAAATCAATTGTACAATGAATGGTATTCGTCCCGGGAATCACTCAGATTATTTCATAATTGTCCTGATCCTGTTTTTTTTACTGCTCCCCCAGTGCCGGAGTAAGGAATCACCCGGGAAGTTAAACCAGGTTGAAACACACGGCAAATCCAATGATACAATACAGGCAGAAAAAGCATTGACTGCAAGGACAATGGGCTTAGCCTACCTGGAAGAGAATAATCTCGAAGAGGCAGAAAACGAATTCCAGAAGCTCATTGAACTGGCTCCAAAGGAAGCCATAGGTTATGCCAATCTGGGATTAGTATACCTCAGGATGGGGCGATACAATGAAGCAGAGGAACAGCTTTTACACGCTATAAAACTTAATCCGGATGATCTGGATATCCGTCTGAATCTTGCCAGAGTATACGAATACCAGGGCCAGTCCGAAAAATTCATCAGGGAGCTTGAAAAATCCATCAGGATCGATTCAACCAATATTCAGATACTCTATGCTGCGGCAGAGTTTTACAGCAGTTCCTCAGATAAAAATTCGATGCTTCTATGGGAGAAGTATATGAAGAAGACAATGGAGGCTTCACCCATGAATATAGTTGCCCGCCTCTATATGATCGAAATTATGCTGCGTAATGGTAAGTCGGATGAAGCGCTTATCCAGCTTGAAGAACTGGAGCGCATATTCCCCGACTTTCCGGAGGGTGCGCAGACCTGGTACACAGCTGCTATAGAATCTCTGCAAGCCAAAGATTTTGACAAGGCACTGAGCAATGTACTGATATTTCACAACGTCCTGAAACTTACCAATCAGTATCAAAATGGGATTTCTGATCTGAAGGGACATTCTGGTTCCTTTATCGGTGTTCCGGTATTATCCTTTTCAGGAAGCGTACCGTCCTTAGTACCTGAGGGTGTTTCTATCATGGATGTTATTAAGTTTACTGATGTTACCGCTCTTTCAGGCCTTGAACTCAATAAGGTTACAGGCAGGAATTCAGAAAATTCGGGTAGTTCCAACCACAAACCCCATTTGGCTCTTGGTGACCTGGATCATGACGGTGACCTGGATCTTTACCTGGGTACATGGATGGAGGACGAATCAAGGTACCGGCATTTTCTTTTCCAGGTAGACATGGGTAGATTTAAGGACATTGCCATGAATGCCGGGATCAATCACACAGGATACGAGTCAGACGCTCTTTTTGCTGATTACGACAACGATGGCTGGTTTGATCTCTTGGTGGTTGCAGAAGGATCAGTAATTCTATATAAAAGTACAAGCGAAGCCAGATACAAAAATTATACATCAAGGACAAACCTTGGCAAGGATGGACGGGAATTAAAGGCCTTGTTTTTTGATTATGATCATGAAGGAGATCTGGATTTATTTTTAACCGGATCCGGTACGAACAATCTATTCAGGAATAACGGGGATGGGACCTTTACCAAACAGACTGCACAGGCAGGATTGGAAGGCGGAGAGTTAATCAGCCCTGATGCCTGTTTCGGGGACTTTGATGATGATGGAGATATCGATATTTTCGTTATAAATCAAAATGCAGATAATGAACTTTATTTTAACCAGCGGGAAGGTAAGTTCAGGAACATGACCGCGGGAAGCGGCCTTTCCGGATCAACTGGTTCCTCCGCCGTGACCTGCGGTGATTATAATAATGACGGATATCTCGATATTTTCGTAAGCGGTAACCAGCCGGGTATTTATCACTTGTTCAGAAACAACGGGAAAGGATCATTCAAAAGGGATGAATCGTTTTCTGAAAATATGGGTGCTCTCAGTAATACCATTGCCAGGGATGTTTCTTTCTTTGATTTCGACAATGATGGTCACTTTGACATACTTATTTCAGGCAGAAGCTCCGTATCCTCAGAAAAAGGAGTCCATCTTCTGCATAATAAAGGCGATGGTTCATTTGAGGATGCATCAAAGCTATTGCCCGATGATCTGATGGAAGGAGGACAGATTGGGATTGCTGATTATAACGAAGATGGTGACCTGGATATATTCCTGACAGGAATAGAAAGTGGTGTACGCCTGCTTCGCAATGACGGAGGTAATATCAACCACCGGTTACAGGTCCGCCTGGTGGGTGTGAAAGCTGGTAGTGGAAAGAACAACCATTACGGGATTGGATGTAAAATCGAAGTCCGTTCGGGTGATCTTTACCAGATGAAGGTGGCCACGGAACCTGTGATATACTTCGGACTTGGACAGAGATCCAGTGCTGATGTGGTAAGGATCCTTTGGACAAACGGTACTCCTCAGAATATTTTTTCACCCGGGATTGATCAGGATCTTGTCGAGGAACAGATGTTAAAGGGATCCTGTCCCTTCCTTTACACATGGAACGGCAATCAGTTTACCTTCATAAAGGATATAATGTGGCACTCCGCGCTGGGTATGCCTATGGGTATCATGAGTGGAACAACTACCTATGGATTCTCTGAAGCTTCGAGGGATTATATGAATATTCCGGGGGATAAACTCCAGCCTTCCGGAGGACAATATGTGATCCAGTTAACAGATGAACTATGGGAGACTATTTATCTTGACAAGGTGGAGCTGATTGCAATTGATCATCCAGATACTATTGAAGTAATGGTAAATGAAAAATTCTCGCCACCTCCCTATCCTGCAGAAAGGTTTTATCGGATATCTGGTAAGATCATTCCTGTATCCGCAAGAGACGGAAAGGGAAATGACCTTCTGGATTTGCTTCGGGAGGAGGACGACAAATACGTCGCGAACTTTCGGAGAACTAACTACCAGGGCATTACAGAGATGAGAGAACTGATTCTTGATCCCGGGCCATTGAAAAAAATCGAGGATCTTCAGCTCTTCCTGAAAGGCTGGATTTATCCAACGGATGCAAGCATCAATAAAGCAATTGCGCAATCGTATAAAACAAAAGTGGTACCTCCTTTCCTCCAGGTCATAAACAATGATGGACAGTGGGAAACCGTTATTCGTGATCTTGGATTCCCGGCAGGAAAATCGAAAACTGTTATAGCAGATCTGAATAGCAAATTCCTTTCAGAAGATCATCGGGTGAGGATCATTACTAATATGGAGATATATTGGGATCAGGCATATTTTGCATACGATCTCCCACATGCTTCCATTAAATATATCCGTATCAGACCGGAAGAGGCTGATCATCACTACCGGGGATTTTCTGAAATGTACCGGAAAGGTGGAAAGTATGGGCCACACTGGTTTGATTATGGAAGTGTGACAAGCAATCCCCGCTGGAGAGACCTTGTTGGTTATTATACACGGTATGGTGATGTTTCCGAGTTGTTAGAAGAGGAAGACGATATGTATATCATTGCCAATGCCGGGGACCAAACAACCATTAAATTTTCTGAACATGAGCTCAATGAACTTCCGGAAGGCTGGAAGAGGGACTTTGTCATCCATACCATTGGATGGGTGAAGGATGGTGAT
>Ga0102851_10001304_pt1 | contig 14078 bp, 8 predicted proteins | sample Mud3Dept3metaG_FD_79558 | JGI IMG/M metagenome (GOLD analysis project Ga0102851, IMG submission 79558) | Freshwater wetland microbial communities from Ohio, USA, analyzing the effect of biotic and abiotic controls - Mud 3 Core 4 Depth 3... | ecosystem: Environmental > Aquatic > Freshwater >... | reverse complement strand
GCCTATTGGGAGTTCTATCCAAATGGTCTCGGTAAAGTTATGGAACATCATCAGGAACGCTGGGCTTATTATCCGGAACTTGGAATTGATACCCGATCAACGGCCACTTACCCGAGGTTGAGCCTTGAAGGCGATAACACAAACAACAAAGCTCCAAATTCAGATTTCTGGCTTAAAGATGCTTCATATCTGAGGTTTAAATCAGCGGAGTTGGGTTACTCTTTCAACCATAATGTTGTTAAATACCTGCACATGTCCAACTTAAGGATCTATGCGAATGGATATAATCTTTTCACTTTCGATAAAATAAAAGTGATTGATCCCGAATCTTCAGGTGACGGTATTGCTTATCCGATTCAACGAATTGTGAACGTGGGTATTACTGTTCAGTTCTAACCTTTAAAAAGAGAGCGATGAGAAATACTATATATAAAACACTGATTTTTTCAGCATTGATTGTAAGCGCATGTGAAAATCCTTTAGACGAAACTCCTTATAATAAATACAATGCCGAATTTATCTTTTCAGAGCCTAAAAAAGCTGAAGAATATGTCATGCGGCAATACCTAGTATTACCCTACGGTTCTTCAGAGTCAAACGGGTATAACCGGCTGGAGTCAGGCAGTTCGATGATTGCCTGTGCTTCCGATGAGGCAATGCCCAATATCCCGGGATCAAACGTCGATATTTTAACCAACGGATCGTGGACTCCTTCCTCTTCGAATCCTGACAGCCGGTGGGACGATAATTTTGAGTTCATCCGTTCAACCAACATCGGGCTGGATAACCTTTATATGCTTCCTGAATCCTCGGCTGACCTCCGAAAACAGTTCTATGGCGAGTTAATATTTCTGAGGGCTTATGCACATTTCGAACTTCTAAAAAGGTACGGTGGGATCCCGATCGTTGACAGAACACTGAGTCCCAATGATAACTTGAATATCCCGCGCAACACATTTGAAGAATGTGTGGATTTTGTTGTCAGCCAATGCGATACGGCTGTTAAATACCTTCTTCCTCCCGATCTTGCTTCAGGAGGGCAACTGGGAAGAATCTCAACAGGGGCAGCTTTAGCATTAAAGTCCCGAATTTTATTGTATGCAGCTAGCGATCTTTATAATGGTCCGGGTTATGATGGATCAACTAACAATCTTATTGGTTATGGCAGCTATTCAAAAACCCGTTGGGAAGCTGCAGCTGAGGCTGCAAGCGCAACTATAGGATTAGGTTATTATTCCTTGTACAGACCTAATGAACTTACTGATAATCAAAACGATGCGACTGCAAACACTAACGGAGAAAAGAATTATGCAGATTTGTTTTATACACTTTCAGGCAATAAGGAGCTGATATTGATCCGGACATCGGCCCAGAGTAATATGGTGGAAAAGAAAAACAGTCCCGTAGGATATACCAGTGGACAGGGAACGACTAATCCTTCGCAACAGATGGTTGATACGTATGGAATGTTGAATGGCAGGGGAATTCTCGAACCAGCCTCAGGGTACAGCGAAACAGATCCTTATGTCAATCGTGATCCACGGTTCAATGTAAGTATTTTTTATAATGGGAAGACATGGTCAGGACGTTTGGTCGAAACCTTTGTAGACGGGCTCGACAATAGAATAACCTCTACTAATGCCACGAAAACAGGATATTACCTGTCGAAATTTATGAAAAGTGGTATAGTGATCTCAGGTTCTGAAACTAAAACCAACCACTGTTTTCCCATCATACGGTATGCCGAAATACTTTTAAATTATGCTGAAGCGATGAATGAAGCTTACGGACCGGATGTTGATCCATTGGGCTACGGCAAAACAGCCCGTGAAGCAATCCTGGAAGTCAGGGGAAGAGTGCTCCGTCCGGTGAATGCTGCACTAAGCTCTGTACCGGCCGGTGATGTAACGTCAATGCGTGAGGCTATACGAAAAGAGCGATGTGTCGAACTGGCATTTGAGGATCATCGTCAGATTGATGTCCGCCGCTGGAAAACTGCTCCTCAAATCCTGGGACAAAATGTAAAGGGAATGAGAATCACAAAAACCGGAACAGCTCTCTCTTATGAGTTAATTTCCAATGTTGCAACCCGGATATTCGAAACAAAAATGTATCTGTATCCGATTCCTCAGAGTGAAATGAACAATAACAAAGCACTCATTCAAAATCCGTTGTGGTAAAACTTTCAAGTCTATAAAATCGAAACTATGAAAAAGATATTAATATTCACACTAACTCTGCTTTGGGCAATCCAGTTATATGCCCAGGTTACAAGAGTGAATGGAACTATTATCGACGAAAACGGATTTCCGCTAACAGGTGTTAACATAACTGAAAAATTCACCACAAATGGCGTCAGTACCGACATCGATGGTAAATATACAATCCTGCTTCGTAATCCAAACGCTACCCTGGTTTATTCATTTATTGGCTACACTTCAAAAGAAATTCAGGTAACTTCGGACCTTATCAATGTTCAGCTCGAACCTGATGTTGTTTCGCTGAGCGATGTGGTTGTTGTTGGGTACGGTATACAGAAAAAGGCAAGTGTTGTGGGAGCTATCTCGACTACTTCGTCGCAGGAACTGAAACAAATGGGTACTCCTAACCTGAGTAATGCACTGGCGGGACGTGTTTCCGGTCTGATTACAATGGTTGGCAGCGGCAGACCCGGAGGCGACGATGCCGAAATTTATATCCGGGGTGTTTCCACACTTAATTCAGAAAACTCAAAACCCCTGATCCTTGTTGATGGTGTAGAACGTGATTATACTCAGCTTGATCCAGAAGATATTGAGTCGTTTTCGGTACTTAAAGATGCTTCTGCTACGGCTGTATACGGAGTACGTGGTGCTAACGGAGTTTTGCTGATAACTACGAAACGAGGGATCATAGGGAAAGCGATAATTTCTGTCAACTTCCAGACAACAGTACAGCAGCCGACCCGGTTAATGAAATATCTGAATTCGTACGATGCTGCCATGCTGCGTAATGAAGCTCTGGTTAATGACGGATTACCAGCTCGTTTCACGGACAGCGACCTGGCACATTTCAAGACTCATGATTCTCCCTACACGCATCCTGATAATGACTATGTCAAAGATTTTCTAAAGAAAAATACCTCAATGCATAATTTAAATGTGAATGTCAGGGGAGGAAATGACAGACTTAAATACTATGTTTCTACAAACGGATTGTTTCAGGATGGAATATATAAACAGTTCAGCGAGGCAAAATATCCATCCAATGCCCATTTCAAACGTTTAAATATCAGGTCAAATCTGGATTTTGAAGCAACCAGAACTACAACTGTAAGCCTTGACTTAAATTCGAGGGTGGAAGAACAACAAAATATTTCCCTTGGCGATGTCTCATCCACATCTCTCTTCGGTGAAATGAATACTACGCCACCTTACTACTACGCTTACCGGTTGCCTGATGGTTCCTATGGCAGCAATATCGATGGACAGCGTGAAAACCTGTTGGCTGTGCTGAACGACTATGGATTTAACCGCATGCTCGATAATATACTTGAAGGGACATTCAAGGTAAATCAAAAACTGGATTTTATAACGAAGGGACTGTCATTCAGGGGAATGGTAAGTTTTAACAGTTATTTCAGTTCAGGAACAAAAGTAGGATATCGTCCTCCAAAATATCTGTATAATATTGATGGTACTTATACTGAAGTTGTTACGGAGACAGCCCCATGGATAGATAAACTTGAAGGTTCCGGCCATTCCAAAAGGACTAATATGGAATATTCGCTGAACTATAACCGCACATTTACGGAACACGCAGTTACAGGGATGCTGTTGTATACCATAACACAATCAAACAGCAATGCCGAAGTCCCAAAAGGTTTTCTTGGATTTGTAGGACGCGCAACCTACGCGTACAAACACCGATACCTTGCAGAGTTCAATTTTGGATATAACGGTTCCGATCAGTTTGAAAAGTCTCACCGTTACGGTTTTTTCCCTTCTTTTTCTCTGGGATGGGTTGCATCAGAAGAAGGATTTGTCAGAAATAACCTGCCTGTAATTTCTTTTCTGAAATTCAGAGGATCATATGGTGAAGTCGGGAATGATAAGATCGGCACTGACAGATTCCTTTATCTGCAGACCTACGATATAAATGGAGATTATTATTTTGGAACTGATAATTCCTGGGGGGCACAAAGTGCATTATATGAGGGATCGCTTGGGAATAATAATGTGACCTGGGAAGTAGGTAAAAAGTCAAATGCCGGTTTTGAACTAAAACTTTTCAATAACAAGTTCTTGTTAAACCTTGATCTTTTCCGGGAAATGCGTGTCAATATTTTCACATCACGAAATACCAGGCCGCTTGTACTTGGAGTCGATCTTCCTCAGGAAAATATAGGTAAGGTTGAAAACAAGGGTTTCGAAATAGAACCAGGTTTTGAAAACAAAACAGGAAGGCTTGGGTATCATATCCGGGGAATGATTTCGTTTTCCAAAAATACAGTTATTTTTCAGGACGAAGTTGATCCCAGGTTTGAATACATGAGAAGAACCGGCCAACCTGTGGGGCAGAACTTCGGACTAAAAGTTCTGGGTTATTATTCCCCCGACGATTTCGAAAAGGACAACGAGGGTAACCTGGTATTGCAGCTCAATGGTAAACCTATTCTGAAACCCGAAATGCCACAGCCAACCTATGGCTCCGTTCAACTGGGCGATTTTAAATACTGGGATAGAAATGAAGACGGTGTGATAGATTCATTCGATGAAGGTCCTATTGGGAATTCCCGTATCCCAAAGATAGTTTACAGTTTGTCATACGGATTAAATTACAGAGGTTTTGACTTTAACATGATGTGGCAGGGAGCGGGCGGAAACTCTAAATTTTTATCAGGAACAGGAGCATGGGAACAGATCAGGGAAGCAGGACGGTATATGGAGATTCATCAATCAAGATGGACATTAGAACGTTACCAGAACAATGAGGAAATACTGTATCCGAGACTGTCGAGTGCTGAAAATAAGCACAACCACCGCAATAACTCTTTTTATCAGAAGAAAGGGGACTATCTCCGGTTAAAGAACCTTGAGCTTGGTTACACTATTCAGAAAGAAAGACTGAATAAAATTGGTTTGTCAAATCTGAGAATCTTTATTAGCGGCACTAACCTGCTGATCTTAGATCATATAAAGGTGATGGATCCTGAATCAAACAGCAGCGAAGGTAGTTCGTATCCACAGATGAGGTTGTGGAATATGGGTTTCAATCTGCAATTTTAATCATTTATGAAAATCTCACTACAATGAAAAAGATATATCAATCGCTAATCATACTGTTTGTTGCAATTATTGCTGGATGTCATGAAGATGGCAGCAATCTTCTGGATAAAGAACAGACAAATGATATCTACGAAGAGATGGTGTTTACGGAACCTCAATATGCCGTATGGTACCTGAATTCAATCTATAAAGAGATGAATGCCAGCTATTACAGGTTTGGATCCGCCGGCTTCCTGGGTAATGCAACCGATGAGGGACAATGCAAGGCCAACTGGGACAATGCTCATTTAATGGGAATTGGTTCATGGGGCCCGACAACAATTCCGTTCGCAGTTAATGTTTGGAAAAAGAATTATAGTGCAATACGTGCTGCAAATCGTTTCCTTGCAAATGTTGATTTGATTCCTGATTCAGATGAACCACCGATAAATGAACAGATTCGTCAAAGAATGAAGGGAGAAGCAACTTTTCTGAGAGCTTTCTTTTATTCCGATCTGCTTAAATATTATGCAGGTATCCCAATAGTAACTGAGGTGCTCGATCAGAACGATGATGAAATCCTTTTTAAATCCCGTGACACATACGATGAATGCGTGGAATTTATTTGTTCTGAAATTGAAAATGCACTTCCTTTGCTGCCAAATGCAGAGGATTTAAGTCCATCGGAATTTGGCAGAATTACCAGGGGAGCAGCCCTGGGACTTATTTGTAAGGTAAGACTTATTGCTGCAAGCCCGCTATTTAATGATTCTCAGAATCCTGAAAACTGCGAATTCAGGGGACAATACAATGCAAATAAATGGGTCGTTGCTGCCGAAGCCGCTAAAAGGTTTATAACCGAAACCAACGGATTTTATTCCTTGCACGAATCAACTTCGCCGGATAAATACGGTAGTTACGAAGATTTTTTCATCCGCAGGTTTAGTCCGGAGGTTATTCTGTCATATCAAAACAGACCTTCAAACAGTAGTAATGTAAACCTTGAACGGTATTGTCTTCCGGGCCAGTTTTTTAACTACGGCAATGGAGTCATCAATAACCTTCCCTTGCTGAACCTGGTTGCCGACTACGAAGTGGTGAAGGTGGACGAAACAGGGAACATTACAGGTTCCTTTGAATTAGGCATCGATAAAGTTCTGGAATTGTACGAAAGCGGTGCAATAGATCCTGTTTCAGGATGGGATCCTCAAAAACCTTATGAAAATCGTGATCCCAGATTTTACCAGTCTGTATTCTACAACCAGTCGCCATGGCCGGCACGTGCTGGGATAATATATCAGGTATGGCAAAAAGATCCGGCATCTGCTTTAACGGCTGATGGTACTCAGTATCTTACCGGCTGGTATAATACCGGATTTTTCAACCGTAAATTTCTGGATGCTTATGCAAACCTGAAAGCCTGGGGAACAGTTTTGAATGTAAACCATAATTATCCTATAATCCGCTACGCTGAAATCTTGCTTAATTATGCTGAAGCAGTAAATGAAGCATTTGGTACTCCCGATGTTGCCCCCGCTGGTTACCCTATGTCGGCAGCAGATGCTGTAAACCTGATCCGTACAAGAGCTGCCTTCCCCAACTATACTACCAGTATTCCTCCGGGGATGCCTGTAAAAGCCAAGGGAAAATCAATGCCTCCTATCCCTGCCGGATTGACAAAAGATCGGATGAGGGATAAAATACGGCACGAACGCCGAATCGAATTTGCATATGAAGAACAACGTTATTGGGATGTTCGAAGGTGGAAGATAGGTAAACAGACAGAGAAAATATATTCCCAAAGAATATACAAACAAAATAACGGCACTTTCCGTTACGATGCTGAACTTCTGGAAATAAGACTCTGGGACGATAAATATAGTCTCTTCCCTATGTGGGAGACCGAAAGACTGAAAAACAAAAATTTAACGCAGAATCCAGGCTGGGGGAATTTCTAGATGTTACTCCTTTCATTACCGGTACAATCTCTGAGGGAGCATTCTCCACTGCGTTTATAAATGAAAATCTTGGTGGCATAGAGTAATAGCATGATACTTAGATACTCTCATTTTTTTTGTGTTGTAAAGAAAAATATTAGTTATCTCAATTTAACAAGTTTACAGGATGAATATTATACAATTACAAGTCAGATCAATCTGCATAATCACCTTATTGGGTGTTATGTTTTCGATTGTTCCATTAATGGGTCAGAATAATCAGTCAATACCTGCATATCATATTTATGCTGGGAATACCCATTCGCATTCAATTTATACCAGTTCTCACGGATCTCAATGGGATCACATTCCTGGTGCAACTAAATTCATGGAGGTTGATTCGGCAGGAGTAAGTCACGTGATAAATTCTACTCTCAAGGAAAATTGGGAAAAATATCAGGGACTTCCATCAGTTCATTATGCTCTGGCCAAAAGCAACGGGTATGATTTTTATGCCGTTACCGACCATTCCCAGGAAGCTGGCTTTCATCCTACCGATCCCAGCAATTCCACCTGGTTATCTGCTAAAATAGCAGCTGATGAAGCTGCGGATCAGAATTTTGTGGCGCTGAGAGGTTTTGAATTCTCCGAGAATAACGGACCAAACGGAAAAGGTCATATCAATGTTTTTAACACTGCTATTTATATGAATGCCCTGGAGAAAGGAATTGACTTGCAATATTTTTATAAATGGCTGAAGAGTGTTCCTGCAAATGGAGATGGTGCAGTGGTTGCCAGCTTCAATCATTCTGGTGCTGAACAGTATAACAACTGGGATTACCGCACTTCTGAGGTAACTGATATAATTACCATGCTTGAAGTAATCAATTCAAACAAGAACATTCATTATCAGGCTTTTATAAATGCTTTGGACAAAGGATGGAAAGTTTCTCCTGTATGCGGCAATGACAGTCATGGCATTGGAGGCATAAAGACCAGTACTTCACGCACTTTTGTTCTGGCAACAGATAAAACAAAGGTTGCTATTCTTGACGCCATGAAGAACAGGAGAACCTACGCATCACTTGATCATAATATTCAATGCAGATATACTGTGAATGATAAGATTATGGGTTCAACTCTTTCGGGTGAAAAAGTTTTCAGATTTGATATTTTAATCAATGATCCTGATGCAAATAATCCGGGGGATAAAATCACGAAAATTGATATTGTAAAAGACGGTGGTGAAGTAGTGCAGACATATGATGTTCCCATTCCGGATTATTCCGTACAATGGAGTCCCACGATCAATGATGCTTCGAACAAATACTTTTTTGTCAGGATATGGAATGCATGTGGTGGTGAAGCACCAAAATCAGATCCTCAAAAACCAATGACCTGGCTGGCTCCGGTATGGACCGGGAGATAATGGCTGACTTAACAGGACCTTTTAATGTCAAATTTAATTATGGAGATCAAATCAAAGTCACATAAGATACTATTTTATAGATTCCCATTGAATGACAAGTGTTTCTTCAGGTGAAATATTGACCCTATTTTTTTTACTTACACTTCCACCTTTATTGGCAAATAAAATAACAGGATTTTCAGATCCTTCTTTTACCAAAAGCGGTACAGTACGCTTTTCTGATGATTTATTTATAATGATTGTCAAATAACTCGCACCTGACTGTAAAGTCTTCATCAACATCCCGGGTTGATGCTTTTTGAAACGGAAAGGAACATTTCTTAAACTTTGAATAATTTCACCGTACAACAATGCTGACAAAGGTCTGTAATCTCCTTTAATCCTTGCACCCAGGCCAAGTAAGGTTGGCACCCAAAGTACCTCCCCTTTACCGTACATATTTCTTACAGCTATTACCTCGTTATTTAAGGTCCCGATTGTTTTTGCGGTTGTCGTTAAAATGGTTCCTCTCCACATATGCGAAGGCAACTCTATCACCGGGTTATAAAGTTGTGTCTGAAATTGATCACCAACTATTATAAATTCCTTAATGTTACCGCCAAATAATTCCTGCAACGGGAATCCGGTCTTCATTACACACAGAGCATTCTCATCAAAATATGCTGTAAGACCGTCAACAATAAGTTTCCCTCCTCTACTTACAAAATCAGAAAGTTCTTTCCAGTATCGGGAGTGAATTGAAATTTGTTGGGCAAGAATAATTGTCGAACCGGTAAAATCACTTTTGGAAAAATTAAATTCACTGAACTCCTTCAGATCAGATTGAATTCCCATTTCACCAAGTGCTTCAAAATATGCCAATGCTGACTTCATTACACCTCCGGCATTACGGCTTTCATAAGGACCGGTATCTCTTGGTTGTAATCTTCTTTCTACCCAAAGTGCTTCCCGGGAATATAATACGCATATGCCTGATTCAGCAACCCTGGCATTAGCAAATAAGGAGGCATTTTTGTTAATAATACCTGCCACTTTTGAAGCTGCTTCCATTCTGTCAGAAGGTTCATCCTGAAAATTCAGCAATGCCCATTCACCTGCCTCAATACCTGATGCACGGGGATTAAGGCACCAAAAAATTGCACCTTTGCTTTCTGTTCCGATAATAGTCCAGAGCCATTGAGTAATTTCTTCTTTTGTAGGACACATCGGTGTTCCTCCGCTGTAGGTATTATTGCCACCCTGAAGTTCTGTCATCAGCCATGGAATCTGACCAGAACCCGAACGGATAATTTCACTGTTTGCCGACATTGCCACGCTATATTGATTCCGTTTAAAATAACCAAAATGCCAGCTTGCATGTGCCGATCCCCCAAGACTGGTCAGGAATTTGCTCCATTTTGGGAAATCATAAATAGCTATATTATTAAAAATGGCATGTGTATTTACATGAATAGGACTTGACTGATCATACTTCCTGATTTCATTGGTAAGCCATTTCAAAAACCAGGTATTATAATCCAATAAAAAACGGTTATCAGCAAAATCGAAATGTTCATAACCCTCGCTGTTGTAGGTTTCTGAAGGTTGATTTTCTTGCCATTCCTTATATTTGTCTCGTGTAAATTGTCCTTCAGGTATACCACCAATACCAGGTTCATTTATTGGGACCCAGCCGTACAATGAACGAAATTCCTTAAAATGCGGAACCAGGTTTTTAATATATTCAGCTATGGATTGTAAATGTTCTTCGTTGCGCGGATACTTAAAACCTCCCAGATCAGAAAATGGAGTAGCCGGAAATAAATTTGCATAAACTTTAATATTGTATTTTTCAGCAGCTAAGAAAGCCTGATCAAATAAGCTGAAATCCCAGGTCCCATCAGGTCTATGCATATAAGTTTCAAACATACGTATACGGGTGATTGTCATTCCGCTTTCTTTCATCCTTTTGATCCATGTATCTATCTCCTCCGTAGTTTGACCAGGTTCTATAAATAATTCAGCCCCGATCATTGGAACTTCTGTTTTTGAAGTCTGTGCATTTATAGTAGGCCAGGATACCGGAATTATTATAAGAAATGAAGCAATCAGAACCACTTCCTTCAAATGTTTAGGAATTGAATTATTAAAAGTTATCTTGGTACAATTCATAATTCATTGTGTATTTAATTGTATTAAGAATATTTTGAGTATAATTTGTTTTATTTTCCCACTGGTAGAATGGGTAATGGAACGACATCTCTGTATCGTATCATCCATTTTTGCAAGGCTTTCTTTAACTGGTATTCTATTTCCTTGTACTCTTCTTTACCATACAAATTAACGAATTCGTTCGGATCATTTTCAAGGTCAAATAATTCGAACCTTGGTCTTTCAGGTGAAAACAGTACAGTTCCGGAAAACCTTGGTTCTACAAGTCCATTATTATTTTTCTCAATCAAATCTTTCCAGAAAGGATCTCTAGCACAATCGATGGGTTGGTAGTATAGATAATACAAGGGATTGTATATGAGTTTAAATTTTTTGTTAAATACGCATCTCGAAAGATCAAAAGCTCCGGTTGATTTATCAGGAAGTGCTGATCCATGTGCTCCCCTGACGGCAAATACATATTCCCTCCCTGATATATTATCACCTTTTAATACCGGGTAGAAGCTTTGCCCTGTCATTTCTTTTGTTGGAGCAATTCCGGCAGCTTCAAGGAAAGTTGGGACAAGGTCCTCTCCCGATACAAGAATGTCTGTAACAGAACCTGGTTTAATAATACCCGGCCATTTTGCAACAAACGGAACATGAATTCCACACTCATATAATGTACCTTTGCCACGAAGAAGTGACGCTCCGTTATCTCCCATAAAAACGACCAATGTGTTCTTTTCAAGGCCTCTTTTTTCTAACTCTTTAAGCAGCAATCCGACTTGTTCATCAAGTCGCTGAATTTCTCCATAATACGCAGCTAAGTCTTGCCTCAACAATTTTGTGTCGGGAAATCCCTCAGGTACTTTAATTTTTGTGGGATCAGGTTCATAATCCTTTGCAGTGAATGGCCTGTGAGGATCGCTGAAACAGGCCTGCATAAAAAATGGTTTCCCTTTTGGCACCCGGTCAAGAAACTCGCTGAACAATTCCACTGTTTTCATACCATTTTTTACATAATCCACCCTTTTGGGAAACGTAACCATTTCATATTCAGCGAAAGCTTCAAGGGTTTCTTTTGGGCCATCTGGACCATCCAGGTGGTAGGTCCTTCCGCAAAGGCCGGTATAGTAACCGTTCCCTCTTAAGATTTCCGGTCCGGTTACAATGTCTTTATCAAGAGGGGCTGTAAACCTAAGCATCTGGACATCAAGAACGTTTCTTCCGGTCATGATGGAAGCCCTTGATGGTACAGACTGTGGAGCAGTTGTGTAAGCTCTGTCAAATCTGATACCCTCTTTTGCAATCTTATCGATATTAGGCGTTTTCAGGTCAGGATTTCCATAACAGCCAAGGTAGGGGTAACTATGATCATCTGAAAGAATAAGCAACATATTGGGTTTTCCTTCAGAATATTGCTGTGCAAAAACTGATGATCCTATAGTAATCGACATACATAAAACGGAATAATCAGTCTTAAGTAAATTTTTTATTGACTTTTTCATAAACAAGTTAAATTAAAAATTCTCGCCAGGATAGCCTGGAAATAAAACATTTTGAAAGAAATACAAATGTCCTTTACACTTTTCTAGGGAGTGATCAGGATTGGCCTTGCTTCCTCAATAATTATTCCTCTGTCCCTTAGTACAAGAGTGTCCTTGACAGAACAATTATTACCGTTAGCAAGTACGTATGTATAATTCAGGTAAAAAGCATCATATTGTTTCCCGCCCCATGATTCACCGTTGGTAACAAAACTCACTCGCTTTTTACTGTTTTTTTTCATGCATTTAATAGAATTTATAATAAGTATAATTAGATTATCTTATCAGGTTAAATATATCCTGTTTGGCTAAATGCTTGTAAGATTGGGTATTTAAAAAATAATGAGGTTAGATTAGCATTTTAACCATCCACAAATTAATAAAGAATTCAATAATAAACAAGAGGCATATTTGCTTTTAGTCAATTCAGAGAGTGTGCGCTCTCGGAAATCAGCTCCAGAAGCTTTTCAGTTAACATTCTTCATATTTAAATGTGATCATAACTTTCATCTTTTGCATTATATTAATTAAAATATTATATTAGCAATGATGAATTGCACTATAATCACCGATAAAGCAAGTTGCATTCTTTTCAAAGAATTTGTGGGGAAAACTTCTTCTCTCAATCTTATTGGAACATTCAGTGATTCAGAGACAGCCAGAGACCAGCTGTTAAAACAAGAGAATATTGATCTTATATTTCTTGATCTTGATACCCTGGGAATGGACAGCTTCGATTTTATCAGAAATCTCGGCTATCATCCAAATATTGTAATGGTGTCATCTGATGATCAATTTGCCCAGAAGGCATTTGACTTCAATGTTGTCGATTATCTGCTTAAACCTGTCACCTATTCAAGGTTCTGTAAAGCCGTTGATAAGGCAATCAGGTATTATTCCCATAAGGAAGTCAGCAAGAGCGATGATAATGAGATATTTATTAAGAGAGGATCAGCATTGATCAGGCTGAAATTTAAAGATATAAAATATATTGAAGCACTTGAGAACTATGTCACTCTTAACACTAATAATGAAAGGTTTACAATTCATTTTACCATGAAGGGAATGGAAAATCAGCTTCCTTCGGGAATTTTTATCAGGATTCACCGGTCCTTTATAGTGAACAAAAGTTTAATTCATGCTATTAAAGAAGATACCTTGGATTTAATTGTCGGAGATACTCTTAAAAGCTTACCAGTTGGGAAGTCATTCAAGCAGCTTCTCTTGGACGACATAAACCTTATAACACGATAGTATCTTTTGTCTTATCTGTTAAGACCATCATGCTTTTTCCAAAAATTAAAGGAATTACATTCCTACTTTTTTTGGTTGAGAACGTAGATAAATATTTTCAAGCTGTTTTAGGCAAATAGGGGATGATACTTTGCCCTTTTATCTGGTCCGGTAAAATTAATCTGGTTTCAAATATCTGCAAGAAGCGGAGGGAAGGGGACGTAAATTAAGAACTTTTTTTATGCGTATCTTAAGTCTATGTAATGCTCAGGTTCAAAGAATACCAATGTGTCTTTGATTATTTCACCATTGTCGTCTGTACCATATAGTTTAATGCCAATACATGGTATGGGATTGTTTTCAATATTTGATATAGGGATAAAAGCATCTTTGATATCATCAAAGTTGTTCATTTCATTATAGTCTTCAATAGGTAAATACAAATGCACAATTAAAGTATAATCCGGATCATTAATGCGGATAAGTTCTTTAATTATTTTTGTCAGCCATATCGATGTTGCAGTATTGTAATACTCAAGATTGAGCCTTAAAT
>Ga0102851_10001303_pt1 | contig 14090 bp, 34 predicted proteins | sample Mud3Dept3metaG_FD_79558 | JGI IMG/M metagenome (GOLD analysis project Ga0102851, IMG submission 79558) | Freshwater wetland microbial communities from Ohio, USA, analyzing the effect of biotic and abiotic controls - Mud 3 Core 4 Depth 3... | ecosystem: Environmental > Aquatic > Freshwater >... | reverse complement strand
TCCACCAATCGTCGCTCGCCAACGATGTCCGCAATACCTGCACTCCAGTGTCGGTTCACCCATAGTTGCTATCCTTTGAGTGCTTCCTCAGGGCATCGTAGATGGCCTCACCCACGTCATTGTCGTAAGAGTCTAGGTGTGATGGGATCGGCACTTCGACCGTCCGAAGACAATCATCACGATCAAGGATGTTGAGAAGCCAGAAGCGAGAACCCCCCGTTCCTCGGCCGAACACGATGCTCTGAAGGCGGATGCCCATGATCGCCAAGTCTTGTGCCAAGCTGGTTTTGAACGCAGCTGCGTTCGCGACACTTGGCTTTGCTGCCCTGCCTTCTCGCAACCTATGAGAAATACATTGCAGCGCTGTGCTGGCCCATTGCAGCTCTTTCAAGTTGGGAGCTGTCGCAAAGCTAACCCTTTCGTCTGAGCTCGACATGATCTGAGCCAGCAGGTCCAAAGCAGTGCGGACCTTTTCGATGAACATTCCGAGGACAACGTCGCTCATGGCGATTTCCTCATGGCATCAAGACGAGCCACCGAATCCCTCGCATCAACCCGATCCAACAACGCCTGAAGCTCGATGTTGGGAACTGATCCCGCGAATCGCTCCATCAGCGACTCGATACCTTCCCTCAATTCCTCAGCTTCGGCGCCGTGCTGAAAGCCGTGGACTGGACACCATCCGTTGTATACGGCGCAACTCATTGGGGTTTGCTCACCGTTCGGCGCCAGGTCCACCAAATGGTCGTCACGTCGTCTTTGCTTGACGTCGTGGTTGTCACCAGTTGCCAGTCGCTGCCCTGGGGCACGGCGACATACAGCGCGTTTCCCGTCTGGTCGCCCTTCACGTTCCCCGAGCTCAACACGTACTCCGTGACTTCGATTGGTGCTGAGGCGTTCTCACTCTTCTTCTGAGTGCAGGTGGCAGACAAAGGCAATTCCGGAAGCAACGCTGTGCGGGCGGATATCAAGGCTGCCCACTCCCTGAAAAGGAGGGGTCTGCCAAGTATGGTTTGACCTTTATAGTCAAACCACCCATCAAATTGCTCAACAAACGACTTGAGCTTTCCCAATAGCTTGCGATCGATCTCCAAATCCTCAGCCTCGTCACTGATTGCCCGGGCCTCGTACTCGAAAAAGCGAATACCGCCCTCCGCGCCGCCATGAGTCTCGAACAGTTCGGCTGCCCGAGCCATTGCGGCTGCTTTGTCGTCAAAAATCTCGGCGTCCACATCGAAATACCCGGCTCTTTCGAACTCTCCTCCCGAGTAGACGACTCGATATTCCCTTGCGTCCCCTTCTGTTGGAAACCCACCCACGTACACGCCGTCATTCCTGCTCATGCTCTTCTTTCCTTTCTCCGGCTTGACCTGGTTCCTCTGGCACAAAGTCTAGAGTGAGCCCTAACCTATAATGCCAGTCAAGTCCTCCTGGCTTCGGGTCGTCGTCCCACCGAATAGCAATTTCTGTATCCCACACGCGACAAACCGTTCCAACTCTCTTCGAATGAATATCTTTGACCCTCATGTCAGCATGATACGGAGCGGCGGTGGCAGGGAGCTTCAACTCTTTCCTAAGCATAGCAATTTGGCGTTGTGCGCATTCTCCGCCTAGATGATGGTCTGCGAGCCGCCGCCCTTCCGGCGCATCAATCTCTCGTCCACAGTACCGGCATATCGAGCCCCGCTGAACGCGACCGTCAAACACCCACCGGCCATTTTCGAATCTGTGTCCCATGCTCTTGTCCTTTTTCCTGCACCCGTTACCCGTCGACCTTCCGCGTTGGAAACCCAAGCTTCCCAGCGTCCTCAATCGCCATCTTCCGAATCCAGCGTTTCGTCGACGCCTCCCACTTGAATCCCGCGGCCTTGGCTAGGTCCTTGTCGTCGAACGGAACTATCGCCTGAAACATGGCTTGCGGCCTGCGCCCCTGCTCCAGCATCGCCTGTACGTCGTGTCCAAGCTCATGGCATCTCGTCATCAGCCGAGCCAGCAGCAAACAGTCGGACAGTGCCCGGTGCGGGTCGACCACCCCCAACCCGTGGGCCAGCGCCAACGAGATCAGCGAACCGTTTTCCTTGTCTTGGTTCGGCCAAGTCACGCCCGAGCAAGTACAGATCCAGGGAAGCTCCAACAGCGCCGCGCACCGAACCGGATCGTTCGGCACCCACTGCCGGTCGAAGTCGGCGTTGTGCGCGAGGATCGCGTCGCAGGTCGATGCCATGCCAGAGACCCCTCCCCAGACGGCCTCGGCAGAATCGCCGCAGGGCAAGGACTTCTCTGGGATGTGGTTGACCTTTTCCATCAGATTGGATGCGGGCCCCCAAAGCAGGGAGGAGTAGGCTTCGATGACGCAGAAGTGAAGCAGGCTATACCTGACCGCGGCGACTTCAATGCATCGACCGGTCATCGGATCCAAACCTGTAGTTTCCGTGTCTAGCACGAGGACTTGAGTCAGCATTTGCATCTTCCAAATTTCAAAACGGAACGCCGTATTTCACGACCATGATTGGGAAAACGGGCGGTGGAGTCGGAACGCCTCGAACGCACTGCGCGTGCGCAGCCCGGAATGCTCTAATGTGTCTCTCCCAATCAGACATCGAGCATGACGCGGTCGCGGTGCGCTGCCCCCCACAGACGTTGCAGCTTATTACGATCTGGCCATCGGCCGTTGAAATCCTAAACCACTTTGGTTGTCGGGGGTTCATTCCGTCTGCTCCTTTGTCTCCAACTCGGCCCGTCCGCGAAGCGCTCGCCGTCGCGCCTTCCTCTTGAGGCGGGCTCTTTCGCGCCTGGCGTTTCGGCGCTGGCCCCCCGTAACTCGCCCAACCCATTGCGGCGGGACTTGTACGAGCTTGCCCTTTCGGATCCGAAACACGGGCTTCGCCTTGCCGTAGAAGCATTCCTTCAACAAATTTTCCGAGATAAATTCTGCCACTCTGCCTCGGAGTTCTTCAAAACGCAGCTTCGCACAACGAAGGAACTCTTCCTCGCTCTCAAGGTTGGCCTGCGCCCGAGCCACCTCAGCTCGGGCAGCTTGCACTCGTCGCGTTCCCCAGAACAACGCCCGCAGAGCGCCATCCAGACTCGTTTCAGCCACGGGCTTTGGTCGCTCGTTATCGTTGTCCATTTTACCTCTCCGTTGTCTCTATTTTGGACTGGGCAGCGCGTTCTCGACGTTCCTTTCTGACGCGAGCTATAGTAATGGATGTTTGGGTTCGAAGCATTCCCGTCTCACCCTCTGGGAAAAACCCGTCCTCATCAATGTCACCTTCGCCTGGGTAGTCGGGATCGCCAGGGTTCGCAAGGTTCCTCTTTTTGAGTTGGGCAAGCATGTCGTCTGCAAAGAGCGCACAGCACTCTGCGTTGGCTTGTGTGTCCGCTGCCGCCCCCGCTGCAAACCTGACCCACGCTTCCTTGTTAGTCATTTGGTCCCTCGTGATCCGGTTCTTTTGGGCTGGGCAGCGCGTATCTTTTTGAGCTGGGCAGCGCGTATCTTTTTGAGCTCTTGGTCCTGCTCTTCTGGGGACATTCTTTGGAATTGGCCGTCGAACAAACACATGTCAGGTAGTGCGAATAAGTCTCGTTCGAAGGGCTTCCCGCTAAACTTTCGCCTCTTGAGTTCGGCAAGCATTACGTCCGCACACGTGGCAATATCAACGGCCGCGAAGTTGTGAAAGTCGGTGGCCGTGCCATTAAACTCTCGCAGCAACGATGCCGCGAACGCCACCCACGCTTCCTTGTTCGTCATTTCGTCTCCCTAATCCATTCTCTCGCGAAACGAAGGAAACCAAATCGCTGGTCGAAATCCAACTCGTAAATCCCCTGCTGTTCCACCCAGGTATCCCACGCCTTGACGAACGACTCCAGCTTCACCAGACGCGCCTGGATGTCCTCTGGCAGGACAACGATTTCTGTCACCTGCTCCAAGAACAGATCTTCTGTGGCGTCATCGGGAGGAAACGGGTCCTCTTGCACATCGCCCCGCACTGTCTGGGTCCTCGACACGTAAGCCTCCTCAGTTTCCCTCGGTTCCGGTCCGGGCATCCCGTGCAGACATGTCTTGCAGATGCGATGCCGAGGGACCTCGAACTGTTCGATGGTTTGTCTCCAACCCGACGAAGGCGCGACATCAAAAATCCCGCCTAATGCGACGAACTCCACAAACCAGAACGGCAGCTTGCCCCCGCACTGCTCGCACTCCACCGTCGGTCCCCAACGTAGGTTGCTGATACACTCGTTGATCTCGCGCATCGCCTCCACGCGCAAGGGATGGCCTGGAGGCTCAAACGCAAACCTCGCGATGGCCCTCCAAAGTCTTTGCACCACCGGGTCCTTTGGGTTCGCTTTCCAGGTTTTCATCATGAGTTCACCTGCTTTTCAATAGCTTCCGTGTCGGTTACTGACGCAAACTCCACCGTAATAGCCGATACTTCACACCTGGTTTGCCACTGGACCCCACCCAATAACGAAGCTTCCCTTGCCAAGGCCCAACCCAGCCACGGCTGGGCCATCGGCCCGCCCCAAAAGACTTGCGCTTCTAACGACTGCCAGTTCCGATCGATACGCATCCATCACCGCCTCTCCATCGCTTTCGCCGCCCTCTGTTGCATCCTGGCGAGCTCACCAAATCGGTCGGGCAGCTTTTCCCACATGTTCCGGAACACCAATGCCGTGGCCATCGCATCGTTGATTGCCCCCGCCTCGAAGGCTTGCACCAGATCGGTAACGCGCCAGCGGGCAGCCAAACCAGACAAGCCCCTGTCACCAGTAGTCGGAAACATCAGCGCATCGAGCGCGGCTACGTCGCACACAGCTGCGGGCTGAGGGACCATGTGCTCGGTGGGGTACTCGGTGATCCTCAGTCGTTCAGCGCGCAGCGCTTCCAGTGCGGCTTTCGTGTGGTGCCCGACCCAAACGGGAGCATCCATTTTCTCCATCAGGCCAGGAAACAACTCTGGAAAGTCCGAGCAAACAATTGTGTGATACGTGTCGAGCGACCTGCCCACTTGAATTCGAAGAATCGCGATCTCGACCACCCTTCCCGAAACGGTATTGACCGCAATCACGATGAAGGGCTTGTCTTTCCAGGTGGCTTTAGGAAGAACAGACATTCACTGACCTATTGGGTTGCAGCAAACATTACCGTAAGGAACCAATCCAATCCCATCTCCATCGTTGGCAACGACTGATTTACCGCGGCGCACATCAGCACAACCTCTGGGTGGTCCCCAACATACGCGACATAAAGCGGAGCATGTGAGTCTCGCATGCACCGCTCGGCGGCCGACGGGGTTGTTTGCTCAAGCAGACGCATGGCACGCTCACCCCCCGCACTGGGCGGGGCACTGTTTGTCGGGCGTTGGGCTGATCCTGCCGCAGTCGAGGCACACAAACAGACGCTTGCCGCTCGGGGTACAGCGCACAAGCATTGTCCATCGGCTCTTTTGCTCTGGCTTCGGCGCCGGAACAGCAAACTCCCCGGTCTCAGCGAACTGGGCCAGGCGCACTGGAACCCCTCTTCGTAGGCGTACTGCTCAAGCAGTTGGCGCTTTACTTCGGGCCAACCAAGCATCTTTTGCAAAAGCTTCAGGGCCTTGGATTGTGTTTCCCCGCGAGCAAAGCAACTGGCAAGCGGCCTACTGAAACTGCTCTTGGCGCATTGAATGAGCTTTTCTCGATACACAACGGCCACCTCGTGCAGCGCACCAAGTTCTTTCCATCTCTTCCAGGGCGTGTCGTCAATGTTGTACCCATCTCCCGGGTAGTAACGATAGAATCTCACTCCCTCCTGGAACCCCCGCTCTTTCAACCACTCTCGAAAGGATGGCTTCATGTTGCCTCTGGGATCCATGTCCTGCCGTACTCGTTCCGAACCTCGATGTCGTGCTCATAGTGCTCAACGAACCATGCGCCTACGTCGACCCAGTTCTGGTCGCCTTCAAGTCGCAGTTGAAGATTTTCTGGATAGAAGGACTGAAGCTTATAGAGGCCCTCTATCGCGTGTTGCGCCGCAACGACCAATGTTCGGTTCTGTACGAGCTCAAGCATCTCATAGCAGCCTCGGTGCCCTGAGATCCCAGCGTCGCAGTCGCACGTGTTGCAATGCAAATCGTAGTAGGTGGTCATTTTGGGACAGCCAGCACAACGTCGAGCACACCATCAAGCCAAAACCAATTAGTAACACCGATCTGCGGCAACGACAGGTTCACCGTCTCTGCCATCCACGCAACCAACGGCTGGTGGCCAATGTGCGCTTGATAAAGCGGAACCTCGGATTCTCGCATACATCGGTTGGCGGCCAACAGCGACGCTGGCCTTGTTGGCAACCCGATGGGCCCACCAATGAGTATTCGCGCCATCACAACATCTCCCAGGGGGTGGTCTGGTCCCACGAGCCCTCGAAAGTCATCGGCCACAAACCACTCCACCCACGCCTAATGGGGAAATAATAGGAGTAATCCCCGTCGGTCGCATCCCAAAGCGCGTCGCGCAACTCGCCATGGCTTCGCTCGATACCCGTCGGTCTCATCGCCAACTCCAAAGGAGTGGACTTCACATTGACTATGCGGGCCATGTTCATCTCCCTGGCGGCCTCAAGGGCCGGTTCTGCTCCCACGGGTACTTGGGCAGCGGTCTCGAAGGATGCCCGATCCCCTGGCTGAACAAGTTCTCGCATGGCGTTTCCAGGCCGAGCCTATCGTGAACGTCCTGAGCCCACTGCCGCTGCTTGATCGACAGCGTCCGATCCTCTCGCTTTTCGTCGAGTCGGTCGAACATCTGCTGAAACGCCTCGCGTTCGTACTCGCTGATGTCGGCTTCCAGAATTGCCCTGAGCAGGGCAAGATCGCTTATTCGCTCGGACATGGGCCAGTTCTATCCGCCAACCAGCGAACGGTCAAGCAAATTCTATTCTCCCCAAACGTAAAGGAAGTTTCCGTCTCGATCGAACCCTCGTGAGAACAGAAAGTCCGTCTGAATCTGCCGGTGAGGGCGCCGCAGGATCCGCTTGTCGTAGTGCACGGATTCGTTTCCCAACAGGATGTACATGTCGGTCCTGTCGATGATGTCCCCCTCGTCAACCCCATGGACAGAAGAGCCGATCTGTGGGGGACCATCGTCTCCAGGCATCCAAAGCTGTGTTACCCACGAAGCGAAGACCACCCTGGGTTTATGCTTGACAACGGCGCTGTTCGCGTCAATGCGCTCGACATCTTCTGGCGGGTCGATAATCGGCTGTCCGATGAGCCGGTACCAGTCGCGGGCATCGGGCCTGGTTTGTGCGGCGGAGTCCGTCATTCGAATTCCGAGGTGCCTGCCGAAGTCCCCGAACCCTGCTCCGATCTCAATGGCGTCTCGACCCTTTATCATCTCTGTGAGCAGCTCAATTAGCTCGACGCAAGGAATTCCATACCGAGCATTCTTGTTCGCCCACACCATGAGATGTTCGTGCGGAATCTTTCTCAGCTCAGAGGCTGGAACCAGCCGCAGCCTTCCCTTTTCATCGAAAAGAAGCTCGTCAATGTAGCGCGTGTCCGTGTCCCGAAGGACCCTCATTGCGAATCCCATGGGACCCATCTTGTCCGCTTGGTGGCGAACGGTCAAGCGCTTTGTGCATCGCTTGTGCCCATTCCGTACGGGTCAAAAACGACCCCCGGAAGAAACACGAGCGGTTTCGACTTCCGACGCTTGCGGTTCTGCAGCAGCCGCTGGGCGACGTCCAGCTGCTGCAACGCTTCCGCAACAGGCACACCCGGGTGCTTTGAAACGTAGCTCAGGATACGATGCCGCTTGGTGAAGAAATGAATTCGAACGCGCCGAGCATCGCCCATAAAGGACGTTCGGTACCGGCCAAACGAGGCGTCCACCTCGTGCTCGATGTCTTCGTCCTGGTATTGCTTCATCGCGGTGCCTTCAAAACGTCTTCGATGCAACCCGCCTGACCCCACGTGTCTTGCTGAACCCCAAGCATCAGAGCGTCGGCCACAACAAACGACTCAACAAGATCGTTCCATGCCTATCCGGTTGACCCAGAATCACATGTGCCCACACCGGGTAATCCGTTATTCCTTTTTCCCTTTCGCCAACGCGAAGCCGTAACCTCCAACTCCTCCAGCGACAAGGTTTAGAACCTGTTTTACAACGTCGTTTGCCATTCCATCCTTGCCCAGGAACAACGCGTAGATGGCTATGACAGCAACCACCAGGGTAGCGCCCGCACACAAACCCACGGTGGCCCATAGGCGCTTGTGATCCAGTTTTCGCTGATCGGACCGGTCTGCCGTTTCTATTTTTGTTTCCTCAAGACGAATCAGTGCCGTCTTCTCGGATTGCTTACCGACCTCATCCATGAAACTCATGACATAAGCTCCAGCAGTTCTGAGCATGCTTTCATCAGCAGAGACCGGTGGAGAAACAGCAGGAAAGATTTTGTCCGACATGTGAACAAGAATCCCTCAAGACATTCCAACGGCCAACTTTCCAACGGTGCGTTGTGCTGGACTGAACATGTGCGAACATGTAAGAATCACATTCTTTCTGCACTAACCGGATAGGCATGGATCGTTCCATTGGATCGAGTAAAACAGGCGGCATCGCCAGTCGTTAAGCTCGACCTCCAGTAGCGAGTCGCCAAGAAAGGACAGTTCAGAAGGGTTCATCTGTCCTCCAGCTCGTTCTGGAAAATGCAACGAATTGGGACTCGCACGATTCTCCCAGAATATCCGTCGGGCTCAACCCATACGCACTTGGCGCTGACTTTTCGAATCGTGACCGGAACGTGAAGAGTAAAACAGTAGCCTCCACGTTGGGTGTGCCTCCAAATGACTCGGTTTCCCACCCGCAGATCGTGGTTCGGGCCGTCGTCCACGGCTACGCTAAGAGAGGAGAGTTCAGAAGGGTTCATCGAGGCTCCTGTCCGCCCTGCGTAAGCATCGGGCACCAATCTGGCGTACTCCATGTGGTGTCGCCGATTCTGTTGCCACTCGGGCGAGAGGGGTGGGTGCAGTACACTTCATAGCCGCTATCGCCTTGGACCGCATAGTGTTCCGAGATCACCCATCGGCACTCATCACAGTATCGCTTGATCACCACACGCGGGCCTTCGCGCCCGCATTCGTCGTCGCTCGGTTCGCTCATACGCGAAGCTTACGGCGGAGCCGCGAGGATTGCAAGCCCCAAATCTTCACCCAAGATACCCGATCGAGTAGAACAATCGGCATCGCCATTCGGCGCTCTCGCACTCCGGTGTCGGATCGCGAAGAAAAGACAGTTCAGTCGGCAGGCTCATCTGGGCTCCTGTCCACAAGAATCATAACAGCTCGGCGCCCCAGACCGATCATTTAGGGTTTGTAACATGTCGAACGAAGGCTGCCACTGCTCGTGAACGAGTTCATAACCCAAGGCGACCAGCCGACGGTCTTCTCGTTTCATCTGCTTAATGGTGCATGCCGCAGCCAATGGCAGTTCGTTGAATGAGTACCTGCGGAACTGCCGTTTGTTTTTGAAGACGCAAGGAACCCAGGGACCGGCGAGCATCTTTCCTCTGTACAACACCAGGTTCCACAACATCAAACCGCCAGGTTCGCTCATGCGCGAAGCTTACGACGTTCGGTCCAAGCCTGCAAGCCCCAACTTAGCCCCGATCTTGTATTTTTTCGCCACGTGCTTCCACCCAAGATACCCGAGCGTTCCGAATGCGATCAGTGCGGCGGCGGCTATCCCAGGCGTTATCACCGACGCCAACGATACCAGCTTCATTGACAAGAACGTGTTGCTCGCCCGAACGAAATTCTCCACGTAGTTGTTCTGCCCACCCATGCCAAACATCCCACCGCCCGTGCAAACGCCTCCCCTGCACCCGTTGTAACACTTCGCCGCCGCCAGGGGGTCTTGCCCCTTGGCATCCAAGAGCTTCCGGAAGTACCGCGCCGCCAAATCGATCGACAAGTCGGGCCGGCCAAGCAGGTCGGGCCCCCGCACCTGTCCGTCCGACATCATGCGCGCCGTCGAATCGATAATTTGCATAATCCCGTACGCGCAACACTGCTGGCTCGCGCAGCCCCCAGTGTTCCAAATGCCCGGGCATAGCTGCTCGTTGCACGGGGAGCACGCGTTGGGGTCGCCAAGGGACTCGACCGACATGATCCCCATGAGCCAGGCCACGGGGATTTTGCTCGCCTTTGCCGAGGTCTCGACCAGGGGCCCATACTTGGCCCAGGCGTCTCGGATTCGGTCAGCGCTGCGGCCCTCGGGCCAGATCGGGAATTCGCCTTTGGTCTCGATGTGGCCATCGTCGAGCCACCGATACGGAGCAGCTCCAGGGCACTGGTTCAGTTCGGACATGTGGGCAGAATAGCTCAGATGGCAGGGACATCAAAAAAGCCCAGCCGGCCGTTCATCTGCACGAACGGAACTTCCCTGACGTCCGCAAGGATGAGACCGAACTGCCCCTCTGCATGCCACGGAAAATCATCTGGCCGCTCGATGTGTGGCGGGATCACATCCACGAGCCTCGCCGTTCCAACGATCCCGCCTCGAATAATGTGCGCCGGGTGAGGGATCTCTATCTGCTCCAGTGCGGGGTTGAGGTCATAGGCAAACTCGAGCGCGCTGTCGTACTCCTCGAACGTCATTCTTTTGGCCGCGTGGATCAAGAACTCGCCGCGGAACGTGGTCGACCAGGTTCGGTTCTCGATGTTCTTGCCCGCGTGCAGAATGAGCCACGCCCACGGCTGGCGAATGCTCAGGGCTTTCATCTGACTGGCCACGGTATTTTGCCCTCGTTCATCAAGACCACAATCTTTTCTCTTTCGACCAGCTCATCGGTTGAAGCCGCACTGATCGTTACGCGAGCGAAATGAGTAAACTGCGGGAAGCTCTCCACGCGATAGCGAGTCTCACTGTCTGGGTCGATGCCAAAATGGACCACGCCGTCTGGAGTTGGGCCTGTGGACTCCCATTTTTCAATCAATTCCTCGGCGGTGGGCGAGGTAATAACCTTGTGCCCGATACTCTGGAGGTACTTGAGTTCGGCCAGTTCGGCCACCCCTTCTCTTGCCCTAACGTTTGGAAGCTTCGCCATGTCGTTTGTTTTCTCATCCGCACCCCAAAACTAGGGATTCCAACGCAAACCCAGATCTCGGCAAATCGAGGGTCGTCTGCTCAACGCCGGCCACGAGTAGGCTCTGCACCATTGCATCGCTTTCCTCGCCGAAATACTCCTCGAAAGCAAAGTCTCTGTAAGCCGGATCATAGCCCCTGAGCATAAACAAAACGCTCGGCCTGTCTCCCGAAAATACCTTGTCGAGCAACGAGTGTCCCAACATATTTTCACCTACCTGCCTACTCGCGAAGGATTACGGATTCGACGGATTGCTCTTTCCAAGCATCGACTCCGACCAAGGCGTGACCAACCGTCTCTGATGTGTCTGGGCCTATGCGGGACCCAAAGTCGCGAAGCTCAGCCAAAACAGCCAGGCCTGTTGTCGCTGTCGCAAACACCTTGTCTAGCAACGACCAATTTGCCATCGTCATGCGCAACCTATACCATGCGGTCGTGCGAAAGACTGACTATTTTCTGCTCTTCGGCGGACTTCTCGTCGGCGCCGGCCTGCTCCGCTCCATGGCTACCCGCTGCGCCTCCCCCATCGTTTCTGGTGGAAGACTCCTGGTCCTAGGCGACTCCCTAGCCGTGGGCACAGCCCCGTTCTTCGCAAAACTCGCCGCTCAGTTCGGCATGGACTCCCAACGTCAGGCCAAGGTCGGCACAACGATCGCTCAATGGCTCAACGTGGACACCTCGTTCCAACCCACCCTCGCCGTCGTGAGCCTCGGGACGAACGACACCAAGACATCCACCCCGGTTGACACAATCGTCTCCCAGGTCGGCGCGCTCGCGTCTCGACTGCAGGCCATTGGCGCCGAGGTCGTCTGGATGCTGCCCCCCGCACTACCTTTCCCAGACCGAGGGATCACCGACGCGATTCAGGCGACTGGCGTTCGGTCGTTCGATTCGCGTCGCTTGGACATTCCCCGGGGGCCCGACGGGCTTCATCCGACGGTCAAGGGCTACGCGCAATGGGCCTCGGCCGTCTGGCGGGACCTTCTTTGCGAGCCCGAGAAGTCGCAGCTCGAACCGCTGGGATCAGTGCCCCGCCTTGCGCCGATTCAGCCCATGAGGCGTGGGATCTTCGGGCCGAAACGATAGCTACCGATTCGGGTTGATGTGTTCGCCAGCCGGTGTATAACCAACGCATGAGCAACTGCACAGCAGTCGTTGTTTTGGGCTTCGAAATATCACCGCGGATCGATGAAGACGACGATGAGACCCTGACCTGGGCCGAACTCGAATGGAAGTTCGACATGAAGGATGAGAACGGGGAGTATTTTCTCTTTCCTTCGTACAGCCCGCCGCCAAAGCGTCCCTTGCGAAAGTCGTTGCAGGACGACACAAAGCCGAGCACAGATCGCGAGCTTCCAGTCGGGATCAAGATTTGGCAAAGCAACTACTCTCCGTGGACCGACGAAGACGACCCGAAGTTTGTTGTCGGGTTTCGAGTTCTTTGGCATTCGTGGGAGAACACGGGAATCGAAACAGTGTCCCTTGAGCAGATCGGCGACCAGCGCAACGAGCTGCATCAACTCAGGATGGCTTTGGGGGAGTTCAACAAGCCCATCAAGCTTTTCTTCCAGCACATGAACGATACCTAGACGCTAACGACTCTTGGACGCACCAAATCCTTGTCTCCAGTGAGCGCAACAAACTCCTGGGAACTCGTCTCGCCTGGCCCCCAGGAGATTCCGATGAGCATCATCCGATCGGCAGGCTCCTGCACGTTTTCTTTTACCCAAGTCCGCATCACCTCGTCCCCGAACGCTGGCGTTGCAACCCCCTTGGGCATCGAGTAAAGCGCGGCTCTCGACGCCTCCAGCAACTTGGTGTTTTCCATGGCGCTAGCATAACATGTCCGCATGCTGTCCTCTGATAAGATTTTCTCCCTGAGTGCCACGGATCCTGTATGTCCAGCTGGGCAGGTGTACATGGCAGCCAAGTGCCAGGGTTGCGGCGGTTCTTGCGTTCCGGCGGGAACACCACCAAATCCTAATCTGCTGAGTACACTGTTCGGGCAAGGTCCCAAGTGTCCCGCCGGGCAAGAGGCGACCTGGCCCAAAGGGCCACTGGGACAAATGGTTTGCAAGCCCGCAATTCCATGCCCCGCTGGCTTTACGAAAATTGGCGTAGACGACGCAACGGGCCAGCCTAGATGCCTTGATTCGGCAACTATGCCCTGCCCGTCTGCTGGCCCGAAAGGGCCATGCCCAAAAGGAAAGGAGTATGTGAGAATCCCGGGACGTCCAGCCGATCGATGTTTCGGCTACCCAACCATCTGCTGCCCGATCGGCCGTAAGGCGTTGCCGGACGGAACGTGCGAGACCGGTGCGGCGCCTGCAGACCTGACTAAGTCAACTCCCGACACGACTAAGCCTAGCAAAGCCGGTCTGCTTGGACCGAACACCACATCCATTGTCATTGTTGGTCTCGTCGGTTTCATGGCGTGGTGGGTCTGGCGAGGATACGGCCAGGAACACAAGGTCAACCCGTTTGTGGCAAAACGATGAACAAGTACGAACTCCACCAGGCCAACGCAATCCTTGAAGCAGTGCGGGACGAGTACGACAACGCATATAAGCTTGCAAAAGCACGCAGAAAGAAAGCGGCTTACGAGGCAACCGATCGAGCTTTGGAACTGATGCTCGACTTCCACTCGCTCGTCGCCAGTCATCGAATCAGCGACGAAGCAAACAGAACTGCGAGCCAGTGGCTCCGAAGAGCCCAGCTCGTCTTTGTGAAAAACGGCTGGTTGCACCCCTGGAGAGTCGAGCCTCGCGTTCGGTAGCTATTTTGGAGCCGCTGCCAATCGATCGTATCATCCCCACCATGCTCTCCTCCATCGGAATCATCTCGCTCAGCGCCGGCCGCCTTCCTCCAGGAGGCCGCCCAGGTTCCCCCATCTGCCTGCCCGGCTCCGATTGCACCTACCGAGCTCCCGGTTGTACTGGAGGCCAGATTTTGGTTGGAGCAGGCAAGG
>Ga0102851_10001299_pt1 | contig 14105 bp, 13 predicted proteins | sample Mud3Dept3metaG_FD_79558 | JGI IMG/M metagenome (GOLD analysis project Ga0102851, IMG submission 79558) | Freshwater wetland microbial communities from Ohio, USA, analyzing the effect of biotic and abiotic controls - Mud 3 Core 4 Depth 3... | ecosystem: Environmental > Aquatic > Freshwater >... | reverse complement strand
GCCAAGCAGCGTGAACGGTACGAAACCGCTGCGGTGCATCACCTCAGCCACCACGAGGGTGGCGATCAGCCCGGCCAGCCAGACGATGACCGCCGCCGTGACCGACACGGGGTTGACGAAACGGCGGGCGTCGCGTGACGGCAGCTGCGTGCCGAACGAGACCTCCTGGGGCGGTTTCTCCGTCTCCTTCTCCTTCTGCTTCCTCGCAACCGTCACGATCGGGAACATAGTCTCCTCCTCCTAGAGCGGCGGCCGCAGGTGCCGCCTCGCCTTCGCCAGAAACCACAGATAAATGGCAACCAGGACCCCGGCGGCCAGCGCGAAACCGGGCGCCGGGACCAGCCGTCCCTTCTCGACGGCCAGCCCGCCGAGCAGCACGACCAGCGCAGCCACCTTCAGGGCAAGGCTCATCGCCCTGCCTCCTCCACCCGCGCCGCGAACTCCGCCAGCACTTCCTCGGGGGGAAGGCCGACGCCGGCAGCTCGCGCCAGGAACTCGTCCACCAGCTGCACAACCTGCCGGCGCCGTTCCACCTGGTCGCGCTCTACCTGCACCGGCGCCACGAACGTCCCCGACCCCTGTTGGGTGTTGAGCACGCCGCGGATCTCCAGCTCCTTGTACGCTTTGGCGATGGTGTTCAGGTTCACCTGCAGCTCCACCGCGAGGCCCCGCACGGTGGGGAGCTGCTCGCCGAGGACGAGGGCGCCCGTGGCGATGCCGGCCAGGATCTGATCGATGATCTGGCGGTAGAACGGCACCCCGGAGGCCGGGTCGAGTCGGAAGGAGGTGGGCATCGGATTCACCTGTTGTAATAGTTAATCATGACACTCATACGGTAAGTCCAGCGAAAAGGTTTGTCAAGGGCCCTGGTAGCATCCCTGGTAGAGATGCTGGTGGGGAACCCGCGACCGGCCGGAAGCCGATGACCGACAGGCGCCTGACCTGGGCGGCGGCCGGCATCGGCCTGGCGGCCGCCGCCGTCGTGGCGGCCGCGATCGCGGGGCTCTTCCTCCGCTGGCCGCTCGCCGCTCCGCTCGTGGCCGTGTTCCGGTTGCTGCGCTGGAGCGTTACCGCCGCCTACGCCGCCGCCCCGGTATTTGCCCTCGGCGTGCTCATCACCCGCAACGTGCTCCGGCTCTCCGGGCCTCCCCCCCCCGGTTGGGGGCTCGCCGCGGCATGGGGCGCGGGCTGGGGGGCGGTCGTGCTTGCCGGGACCGCCATGCTCGCCTGTGGCCTCTACCACGACGAGGTCTGGACGGTGGGCGCGCTCCTCGGCAACCTCGGTCTGGTCGCTTTCCTGGTCACACGGAGGTGGCGACCGCTCGAAGAGCTGCGGGACGAGGTCGCCTCGCTCCGGCAGGGCTGGCGCGGCGACGGCCGGGGATCCCCCGTCTGGGGGCTCGCGATCCTCCTCTGCCTGGTCAGCGCGGTGCTCCTCGCGAGCATCCCCCCCGACGCCCGCGACGAGCTCGTCTACCACCTCGCGCTTCCCCAGTTCTGGCGCTTCCAGCACGACTGGTGGGTGCCGCTCGACAACGTCCACTGGCTGTTCCCGGCCAACGCCGAGGTGATCTGGGGGTACGGCCTGGCCGTCGGGGGGGTCCACACGCCCCGCCTGCTCACCCTCGCCTTCGGCCTCGCGACACTGGCGCTGCTCGCGGGCATGCTGGCGGAATCCGGCCACGATCGCTGGACGACGCGCGTGAGCCTGCTGTTCCTGCTCCTGGCACCGATGTCGCTGGTGCTGCTGGGAACGTGCAACGCCGAGTGGCCGCTTGTCTTCTTCCTCCTCCTGGGGTGGCGCGCGGGCCGGCAGTTCCTCGCCACCCGGCAGCTCGCAGCGGCGGCACTGGCCGCAGGCGCCTGGGGGCTCTGCCTGGGCTTCAAGTACACGGCGTTCCCGGTGGTCTTCGGGCTGGCCCTGGAGCTGGTGGTCGCCCTGCTGCGCGCCGGCGCGAGACGGCACGCCGCCCGCGTGCTGGCGGCGCTCGCCCTGGCCGCGAGCCTGTTCGCCGGCGGGTGGCTGGCGCGCAACTGGAGCCTCACCGGCGACCCGATCTACCCGCTCGGGGTGAACGTGATCGGTACCGGCGGGGCGCAGGCGGGCACGCCCCCGGACGTGGGGTCGCTGCTCGACTACGCGAAGCTGCACGGCGTCTGGCGCTTCGTCCCCTGGCTCTACCACGCAACCGCCGACCCGGTGGTGGATCAACGCCTGCACCTGGGGTGGCCGCTGCTGATGCTCGGCGTCGTCGCGTTCGGGTGGCGGCGCGCCGGTTCCCTCCCCTGGTTCACCGTGACGTTCGCCTCGCTGGTCCTGCTCCGCTACTCGCCTGCGCCGCGCGCGTACGTCCCGGTGCTCGCGCTCGCTTGGCTCTTCCTGCCCCCCTTCCTGCAAGCGCTTGCGGGGCGGCGCTGGCTGAGGGTGACCGCCTCGACCGTGGTCGGCGCGCTCGCACTCTCCTCCCTGCCGTGGTTCTACGTGGTCGTCACCCGCTACAGCCCGGGTGCGCAGCACTACCTGCTCGGCATCATCGGCGACGACGAGCTGCTGCGGCGCAGCGGCGTGCTCACGCCGTGCGTGCGGTGGATCAGGACCGACTCCCCGGCGGATGCGCGCGTCTGGGTGTGGGGCGGGGAGCAGACGTTCTACCTGGATCGCTGGGCGCGCGCCAGCAGCTTCCTCGACGAGCCGCTGTTTCTCGCCTGGTTCGACAGGTACGGAGCCGCCGGGTTCTCGCGCAGGCTCGCCGAGAGCCGCGTCGATTTCATCCTGGTCGAGACTGCAAACTGCCCGCTGCCTCCGACCTCGGTCCGCACGGAAGCCCGCGAGTGGCCGATCGCCCCTTCGCTCCAGACGGTCATCGCCCGCTGGATGCAGGAAAACCTCCGCGAGGTCGCCCGCGACGGGAGCTACGTGCTCTACCTCGTCACCGCACGCCCGCACGGCTAGAATCACCGGCGCGACCGGGAGCGCGTCCGTCATCGGGATCGTGGGCGCCGGGCCGGGACTCTGGGTCGTCGGCGCCGAGGGGTATGATGATGCGCGAGGCACGCCGGCGGAGCGGGGTGGTGCGATGAGCGACGTTGTGGTGATCGGGGTTGCCGGCGGCACGGGCTCCGGCAAGACGACGGTCGCGGACGCGATCGTGAACCGGATCGGCGCCGACCGCATCGCGTTCCTGCAGCACGACAGCTACTACCGCGATCTCGCCGCGGCGAACCGCGAGAGCCTCCTCCACCACAACTTCGACCACCCGGATGCGCTCGAGAGCGAGCTGCTCGCCCGTCACGTGCGCGACCTGAAGGCCCAGCGTGCGATCGAGGTGCCGATCTACGACTTCACACGCCACGTCCGCACCGGCGGCACGCGCCGCGTGGAGCCGCGGGGCGTGGTGCTCGTGGAGGGGATCTTGATCTTCGTCGAGCAAGAGCTGCGCGAGCTTTTCGACATCAAAATCTTCGTGGACACCGATGCCGACCTCCGCTTCATCCGTCGCTTGCGGCGCGACCTGATCGAGCGTGGGCGCACGGTGGAGAACGTCATCGGCCAGTACCTGGAGACCGTGCGCCCGATGCACCTCGAGTTCGTGGAACCCTCCAAGCGCTGGGCCGATCTGATCATTCCCGAGGGCGGGTTCAACGCGGTCGCGCTCGACGTGGTGTGCGCGCGGGTGGAGGCCCTCCTCCAGATGGCTCACGTCTGAGGGGAACTCTCAGGGGCGGTCCGCCCGGGGGGCGCGCTCTGCTCGTGGGTTCGAAGTCGAGGGATCGTCACTCGCGCGGGCGGCGGCGGCGCTGGCGGAGCTCTTCTTCCTTGAACATGTACCGGATGGCGTGCTTGTAGATCATCAGGTTGGGGCCGTCGGTGCGGTTCAGCTTGATGCAGTCGCGGTCGTACCACTCCACCCAGCCGTGCAGCTCAGTGCCGTCGTCGAGCATAACGACCATCGCCGTCTTGTTCTGCATTTGCTTGATGAAGTAGTAGTTCTCGGCGTTGGTCTGCTCTGGCGGCGCCTGCTTGCGGTGCACGGCGCCACGGAGGGGCGTGCGGTCGGCCACCTCGGAAATCGAGGGCCGAATAAGCCTGCGGCTCGTGAGGGGTTCATCCCCCGAACGGTCGAATTCCTTCATGTGCTCCTCGTCAAACTGGATCGCAGTATACCACCACGCGGAGCCTGCACTTGACGTTACGGAACGGGCCGCAGAAAGGTTTAGGAAGGCTTGGCGGGGCGCTTCCCCGAACCTTCCGGCGGAGCCTCGTGGGCGAGGCAGCACATCAAGCGCCCGCACATCCCGGAGATCCGGGTCGGGTTAAGGGAGAGCTTCTGCGCCTTGGCCATGCGGATCGTCACAGAGTTGAAACGCGCCATGAAGGTCGAGCAGCACAGCATCCGCCCGCACGGCCCCCACCCGCCGCTCGACTTGGCCTGGTCGCGCACGCCGATCTGACGCAGCTCCACACGGCGCCTCGTGCGCCGCCCGAGGTCGCGCAGCAGTGCTCGGAAGTCAACCCTCTCCTCGGCCGCGAAGGTGATCACGAGGGTATCGCGGTCGAGCGGCACGATCGCGGAAACCGGCCGCATGGGAACGTTGAGCTCGCGGGCACGCTCGCGGCAGAAGCGCAGGGCGTCGCGCGCGACGAGCGCGAGCTCCTCCGCCCTCGCGACCTCGTTCGGTACCGCGCGCCGGAGCACACTGCCGGCCACCCGGTCGGAGCACGGCCGCAGCACGGGGATCTCGTGCCCGGCCAGGCGGCCGACGCGCTCCCCATCGGCGCTCGCCACCACGTAGGCCCCCCCGATTTCCAGCTCCACGCCCTCCTTCACCGTGCACACCAGGCCCGGGAGGTCGGGGGAGAAGCTGATCCGGATCAGGTCGGGGCGTGGGCGCCCGTCGGCGGGGCAGGTCGCGCAGCTCACCGGCGCTTCTCCCCCTCGCCGAGCGCCGCATCCGCCGCCGCCACCGCCTCCGCCAGCTCCACGCGAGCCCGCCGGAGCCGCGCCTCGAGCTCGCGGTCGCCGAGCGCGAGGATCTCGGCGGCCAGCACCGCCGCGTTGCGGGCACCGGCCTTGCCCACGGCCACCGTCGCCACCGGCACGCCGCCCGGCATCTGCACCGTGGAGAGCAGCGCGTCGAGCCCGTCGCCCACCCCGCCCGGCAGCGGCACGCCGATCACGGGGCGCACCGTGTTCGCCGCGACGACACCCGCCAGGTGCGCCGCCATCCCTGCGCCGCAGACGAACACCCGCACGCCGTCCTGCTCGCCCTTGGAAACCAGCTCGAGCGTGCGGGCAAGCGAACGGTGCGCCGAGGCCACGTGGGCGCGCCAGGAGACACCGAGGGTGTCGAGCTGGGCTGCAGTCTCGCGCAGGAACTCCCAGTCGTTCTTCGATCCCATCAGGATGAGCACAGGCTCGCTCATGAGAGCCCCTTGCCGATGTCGCTGCGCCACTGCATCCCTTCGAACTGCACGCGTCCAACCCCCGAGTACGCCGTCCGCGCCGCTTCGTCGAGGGTCGCGCCGCGGCCCACCACCGAGAGCACGCGCCCCCCTGCGGTCACCAGGCGGCTGTCCTGCAAGGCCGTACCTGCATGAAACACCAGCACCCCCGGCTGGGCCAGGGCCTCGCCCAACCCTGCGATGGCGTCGCCGCGCCGCGGGCTCTCGGGGTATCCGTGCGAGGCCAGCACCACGCACACCACCGCCTCCCGCTTCCAGAGCGCGCGCATGGAGCCGAGCTCCCCGAGCGCCGCGGCCCGCAACAGCGGAAGGAGATCGCCCTCCAGGCGCGGGATCACCACCTGGGCCTCCGGGTCGCCGAAGCGGCAGTTGTACTCCAGCAGCTGGGGACCGTCCTTCGTCACCATTACGCCCGCGTAGAGGACGCCGCGAAACTGCCGTCCCTCGGCGGCCATCCCGGCCACCGTCGGGAGCACGATGGCACGCAGGATGCTCGCAGCGAGCCCGGACTCCAGCGGCACGGGGGAGATCGACCCCATCCCGCCCGTGTTCGGCCCCACGCCCGCGTCCCCGAGACGCTTGTAGTCGCGCGCCGCGGCAAGCGGCACGACGCTCGTCCCGTCGGTGAGCACCATGAAGGACAGCTCCTGGCCCTCCAGGCACTCCTCGACCAGTACGCGCTCGCCCGCGGCGCCGAACGCACGGTCCTCGAAGTAGTGGGTGAGGGCGGCGTCCACCTCGTCTTTGCTGCGGCACACCTGCACACCCTTGCCCGCCGCCAGCCCATCCGCCTTGAACACCACCGGGACCTTGAACTCGCGCACCGCAGCGGCGGCCTCGGCTCGGCTTCGCACGACCTTCGCCCGCGCGGTCGGGATGTCGTGCCGGTTGCAGAACTCCTTGGTGAAGACCTTGCTCCCCTCGATCTCCGCCGCGGCGCGCGACGGTCCGACCACAACCAGGCCGCGGCGCGCGAACTCGTCGGCGATCCCCAGCACCAGCGGCAGCTCGGGTCCGACGATGGTGAGGTCCACTTTCAGCGAGGCGGCGAACTCGGCCAGCTCGGCGGTGGCGTCGGCCGCGATCGGTACGCAGTTGGCGACGCCGGCGATGCCCGGGTTGCCCGGGGCGGCGTACAGCTCCTCGACGCCCTCGGCGCGAGACAGCTTCCACGCGAGGGCGTGCTCCCGTGCCCCACTCCCGACGACCAGAACCCTCAACGGCGCCCTCCGACGACCAGTGCGGCCTGCAGCAGCGAGAGGCAGGCGGTCTCCACGACGTCGCGCGCGGAGCAGCCCCGCGAGAGGTCGTTGGCCGGGCGCGCGAGCCCCTGCAGCAGTGGTCCGACGGCGCGTGCGCCGCCAAGGCGCTCAGTCAGCTTGTACCCGATGTTGCCCGCGTTGAGGTCGGGGAACACGAGCACATTTGCCCGTCCGGCTACTGGCGAGCCGGGGGCTTTCTTGCTTCCCACCGCGGGAAGCAGCGCCGCGTCGAGTTGCAGCTCGAAGTCGAAGGTGAAGTCGGGTGTGCGCGCGGCGAGCGCTGCGCCCGCCTGCCGGACCTTGTCCACCAGCGGGTGCTCGGCCGAGCCCTTGGTGGAGAAGGACAGCAGCGCGACCTTCGGCTCGCCGCCGACGATTGCTCGGAACGTGGCGGCTGCGCTGACCGCGATGTCGGCGAGCTGCTCGTGGTCCGGGTCGGGGAGCACCGCGCAGTCGGCGAAGACCATCAACCCGTCCTGCCCCCAGCGCCGGTCGGGGTGGACCATCACGAACGCCGAGGAAACCGTCTTGATGCCGGGCGCCGGCCCGATCGAGTGGAGCGCCGCACGCACGGTGTCGGCCGTGGTGCGGACGGCGCCACCGACCGACGCGTCGCATTCGCCGACGGCGACCAGCAGCGAAGCGAAGTACAGCGGGTCGCCGAGCGCCGCATCGGTCTGCTCCTTCGTCCAACCCTTGGGGGCGCGGCGGGAGTGAAGGAGATCGAACAGGCGCTGGCGCCTCTCGTCCGACGCGATGTCGGTGACCGTGACGCCCCGCGAGCTTAGGCGCTCGTGCTCCGCCCCCCGCTTCGCGGTCGGACACAGAATCGTGACGCGGGCAATTCCATCCTGATGGAGAACACCTGCGGCCTCGACGATGCGGGGGTCTTCACCCTCCACGAGCACGACGTGCCCGCCAACCGCGCGGGCGCGGCCGGGCAGTTCCTCCAGAAATCCCATAGCGACCTCCGGCGGTATTGTAACCGCCTTTCACTCGAGACCCGCAAACCTCCGCGCAGAGGCAGGTTGCAGACCCGATCCTGGACCACGCAAGGGGCGCGATCCACGCCAGCACCCAACAGTTCTGTGACATACGGGGTTTTGAAGAATCAGTGACACATCAAGGAAAACTCATGCATCCTGACAAAGACTTGACAAATTTCGTGACCACTCCTAACTTTGCCGGAGTCACCCGACCCTGTCTGAAGCCCAAGTTCAAGGCCGGGACGGTGAAAGGGGGAGAGCAATGGCGCTTCTTCAGTGTGGTCTCGCAATTATGGCGGCGGTGAACCTGGCGGTTCCGTCACACCCTGTGGAAAACGCCCCGGCCCGTCGGCTGCAGAGCGTCCAACCGCCGCACGTCTACGCGGTGAACGAGTTCGAACACTACCTCACGGCGGAACAGATCTCCTACATTCGTCCGGGGTTCAACGTCAAGCTGATCGGCATCTCGAACGTCGGTCCCGGTCAGAGGCCCGTCGTCGAGGTGATGTACTACGACGACATGGACCAGCCGCTCGACTACCTGGGCAAGGCGACGCCCGGACCACTGTCCATCAGCTTCATCCTGGCATGGTATGACGGGACCAAGAGGCAGTACACGTCATACACCACGAGAACGCGCAGCGGCGTGACGATGCCGGCGGCGGACCAGGCCGGCAACGCAGGCTGGACGCACCTCGAGATGGGGCACTCCAAGTACACGTTCTCCACCGTGCTGCCTGCGAACATGGACATGACCAAGACCACCACGCTCGGGATCTACGGCCGGCGCACGCTCACCCCGATCATCGGCAAGGATTACTACGCCAACAACATCAACTACGACTTCCGCCCGGACGGCAAGCCCATCAGCGAGACCTGGGCCGCGATGGACGTCGACAAGACGTGCAACGACTGCCACGACCCGCTCGGGGCGCACGGCGGCACGCGACGCACCACCAAGAACTGCGCGCTCTGCCACACGCCGCAGATCCCGAACGACGCCAACACCGGCCAAAGCTTCGACTTCAAGGTGATGATCCACAAGATCCACCGGGGCGCGGATCTGCCGAGCGTGGTCGCCGGAGGCGGTTACGGATTCGGCACCAGCACGAACTATACGGACTTTTCGACCGTGGCCTACCCGCAGGACATCCGTAACTGCACCAGCTGCCACGACCCGAGCGCCGCCGAAGGGTACATCTGGTACTCGCGCCCCTCGCGCAAGGCGTGCGGCTCCTGCCACGACAACATCGACTGGGTCACCGGCGACAACCACATCGCGGGCCCGCAGGCCGACGACTCGGATTGCGCCAGCTGCCACCTGCCCCAGGGCGTGTCCGAGTTCGACGCGTCCATCAAGGGCGCTCACACCATCCCGACCAAGTCCGCACAGCTCAAGGGCCTCAAGATGCAGATCCTGAGCGTGACCGGCGGGGCACCCGGCGCCAAGGTCACCGTCACGTTCAAGGTGACCAACGGCGACGGCTCAAGTGTGGCTCCGTCGTCCCTCGGCCGGCTGCGCTTCCGCCTGGCCGGTCCGACCACGGACTACACGACCGCCCTCCAGGAGGACGGCGTCAATGCCACGGCCAGCGGCGACGCCTGGGTGTACACGTTCACCTCGGCCGCGATCCCGGCGGACGCCACCGGGAGCTGGGGGATGTCGGCAGACTGCTACCGCACCGTCACGATCGACAACCACTCGGACACCGGCCTGAGCGTTCGTGAGGCTGCGGTCAACCCGATCTACTACTTCGCCGTCACCGACTCCCAGCCGGTTGCTCGCCGCACCGTCGTCGACATCGCCCGCTGCAACTCGTGCCACGACGTTCTGGCGCTCCACGGCGGACAGCGCTTCAAGATCGAGGAGTGCGTCATCTGCCACAATCCGGTCGCCACCACCGAGTCGGTCCAAGGGCAGCCCGACGAGAACATCAACCTGAATCGGATGGTCCACAGGATCCACACCGGCGAGGAGCTCACCCACGACTACAGCATCGGCGGCAACAGCTTCAACGAGGTGCGCTACCCGGGTGACCGTCGCGACTGCGTCAAGTGCCACGTTTCCGGCACCTACACCGTTCCTCTGCCAGAAGGCGTGATCCCGACAATCACCCCGCGTGACTTCTATACGCCGATGCAGCCGACCGCGGCCGCGTGCCTCGGCTGCCACGACTCCAAGGATGCAGCCATCCACGCCATGACCATGACCAATGTCCTCGGTGAGTCGTGCGAGGTCTGCCACAGCAACGACGCCGAGTTCGCGGTGGACAAGGTTCACGCCCGCTAGTAACCGATGAAACGCCGGGCTGCCGGTCGCAACCGGCAGCCCGGCGCGCCTCACGAAAGGTGGATCGGATGAGCACCTGGCTTCGTGTATTCAGCGCCCTCGGCGTGACGCTCCTCCTGGGCGTGGGACTCACCTGGGCCGCACAACAGCCGGGCACGAGCGCGACGCCCGCCTTCGCCCCGTGCGCCACCTGTCACGAGGACGTGGCAGCCGCCTTCGCCACCAACCCCCACACGCGCGTCTCGAGCACGTCAGCCACCAAACCGGTCACCAACGTCTGCGAGGGCTGCCACGGGGATGGGACCAAGCACGCCGACGAGGGTGACAAGGCTCTCATCAAGGTGCCGAAGGGCGGCGCCGGAGCGAAGGTCTGCCTGGGCTGCCACCAGGACAAGCCCGGCTTCGAGTACACGGCGACGGGTTTCCACGCCTCGGCCTCGGTGAGCTGCTTCGAGTGTCACTCGGTCCATAACGCGGCGACCATCCCGCTGCTGCGCACCGCAACCGGCAGCCTGTGCGTGACCTGCCACCTCGAGCAGAAGGGCACCTTCAGCAAGCCGTACGCCCACCGTCTCGGGCGCGGCGCGATCGAGTGCACCTCCTGCCACAACCCACACGGCGGGGCCGGGGCCGACAAGAACCTGAAGAAGACCAACGCGGGGGAACTCCCGTGCCTCTCCTGCCACCCCGAAACGCAGGGTCCTTTCGTGTTCACCCACGTCACGGGGATCGCCGGAAACTGCATGAGCTGCCACGAGCCCCACGGCTCCAACAACAACAAGATGCTCACCCGCGCCCGCGTCGACCAACTCTGCCTCGAGTGCCACACCACACTCCCGGCCGGCACCCTCGGCTCTCAGCCCCCCTCCTTCCACGACCTCCGCAGCGCGCGCTACACCAACTGCACGGTCTGTCACGTCGCGATCCACGGATCGAACAGCTCTCCGATGCTTTTGAGATAGGAGACGAGCGATGGCAAAGCGTTTCCCCTATGTCGTGGGCTTGGTCGTCGCCCTCTGCTGGGCCGCGCTCGGCGCCGCGCAGCCGACGCAGTTTTCGCTGGAACTCGGCTACCAGTGGGTCGATGTCTCCGGCAACAACAATGTGTTCCTCACCCAGGTCAACGAGCAGGAGGGGGTGCAGTTGCGGTCGTTCTCGCTGACGAGCTTCGACAACTCGGCGGGCTCCAAGCTGTACGACCGGTTGCGCATCGACGCCGGGACCCTGGGTGCCAGTCCCGAGGGCTACCTCCGGCTCGAAGCTGGGCTTTCCCGCGACTACAACCTCCGTCTCCTCTACCGTCACTCCGAGACCTACAGCGCGCTCGTCGATTTCGCCAACCCGCTGCTCGCCAAGGGGGTGGAGATCAGCCAGCACACCTTCAACCGCGCCTCCGAGAGCGTGAACCTGGACCTGGAGTTCATCCCGGGTCACACGCTGACCCCGTTGCTCCAGTACAGCTGGATGAGGTATCAGGGGCCGGGAACCACGACGGTTCACATCGGGCAGGACGAGTTTCACCTCGACTCGGACTACAGCGAAACCGTTCAAGAGGTGAGCGGGGGCGTCGGCTTCCACCTCGGCACCTTCTCCGGCACCGTCCTCCAGGGCTGGCGGATCTTCAGTTCCGGTCAGACCGAGTCGCTGGTCTCCGGGGCCGGCGCCGGCAACAGCACCACGCCGGTGCTCGGCCGCGACATCACCCTCTCGGACTACACGCGCTCCACCAACAGCGACGGAACGTTCCCGATGACCAACGCCTACGTGAGCGGGACGCTCACTCCGGGGCTGCGCCTGGTGGGTTCCTATGTGCGTGCGGACATGAAATCGACCACCGATGACGCGGTCGGCGCGACCGGGAGTCTGGCCTCGTTCATGCTCGCGCGCTTCTACACCGGCTTCACGGAGTCGGTCAGTGCGACCTCCGAGAGCCTGAACTGGCGCGGCGAGGCCCGGGTCGAGTGGGAGCCGGTGGATGGCCTGCAGTTGCTCGCCGGCTACACGAAGAGGCACCGCGATCAGAACGGCCTGGCCACGATCGCCGACATGTACGCGAACGCCGTCAACTTCTCCGGGGCGGACCCGAAGGATATCGAAACGCTGCTCACCTCGACCCCGGCCATGCAACGCGACGAGGACGTGCTGGAGTTCAAGGCGTCCACGCGCAACCTGGGCCCGGTGCAGCTGTGGGCGGGGTACGCCGACGCCAAGCAGGACCTCACGGTGACGCCCGACGCCGCCGAGATCGTGCTGCCGGGGGGCCAAGGTGGTTACTTCACGCGCGACGTGAAGCTGTACTCGGCCGGCGCCGATCTCAACGTGTCCAGCCTCAAGCTTTCCCTCGACTGGAGGAAGGACGACGCCGACAACGCGATCGTGCGGACCGACTACCTCAACCAGGAGCGCTGGCGGGCACGGGTGAGTTGGACTGCGGGTCAGTTCCTCCGGCTCGTGGGCACGGCGGAGAACATCAAGGGCGAGAACCCGACCGTCGGCGTCGATCGCGAGGCCACCACCAAACACTGGGCGGGGGATCTCGAGGTCACGCCGCTGAAGGATCTCATCGTGCGCCTGGGCTACGGTGTGTACAAGGTCGACAGCACGACCACGATCCGCCAGCCGCAGGACTTCAGGCTCGTGGCGTCGGTCTACAGCGAGGACGGCACCTCCAAGGACGTTGCCGCAAGCTACAGGTTCGGCCGCGGTGGGGTGGAGGCCGGGTTCTCGAAGTTCGAGAACACCGGCAGCATGCCGCTCACGCTCGACCGTACGTTTGCCCGCGCCGACTTCGACTTCACCAAGGCGTGGGGCGTGCTCGTGCAGTACGAGACCCGCAAGTACCAGGACGAGGTCCTTGCCATCGCGGATTTCGACGCCAAGTGGTACGGCGTCTTCCTGCGCTGGCGGAACTAGCTCGGGTGCCTCACGCCCCGCTTTCTTCCCTACGCCCATGGCGTGTTTTGGGCTCCCACCCGGGAGCCCTTCTCTTTGGGGCCGCCCGGCATGGTGAAGGCCTCCCGCGACAAAGCACGCTCGCATCCGCGCATCGTGTTGTCGCTCTTGCGCTTGTGATGCTTTGGGACAAGTTGCCTCACGAGGGGCTAGACAATTCTGTGACGCGTGGTTTAGAATCGTCGCCCGAGACTCTCCGGGTACAAGTGATCCTGCCTGGGGTGTCCAGTCGATGACCGAAAAGGGGGGTCAACGAGTATGAAGAGTACATCGCACCAACTCACCATGGGCCTGACGATCGCCGTGGTCGCATGCGGGCTGCTCGGGCTCGCGGCGACCACTGCCATGGCCTCCAACCCGGTCGACGTGACGGTCGCCGTCTCGGGCACGCCGGCGTTCGGCGCCACGGTCACGGCGAAGGTCACGGTCACCATCAACGACGCCTCGGCGCTGCAGAGCATCCTCTGGACGCAGACCGGTGGGGCGACCGCGGTGCTGTCCGGGACCACGACGGACACCGTCACGGCGGTCCTTGCGGGCAGGGGTCCGTACCGCGCGGCGCTCATCCATGCGCTTTCCGAGCCGCCGCTCACCGCGGCGCAACTGCCGCCCAACGTTCCCGTGCCCCCGGAGGAGTTCCCCGGCGGGCTGCAGGATCGCTTCGGTGTGGTCGGGATCAACCCGTTCGCCCTCGAGGAGGGTGGCGCGGTCACCCTGACCGCCACCGTCGTGACCTCCTCCGGGACGTACACCGGAACCGGCGTCATCGCCACGCCGCTGCCCTGGCCGACCACCCTCGGCGTCAGGAACGTGCCGGTTCTCATTCCGGTCATCGTTCACGGGAAGACGCAGGCCTCGTACAACTGGGCGATGACCGTGCCCACGGGCTCGACTGCGACGCTCACCGATCCCACCACGCAGAGCCCGGAGTTCACGCCGGACGTTTCGGGGACGTACACCCTCACCGTCACCGATCTGGCGAGCGGCAAGCCGGTCACGATTCCGGTCATCGCTGGCCTGTGGCGCGGCGTGATCACAGGGCAGGATTCGAACGGCCGCCCCAAGGTCGACACCGCCTGCACCGGCTGCCACGCCGTCGGGACGCCTCTCGACCTTTTCACCCCGTGGGCGCAGACCGGACACGCCGAGAT
>Ga0102851_10001298_pt1 | contig 14108 bp, 8 predicted proteins | sample Mud3Dept3metaG_FD_79558 | JGI IMG/M metagenome (GOLD analysis project Ga0102851, IMG submission 79558) | Freshwater wetland microbial communities from Ohio, USA, analyzing the effect of biotic and abiotic controls - Mud 3 Core 4 Depth 3... | ecosystem: Environmental > Aquatic > Freshwater >... | reverse complement strand
CCACCCCTCCCTCACTCAGAGTAGCGTAGAGATTCAACTGCTTGTCTGTAACATAGCCATCATCTGCACAGCCTTCATAGGTGGCTGACCTAACGAATCGGTTTCTCAATTCCATATTCTTTATCTTGATCGGATCAAACAAAATGCTTTTTGAGGTCTTCATCATAGTTGACCGCCCGGTATCATAGTGCAGCAGGCTGTTCAGACCACAACAAGAACTTCAGGAAAATAACCAGAACAATCAAACAACCCATAGAAAACAAGACGAACGAAGAGTAAATATCTTGCTATCCCTCTTTAAGAAATTTTCTGCAGTCGTTAAATCATTTATCCTTGAAAACTAGCCTTCTACTTTCGGCAAATGCTTTTAATTCTTCATCTCCCCACCCGGGATCTTCATAATAAACTTCGTGTGACATCCTAAACAATAAACTTTGGATACTTTGTGAGCATGGTGACATACAGCGCACGCTATCTCGCCCAAATGGGATTTGTGAGGATTACGTTCAGGGTGGTCTTTCGGAGTAGTCTTTGCCACCAAATCCACGATACCGCCGTGACAGCCCAGACACCGGTCGTTCTCCACCGTATCACCAGAGTCGGGCAGGGTATTCCCATGGCAACCCGTACAGGTAATGTTCCTATTGGCATGAAGGGCATCCAAATATCGGTCACTTGACCAAGAACTGAAGATTTGTTTGGATAAGTCCATTTGATCCTTGGAAACCTTGCCAAAAGAGACTATCCGCTTAGGAAGTCCCAAACTCTTTCCAGGGCTCCAGGTATGGCAACCAGTACAATGTATCTTTACGTCACCTTTCACATGCGCGCGATGGATTCTGGTTGAAAACCGCTTGGGTTCAGGTTTCGTGGGAGGATTAGGAATATGACAAGAAAGGCACTCGGTAATATCTTTTCCTGCGACCGAAGGATGTCCTTGAGGAAGGAGAGATACAAAGCCCTTATGGCAACGTGTGCAAGGAATAACCTCAGTTTTGGTCAATCTCGTAGGACTTCGACTTTCGCAGGGCTCGGCAACGAGCAAAAAAAGCAAAGGGAACAAACCGACCCGCCTCCAATTCATGAGATTTTTTCCTTCCTCCTAAAATTGAGACAGGAGGCTATGTTCTTAAAAACCTTAATCACCCTGTTTTCCGCTAGGCTTCTTCTTTTGCTGCACTCGTACCGGCTACACGGCCAAACACCACACACATAGGATAGGCGTTCCCGTTAAGTCTGTTAGACCCCATCACCCCTCCCGCCACCTCGCCGCATGCAAAAAGACGGGGGATCGGTTTGTCCCAGATGTCGAGAACTCTAGCCGATGCGTCTATCCTCAGTCCTCCACAACAGAAATGGACAGCAGGCCACGCGGTGAGTGCAAAAAATGGCCCTTCATCGAGCGGCAGCATGTCTTTATTGATCTTTTTGTTGAACTCAGGATCTTTGCCTTCCTTCATGTTCCGATTATAGTTGTTCACCGTCTCCACCAGAGCGGGAACGGGGATATTCAGCTTGCGCCCCAACTCATCAATGGTGTCACCCTTGATGAAGCGTCCTTTTGCCACACCCGATTCGAGGTCTTTTTCGCCGCCCACTTTAACCATCTGCTTGTAGTTCATAATTACATAGGTAGGCTTCAAACCCATTTTGATCTGAGCGCGTGCGCACACATCACGCCTCTCGAGTTCGCTGACATATCTCTTGCCAAGCTTGTTCACATAGATCGGTCCGAACCCAATCCTTGTCGCATAGGCCTGATAAGAATCGAGCAGGCCAGTTTCAGCCTCTCCAAACGGGTAGAGCTGGACGAAGTTTAGCTGAATTGTGTCTGCCCCAATGGCCTGGGCGTACCGTATCATTTCCCCTGTTGCGCCGGGCTGGTTAGTGCTATTGTATTCGGGTACCACGCTGGGATTATAGGCCTGCCTCATTTTGACATCCCGGCCGAAACCTCCCGCGGCTATAACCAATCCTTTCTTGACCGCAATATTCTGCTTCTTTTTTCCCCTTTCCACTTGCACACCAAGAACGGGTCCTTCCTGGTCGGTCCGCCATATCCACGTAACCTTTGTGCCGAGCCGCATTGTGGTTCCGTATTTCTCGCCAATTTTCTTTAATGCCTCACAGAACGGCCCGCCAAGGCTGTTTTCCGATATATGTACTCTGAACGCCGACTGCCCGCCGCCGCCGCTGAGGACCTGTCTGATCCTGAGGCCTCCTTCATCAATCATCCAGTTCAGGGCATCCGGCGCCCCCCTGACCACGACCTCCACCAGTTTGGGGTCGCCGTAGTAATCTCCGCCCTTGATCACATCTTCCATATGCCGTTCCGGGCTGTCATCTCCGAGATTCAGCTTTTCCCTTAGCTTGTACTTATCGGTCCACGCAGCATACGATCCGCTGCTGATAATTGAGTTCCCGCCGTAGATAGGCATCTTTTCCAGAATGAGGACCTTAGCCCCGGCCTTAGCTGCCTCTGCCGCCGCTGCAAGCCCGGCGAACCCAGATCCCACGACGACGACGTCGTAAGTCTCATCCCACTTCAAGGGCAACTTGCGGGTTCTCGACTCGGCGCTTCCCGGCGAACCAAGGTTCATGGCTAGACTGCCTGTCGAAGCGATAATCCCCACGCCGAGTCCCCCTCTTAGGATGTCGCGGCGGTTGCAGAGTATGGTACTTTCGCCTGATTCAAATACCCCCTGTCCGTTCCTTAATCCTCCCTCAAATTCCTTCTTTTTCATTTTGAACCCCCTCTTTTTGTAGACTATTTTGACCAGACCTATGGTCCTCTTTCTTTACACTCTCCTGATTGCTCTTTGTGCGTCACCAGTTTTATCCCGAATCAATATGTCATACACCTACGAGCCTTTCCCTTTTTACCGAATAGAAATTCAATATAGTCAGAATTTTCTGCCACAAAAGATTTGAGTCACGATCCTAATCTTTATCAATGCCATTAGAGCAAAAAGTATGCCCTTAACGATAAATAAAAATAATTAATAATAACATATGGTTAAATCTTATTTTTTGTATGAAGGCATATCAAAATGCACAAAATGCTGTGCCTAAAACTCCAAATATTGAGTTTCAACTTGACATCATTTTCGTCTCATGTATTATTATGCTCAGAATCTTAAACTCATCTCCAAAAAATGTTTTACGGAGGTATAAATGGAATTAAGTAAGTCTATCCAACATGAGAACTCGCTTTTATCCTTGATTGCACTATTTGAGGACGATTTTTCCATTGACTGGGTTGTTCGGATCTCTGAGGAAAAAATTTCTCAGATTCTTAATATTTTGGAGGAGGGAATTAAACAGGGCTGGTTGACTAAAAAGGAACCAGGAACCTTTTGCTTTCTGGATTTAGAGAAACAACAAGAGCTAAAAGACGGTTTGGCTTCGGATGAAAAAGAAAGAATATATCGGCAAACCGCAGACCTCCTTATGAGAGAACTTCCGGATGAGAATGAGAAGGCCATAATCATATCCAAATACCTTTTCCACCTCACTAGCATTGATGCAAATGGTATCCAATGGCTGATTGCTGCAGGGGACATCTACCGCAAGGCCTACCACTCTATAGACGCCCTAAAATGTTATACGAAGGCCCTCAATGACCTCTCTCGTCTCTCGGGAGAGGAAGCAGATTCCTTCTTTACCGAAACGGCTATCAAGTATTCAAAGGTGTCTACAGCTCATCATGATACCATGCAGGTTCTTTCTGTCCTTAACCAGGCCATAGAACGCGCAAAGAAATGGGATAGAAAAGATCTTCAAGCACTCTTGGAAATGCACATAGCCAAAAATGAGTGGCTTCGTTCCCGATACCAAAATGCGCTGAAACACTTTGAGAAAGGATGGTCGATCGCTAAGGAGCTAAATGACCCCAGGTTGCTTCGCTCCGCCACTACTTTCAGTACTTTTTACCTATACTGGTTGGGGCGTTTTAAGGAAGCAGTTCAAAGCTACGAGAGATCTATACCGGAAGTGGAAAAATATCCTAAAGGAAGGTTTCCCCTTTTGGGTGCGATACTCGTAGGTCGATGCTATGCAATGACCGGACATGTTACCCAAGGGTTGGGAATGATGGATGGCATACGAACCCACTGTTTAGAGAGGGGTGATCAATACTCGGCGGCCCATGCAGGATACACCATAGGTGCCACCATGCTCGACATTCGTCGTATCGATGAGGCTATTCAATATTTAGAATGTTCCTTGAGAGAAGCGACCTCAGAACATGCTGAGTGGGTGCGTATTAGAGGAAATGTAGTCCTTGCTCTTGCTTATCATCTTAAAGGAAATAGTAAGCGATCTATAGCCTGTCTTCAAGAATATCTTCTATACACTCAGCAGGTCAATGTGAATGTGTCTCCTTATTCTTATCTGATGGAACTTTGCTGGGCTATTGAACAGAAGAAACTCCCTCGAATTGGCGGTCTTTCCTTAGAAAAGGAAATCCAACACATGATAAGAAGTAACAATGAATTCATGAAAGGAATCGCTTACAGGTACAAAGCACTCCTTGAGAAACAAAAGGGTCTTTCCCACGATAGGGTCGTAGAGTTGCTCAAGCTCTCGTTGAGATCGCTTGAGGATTCCGGCCACCAGATTGAACAAGCCAAGTCTCAACTGGAACTAGCACGGCAGTATTTGTTGCTTGAAGATGAACAACAAGCTCAAGAGTTAGTATTGACGGCTACCAAGATTTTGAGTTCTTATAGCGAAGACCTGATCCCGGATGACCTCAAGTCTCTTGCAAATAATCCAGTGTCTGATCAAGATCTTCTTAGGGAAATTTTGAAATTGGGACAAGAAGTAGTGATCATTCGAGACAATAAAGACTTAGTACAGCACATTATCTCCACTGTGAACCGCATAACAGGGGCAGAGAGAGGAGCCATGTTCTTACTGAGAGAGAACACTGATCCCCCAAGGCTTCTTCTCAGGGCTTCTAAAAACCTTACTCCAGGTGATATTGGACACCCGAATTTTGACTCGTCCATGAAACTGATTGAAGAAGTTGCCCATACAGGCAAAGGCCGTATTCTTAGATCTTTTGCTAATGATAGTATTCGGTCATGCATCTGTGTTCCTATGCTTCTTAGAGACAAAATAGTAGGAATCTTATACCATGACAATCGCCTCCTCAGCAGCGCCTTTAAACAGTCCGACATTGAACTCCTCGCCTATTTTGCGGGTCAGGCGGCCTTTGCCCTCGACAATACACAGGCTTACGAAGAAATCCAAAGATTGAATCAAAAATTGAGACAAGAGAAGCTATACCTTCAAGAGCAACATTTTCAGAACCTTCATTTCGAGGAAATTTTAGGAGAGAGTTCCGCTATTAAGCGTGTTTTATCGCAAGTTGATCAGGTAGCCAAGACTGACACTACCGTCTTGATTTTTGGTGAAACCGGCGTCGGCAAAGAGTTAATTGCGAGGGCCATTCATCGCCGCAGTCACCGCTGCGACAAACCTTTCATAGCGGTCCCTTGCAGCGCTCTTTCTGAAAACTTAATTACCAGTGAATTATTTGGACATGAGAAGGGAGCCTTTACAGGTGCCACCCATCGACGGACCGGGAGGTTTGAGCTTGCTGATGGAGGTACTCTCTTTCTAGATGAAATTGGGGAACTTCCGATGGAAGTTCAGGTCCGATTACTGAGGGTACTACAAAACAAAGAATTTGAACGAGTCGGAGGAAGTGAAACCCTCCATTCTGACTTTCGGCTGGTAGTCGCCACTAACCGTGATCTCGAACATAATGTCAAGATAAATAGGTTTCGGGCAGATCTTTATTATCGACTCAACGTGTTTCCTATCTATGTCCCTCCACTCAGGGAACGGAAAGAAGATATCCCGCTTCTTGCCCGCTATTTTATTAGAATCTTCGGGAACAAGTTGAAGAAGGTCTTTGAGAAAATCCCCGATCTCGAAAAGGAGAAGCTAATCCGATATGATTGGCCGGGAAATGTCCGTGAGTTGGAAAACATTATTGAGAGGGGTGCTATTTTAAGCGCCGGACCCACTTTTTTGGTCCCTGAACTGGAGATCAGCTCCGCAGAGCTTCCAGGCACTGGTACTGAAACCAGCCTCCAGGAAAATGAACGCCGTCACATCATGCAGGCACTTCAGAAAACTGCGTGGAAAGTTCGGGGATTGGGGGGTGCTGCAGAACTCCTCAAAATCCACCCTTCAACCTTGGCATTCCGTATGAAGAAACTTGGCATCCAAAGGCCATCAAGATATTCCCACAGAGCCATAATTAATTGAGCGTCCTTTGATTGCGGAACCGGAATGATTCAATTCTTGTGAGGAACCATCTCCCGACATCGTGGCAGAATGGCCCTTTAGCCCTATGAGCTCATTTCAATGGGGGATGGGACACTATTTTAGAAGTTGCTGAGCTATTGTCAACCTTTGAATTTCAGAGGTTCCTTCGTATATTGTGAGGACTCTTACATCACGGTACATTCTTTCAATCCCCAGATCTTTCATATAACCCATTCCACCATGTATTTGAAGTGCTTCATATGCCACGCGATTCGCCATCTCCGTCGAAAACACTTTGGCCATTGATATTTCTTTGATTGCAGCCTTTCCTTGGTCTGCCGTCCAAGCAGCGTGGTACATCATCATCTTGGCCGCATAGACCTCCGTTGCCATGTCCGCCAACTTAAACTTTATTGCCTGGTAGTCGCTAATTGGTTTATTAAAGGCCTTCCTGTTCTTCGAATACTCGATTGCCAAGTCTAGCAATTTTGATGCTGCACCCACTGCGACAGCTGTTATCGCCAATCTGCCCGCGTCGATACCCTTCAAGGCAATTTTAAACCCATTGCCTATTCTACCAATCACATTCTGTTCTGGAACAACACAATTATCCAATATTATTTCACATGTATTGGACCCTCTGAGTCCCATTTTTTCATCGATGGCCCCAACTGAAAATCCAGAGAATCCTCTTTCAACAATAAATAAGGTCATCCCTTCCTTCATCCCAGCTTTCTTATCGGTATAAGCAAGAGTAATATATAGGTTAGCCACATCCCCCATAGTAATATAAAATTTCGTTCCATTTAAAATGAAACATCCATCCTTTTTTTCGGCAACCGTTTGAATTTCACTGATATCGGACCCGGTATTGGGCTCTGATACGGCGAAAGCAGCAATGATATCCCCTTTCGCCAGTCGAGGGAGATATTTCTTTTTTTGTTCTTCGGTCCCGTCCGCAATAATACATTCCACGCCGGGACCACTATTCGATCCAATATAAGTGCGAATACAAGAGTTTGCCCTGCCTAATACTTCGTAAACCATACATTGTTCTAGAATAGATAGCCCGCCACCCCCATACTCTTGTGGAATTGTGAACCCAAAAAAACCAAGCTCCTTCATTTTCTTAATAAGATCATCTGGTATCTTGCCATTCCTTTCTATATCGTCGGAAATGGGATCTATCTCTTTTTCTACAAAACGTCGAATCTCTTTGGTCAGAATTCTTATGTCTTCTGGAATATCAAAATTCATACAAAACTCCTTTGATTCTTCTGTAAGGCTTTCTTGTTAAAATATTTTTTGTGCTTCTCGCATACCCCCAAAAAGGTGATTCTTGAGACTTAAATCCATCCTCCCATGTTAAAGCAATAAGTTTATTGCCACCTATTATCTTCAACCACTGGCCCCTCCGGTAAATTCTCGACAAACGTCAAATCATCTACCTGGATCAAAAGTGTTTCCTTAAAATGCCTTTTTAGGGCATCAATATCCCCTGTAAATGTGGACTTAATTTTAAGAACAAAGTGATCACCACCGGACTCTTTTTTCGAAACAACTAATCTGAAAGGACTCTCAGCCAGATTATTGTAACTCCTGAGAATGAGGCCAATCTGAGTAGGATATATCTTAACCCCCTTAATTTTAACCATATTGTCCACTCGCCCAAAAACTCCCCTCGGTAAGGTTACCTCATAGCCGCATTCACATTCAGCATGTTCCATCATAGATAGATCACCCGTTCTAAACCTAAACAATGGCATAGCTTCCTTATATAACTGCGTAATAACTATCTCACCCCGCTGCCCGTCTGGCAACACCTCTCTCGTTTGGGGATCTATAATTTCAACAAACACAACATCATCAATGATGTGAATTCCATTTTCAAGTCGACATTCACGGCCTGTGGGCATACTATGAGAAAGGGCATATGCATCAATAAGAAGTACATTCTTACCAAGTGCATCTCTAACTTTATCTTTATACCCTTTCACTGAAGAAAACGGCTCCCCACCTGCGAAGAGAATCTTAATCCCTTTCATCCCCATCTCTGCCAACTTCACGGCAAAACTTGGGTTTGTATAAAGGGCATTTACCCTGAACCTTCTGATAATTTCTAACGTTCTTTCCGTTTCTCCTGGTCCAGCACTAATAATTTTACCCCCGTGGGTCTCTACAGCCTCATGGATTTGAAGTCCACCTGCAAATATGTGGCAACTGATTGTGTTGAGCAGGATATCGCTCTTTTCTAAGCCCGCCTTTAAATACGATAAGGCATTAGCTCGATTCATAATGCGTAAATCTTTTGAGGTATTTAATACAGGCATTAACCCTTTGTTTGACGGCGTAAAATTAATCCTGGTAACTTTCTTATTGAAAAACCCTCCAAAGGGAGGGTTCTCTTCAACTACCTCTCTTTCAAATTCCTTAAAATCTGTAAAAGGAATCTTTCTAAAGTCATCCATTGTTTTTATGTCTTCAGAGAAGATCCCTGTATTCTCATATTTCTTCTTGTATAGGCCAATCTTGGAGATTCTCTTAAATTGAGCTTTCAATGTTATCAAAAGTTCATCGCTTCTCATATAATTCCTCCACCAGCAATTACTCCAGATTTTTTACTTTTTTCTTTCTTGACTTTCTAAATTGAACCAACATAATTACGAAACCTAATCCCAATCCCACTAAATCCGTCCTCCATCCCGGGAAAATCAGGCATAATGCGCTGACGAACGATAGAATTCTTTCAAAAACACTCAAATTAACAAACATCCACCCCTGAAGCGCCACAGCAAAGAAAAATATCCCTATTGTAGCGGTTATGATACTTTCAATTACTTCTAAAACAGGACCTTCTAAAATCAGTGGCGTACCAAAAACAAACATGTACGGTAATATAAATGCTGCCAGCCCAAGTTTAAAAGCATAGAATCCGGTTTTTACAGGGTTAGAACCAGCCAAACCCGCTCCTGTGTATGCAGCTAATGCCACAGGGGGTGTAATCGCAGAAATGATACCAAAATAGAAGATAAAAAGATGCGCTGCCATTGGGGAAACTCCCAATTTGATCAACGCAGGACCAACCAATACGGCAAGGATAATATAGCAGGAAGTGGTCGTTAATCCCATTCCCAGGATCAGTGACGAAATCATCGTCAGGATGAGTAAAAGAATAAGGGATCCCTGGGCAATATCTACTAAGAGCATTGAAAGAGAAAGGGCTAAACCAGAAAGAGAAATATTTCCAATTATAATACCACCACTCGCACAAGCTGCAACGACTGCTATTGCACCCATTCCCCCTTCTTCCAAGGCCTTTAATAATGCCTTGAGACCCATCCTTGTGTGCTTCCTTAGAAAACTCACTAAAACTGTACTGACTATGGCCCAGAATGATGTTATTATAGGCGAAGCTTTTTCAATTGCTAAAAAATAAATCAGGACAAATATAGGGATTAAGAGATGCAAGTTCTTGATCCCAAATTCTCTAAAAGAAGGAATGTCGCTCTTTGACAGGGGCATAAGGTTAGTTTTTCTCGCTTCAAGATCTACCATGAAAAAAATACTGAGAAAATATAAAACCCCTGGTATAAAGGCAGCAGCCGCAACTCCGAAGTAAGTTCCTCCGATCATACTCGGAATGATGAAGGCCGCGGCTCCCATGATAGGTGGCATGAACTGGCCTCCACTACTCGCAGCTGCCTCAACTGCGCCTGCTACATGAGGCCTATACCCACACTTTTTCATTAAAGGGATTGTAAACGTTCCTGTGACCACTACATTTGCCACGGCACTTCCCGAAATCATCCCAAAAAGATTGCTAGAAACGACGGCCACTTTAGCTGGTCCACCCCGAAACCTTCCAAACAAAGCCATAGCCATTTTTATAAAAAGTTCTCCTACCCCACATTGTTCAAGAAATGCCCCAAATAAGATGAAAAGAAATACAAATGAGGCGGAAACGTCAATAGGAATTCCATAAATCCCTTCCGATGAAGTGTACATTTGACCAATAATTTGACTCCAATCAAATCCACCATGTCCAAACATTCCAGGAATAAGATACCCCCAATAAGAATAAAGTATAGAAAGAACCGCTACAATAGTTATACCGATTCCTATTACTCTCCTTCCTATCTCTAGGACTGAAAGCACGAGGATCGCTCCCAAGATTAGCTCTGTGGTCGTCGGTATCCCAAGGTGTAAACTTATCTCCATTTGGAATAAAGCAATATAGGCACCGGTAATTGCGGCAAGTATGGCAAAAATTATGTCCATTGCCAAAATTGCCCTGCGAAGCTTTATACTTTTTGTTTTAATTAATGGAAAAACTAAAAATCCAATTATTAAGCCAAAGGAAAGATGGATCGCTTTTAAAGCTGGGGTTGATATCGGTTCAACAGCGCTAAATAGTTGGAATAGTGACCAGGAGATAGCTAATGTAATAACCGTATATTTAAGAACTCCAGTGAGAGGCCTCTTATTATTAGAGGTCTGACCCTTTTCTTGACCTGATTTCTCCGCCATGTGCCCTACCCTCCAATAAATTCCCCCACAAATTAAGGAGGTTGATTTGGAGCAGGTTGGACGGCGCATCTCCTGCTCCAAATCAAGTTAATAGGGATCCGTGTTAAGGGAGATATTTCCCCAATCCCACTTCTTTATAAAATCTCACAGCCCCTGGGTGTAACGGTATTGTAATATACTTCAATTTCTCTGGATTCACGTAATTTTCTGCGCCAGCATAAATCTCCATAAGTTCTTTTTTCTGCTTATAAAGTGTTTTTATGAAGTTATAAACCATCTCATCCTCTACATCTGCATTGGTCACCACACATGTTGGAGTTGCAAGAGTTTTAAATGTATAATTTTGGTTAGTAAAAAAATTTGGTGGTATTGTCACGGGAACATAGCTTGGAATTTCCTTCCTAACTTTATCTATGCCTTCATCGGTGATTGAAACAAACTTTACATTTCCAGTTGAAGCGATATCTACAACTGCGCCTGCTCTTGTCGCAGGTTCTGTGCCACAGGGGTTAAAAGTACCATCTACCCTTCCATCCCTTAAAGAATCAATTGCGTGTCCATAGGCCAGATACATTGGCTTAAAATCTGAAAAATTAACCCCATAACCATAGAGAAGGTGAAACTTGACATCAGGCCAAAAGGAACCTCCATGCGGTCCAACGCAGATATTCTTACCAACGACATCTCGGTAGCCCTGTATTGGGGAATCCTTGGGCACAATAAAATAGACCCCATACTGGTATCCGCCAGTAACGCCTCTTAATTGTGATACCTGGTTAGCTTTAAAATCCCCAAGTCCTTTGTACGCATCATCTGCCTGAATGTTTGCAGCTAAACCAAAGTGGACTTTCTTCATTTTTAGGAGATTTATATTTTGAGGGCCTCCTCCAGTATTTTGCGCATTAGCCAAATATCCCGGAAGATATTTCGAAATAATTGACGCCATTGCCGTTGAAACAAGAAAATATGTGCCACCACCGGTGCTTCCTCCACCTATAGCAATCCTTTTCTCCTTTTCCGCTGCATTTACCCCCTTCAATGGGATGATTAAGGCATTGACAAAGAGAATAATCCATAACAATGTCAAAATGTTCCAAAATTTGCCGTGTCTTTCCATCTTCTTACCCTCCTTTCGAGGTTTCATTGATTGCGGTCGGGCCCACATAATCTCAGCTCTTGCGTCACCTAAACACCTCTTCGCTCCGGCCACCCTAAAAATTAAAATGATCAAGCCTTCTCTAAAGCTCCAATAATGGTATCTGAAAATTCATCAGGTGATATTAAAGCAACCTCGCCATTTATTTCCTTGAACTTTCGATTCACCTCCTTTTTGACAATATCTTTATCAATAGGACACCCTTTCAACATTGATTCAATCTGATCCGTTACGTTCCAAGGATAAGCATAATAATCTCCAGAAATCATGATATTCTTTATACGGTCCGTGTCGGTTAATACAACTACTCTAATCAGCTTCTTCCCTTTATAAATAAACTCTGATCTTTTAATTTTCCCCCCCTTCACTAAATCTATCTCATCTCTAAATTTTATCTTTTCGGAATATTTATACAAAAAGTCTATACTTGAGTTCCTCTCTATGGCTTTGTCATGGTATTCTTTCTCTTCCTTCGTCAATTCTCCATCGTACAATTCAATTCCGTAGGCCTCCTCAAATCCTTTTCTGGTTGCCTTCATAAGATCCTCAGTTGAGACGAGGTGCCCAAGTTCCTTGCTTATCGTGGTAATCCTATCTTTTACCGCTTTGGCATCTTTATCTTTGAATTTTTCTGCGGGAGGGGTTATTAACTGCATGGCCAAGTCTATATCAACATCCCTATGAAGGGAGATTGTAACATAAGTAACATTTTCAAAATCGGTTCTGAAATTAGAGCACATTCCAATTTTTTTTCCCGAACTACTGATAACATCATTGATAGGAGCAAATTTAGCTTCAATTCCCAAATGTTGAACCCCGTTCAATAGCCCCTGGCTTGAATATATCATTAGCTCTTCATATTTTTTTGGAAATCTATTGCTGTCAACAATAATATGAAATAGCCTCGAGTTGTCATCGTATAATAGTGCCCCTCCCCCAAATCCAAATCTCCTAACGACATCCACTCCCATTTCCTTACATAAATCAAGGTTTACTTCTTTCTCTACATCTTGGTAATAACCTATGTTTACAGTTTTTTTGTTGGGGATAGAAAATACTATCGTATTAGGCACCTTTCCTGATGCCTTGGCTATTGTCACTGCCTCCGGGTACGTCCAGTAACTCACTGGGTCCACATATCCTAAATCTAAGAACCTCCATTTCTCAGTCATCAGTTACCTCCTTTTCTATAGGCTTTTTCTCAAAAGCTTATTCAGTTGCCAACTCGATTCTTATGACAAACTAAAAATCATTCTTGACAACCTAATCCTCAGATCCTAAAGTCGCCCCAGGGCGTTTTTTCCCCACCTTAGGCAAAAGTGGGATGATGAGCAATATTAGCCCCAGTAACAAACAGCTGGCCGAAATAGGACGTGCAAGAAAAATACGAAAACTACCCTTCGAGACTATGAGGGATTGCTTCAGGGAGTATTCCAACATTGGCCCAAGCACAAAAGCGAGGACAAAAGGCGCCGCATCATACTTTAGCTTCTTCATAAGATACCCAATGACACCAAAAGCGAGCATAAAAAGGACGTCAAAAATACTATTCGCAATGGTATAGGCACCAATGAGGCAAAAGAGAATAATGACTGGCATCAGAACCGCATAAGGTATCTTGAGAAGCTGAACCCACATCCCTATAAGAGGAAGGTTCAAAAAAAGGAGCGTTAAATTCCCGATATACATACTTGCAATCACTCCCCAAAAAACCTGTGGATGTTGGGTGAGGAGTAATGGGCCTGGGGTGACGTTGTGAATGATAAGGGCACCCAAAAGCATGGCCATCACGCTATTCGACGGAATACCCAGAGTTAGAAGCGGAATAAAAGCACTCTGAGCCGCAGAATTGTTTGCAGATTCTGGCGCCGCCACCCCTTCAATCACACCCGTTCCAAACTTCTCTGGATACTTTGAGACTCTCTTCTCCACCGCATAAGATACGAAGGAGGAGAGAACTGCCCCTCCCCCTGGAAGGATACCAAGGAAATATCCAATAAGTGTGCCACGAAGGATTGCTCCTTTGGATTGAATCCAATCTTTAGTTGTCGGGAGAAGCCCTTTTACGCGTGTTTTGAAGATTTCACGAGCGATTTTCGTTTCAATGTTAAGAAGCATTTCTGAAATTCCGAAGAGCCCCATG
>Ga0102851_10001297_pt1 | contig 14112 bp, 11 predicted proteins | sample Mud3Dept3metaG_FD_79558 | JGI IMG/M metagenome (GOLD analysis project Ga0102851, IMG submission 79558) | Freshwater wetland microbial communities from Ohio, USA, analyzing the effect of biotic and abiotic controls - Mud 3 Core 4 Depth 3... | ecosystem: Environmental > Aquatic > Freshwater >... | reverse complement strand
AGTCTGTGCGATATGATTGTTTGCAGCCCGTATAATGTTCCAGATATGGTCAAGGATTATGCTGAATCTGAGATGTGACCAGTTCCTGTAATTGATATCGTCTATTGCCGACATTATATCATTTATACATTCCCTGGCAAACGGATCAACCTCGGCTGTGTTTTCTGCCGGGACCTCAATTATGCCCCCAAGGTATTTCTCCGCCATTGTCATGAATCTGCTCAACAGATTTCCAAGGTCATTCGCAAGCTCGGTATTGATGCGCTTGATCAGGGCATCCTCAGAGAAGTCCCCGTCCAGACCAAAGGTCACCTCCCTGAAGAGAAAATACCTGAAGGCGTCTATGCCGTACTTCGCAATCATCAAATTTGGATCAACGACATTGCCGACGGACTTTGACATCTTCTTTCCGTTTACCGTCCACCAGCCGTGCGCAAAGATGTTTTCCGGCAGGGGAAATTTAAGGGCCATGAGCATCGTGGACCAGTATACGGCATGGGTGGTCAGGATGTCCTTGCCCACGAGGTGATGGTCCGCAGGCCACCAGAAATCACCCAACCCTGCCCTTTCAGCATGCGGCGCAAGATAACGCGTTGCGGAAAAATAATTCACCAGCGCGTCAAACCAGACATACGTCACAAATTTATCATCGAAGGGAAAAGGGATTCCCCACGAAAGTCTTGACTTCGGCCTTGATATGCAAAGGTCGCCGAGGGCGTTATTTCTTAAAAAACCGAGGACCTCGTTCCTTCGAGTCTCCGGCAAAATATAGGAGGGGTTGTCTTCAATATATTTAATCAGCCTGTCCTGATATTTTGACATGAGGAAAAAATAGTTCACCTCCTGTATCTGTTCAACCGGACGTCCACAGTCAGGGCAGTTCCCGTCAACCAGGTCTTTTTCGGTCCAGAACCTCTCATCAGGGGTGCAGTACCATCCGGAGTACTGACGTTTCTCTATCTCCCCATTGTCCCAGAGAAGCTGGATGAGTCCCTGCACTGTCTTGATATGCTCTGCGTCGGTAGTTCGGATGAAGGCGTCGTTGGAGATATTGAGCTTCACCCATAGTGATCTGAAATTATCTACAAGTAAGTCAGCATGCTCCTTTGGGGTCTTGCCCTTTTCCTGTGCTGCCTTCTCTACCTTCTGTCCGTGTTCATCCGTGCCGGTCAGGAAGAAAACATCTTTCCCCTGTAACCTGTTGTATCGTGCGAGGATGTCAGCGGCAACGGTTGTGTACGCGTGCCCGATGTGCGGCACATCATTCACATAATAAATGGGAGTAGTGACATAGAATTTATTTGAAGGTTTCAGGTCCATTTTTAATCTTGCTTCTTTTTCCAGAACTTCCTGCGCCGGTTGAACGGTTTTCCCTTGCCTTTTGATTCGGGCTGACCAGCCGTGTCAGCGGGAGGTGTCTGCGGCTGTTTGACAGCCGGGCTTTCAGCAGGTTTTTTTTCAGTCCTGTGTTTCTTCTTCCACCTGCGGTCCCGTTTAAAACGTCTGTGTCCTTCCGAAGTCTTTTCCTGCGGCTGCGCAGGCTGGGTCAGGACCTCTTTAGATTTCTCTTTAGAAACGATAACACCCGCAGATGAATCTTCGGGCTGCCCTGTACCCGGCCCTTCACCAATGGTTTCTGAATCTACCGTTACAAGATTAATTTCTGCAGGCTCTTCCGCAACAGTAATGACAGCCTCATCAGGGGACGGCGCAGCAGCCTCTTCAGAGGCGCCCTCCCTGTGTTCATACCCGAGGCAGCACATCAGTCTGCCGCAAATACCGGAGAGTTTGCTTTGATTTATCGACAATGCCTGCTTCTTGGCCATTCTAATTGTTATGGGCGCAAAGGACGTCAGGAACAGGCTGCAGCATGTCTGTCTGCCGCAGCAGCCGAAGCCCCCGAGCAGTTTCACCTCGTCCCTCACCCCGATCTGCCTCATTTCGATGCGGGCCTTGAACTTTGCCGCAAGGTCCCTTACCAGCTCCCTGAAATCAATCCTCCCGTCGGCCGTAAAGTAAAAGGTGAGCCTCTTTTTGTCCAGGGTGGTTTCTGTTGCGACGATCTTCATCTGGAGATTCATGGCCTTTGCCTTTTCAGCGCAAAACAGCCTTGCCTCATTCTCAAGCCCGCGGTTGTTCCGGACCGTCTCAAAGTCACTGTCCGTGGCCAGCCTGATGACTTTTTTCAGCGGCTCCCTTGTTTTCTCTATGATGCGTTTGGGTGTTACCACATGCCCTATGCTTAATCCCAGTTCCGAGTCAACGACCACACGTGCCCCCGGGACGATATCAATATCATTGACCTCAAACGTATAAACCTTGCCGCAGCTCCTGAACCTGATGCCGACTACCGTGGAGCTATTAGGGATTTCCGGTTCTCTGGGTATGTCTATTGCGTTATTGTTCTCAATCATTTATTTTCCTCAATACGGTAAGGTCATAATCAAAAAAATTACCGGTGCATAAATAATGTCACGTTTTCCCGGAAAGTCGGGAAACGGCGCTTACGGGACCATGAAACGGTCAATCTTGGTTTGGTACTATCGTCCGCTTTGTCCGAGATTATCTCTCAGCAGCAAACTGACCAGATTATACGTAAGCTGTTTATTTAAATTAAATGCCAGCCGTCTTTTTATATTATAAAGCTCGCGTGCTAATTTTAATATATCGCCAAGTCCGGCCTCACGGGAAAGGTCCTTTATATAATCCGCCCGGTCAGTATTCATGAGAAAGTCCTCCTGTCCTGTCGCTGAATAAACCGCAATGTCCCGCAGCAGCAATTGGGCCCATTCAAACCAGGCCTCCATAGTCTCTTTATCTTCCCAGGGTTCTTCTTCAAGGCTTTCCAGCATCTGTCTGAATATGCTGAAACACTGTTCTCTCTGGTTTATCAGATTGTCGCCCAGGGCATATCCGAGCCTCCCGCCGGACAGTACGCTCAGGAGCCTGGCCTGTTCATCATCCATATCTCCAAACTTCTCCTTCAGCAGACCGCCCATGGTTTCCACAGGCAGAGGGGAGAAGCTGATCCTCTGGCACCGCGAACGGATCGTGGGAAGAAGCAGGTCCGGCCTTGCGGATATCAGTATTATAATACTGTGTTCCGGGGGAGCTTCAAGGGTATCCAGAAAAGCATTGGCTGCCTCACTGTTCATCCGTTCGGCATCGTCAACAATTGCTATCTTGTAACTGCCTTCAAACGGTTTGTATGACAGCGATTCCTCAAGCTTTCTTATGACATCAATCCTTATCATTTCTTTATAAGGCAGCACCAGGGCAACGTCAGGATGGCCCCAATAAATTTTTTCCTTCAGGGCTTTCTCGTCTTCATCGGGCGATATGAGGGCATCGGGATTAAATAATTTGTCTATTTTTGTGCACGAGGGACATGTATCACATGAATCAATCGGAGCATCCGGTCCAGGACCGGGAGGTTTGGGGAGAAAGTCCTGAAACAGGTCCTGCACCTCATCTCCTGACTCATGTCCCATAACTCTGTTACAGTTGAGTGCCTTCGCGAAATGAATTGCCGTAAGCCTTTTGCCAATTCCTTCATCACCGGTGAATAACAGGGCGTGAGGAATGCGTTCTTTTGCGATGCACCCTTTCAGAATATGTACAGGCCTCTCCTGTCCTATGACGTCTTTCAGCGCCATGCTTCCTCTATGATCCTTATAATTTCCCCGGAGACTTCTTCTTTGCTTCTTGACGCATCCACTACTTTTACACGCTCAGGATCTTCCCTGGCTATCTGGTGAAAGCCCTGTCTGACGAGGTTGTGAAAATCGACCGTTTCCTGTTCAAACCTGTCCACCTTCCCGGCGTCCCTGTTTCGGCTGAGCCCTTCTTCAACATCGAGATCAAGCAGAAAGGTAAGCCAGGGCTTCATGTCAGGGACCACCACTTCATTCAATGTGTGGATAAGCGACAGATCAATCCCCCTTGCGTGGCCCTGATAGGCCACGGTGGAATCGGTAAAGCGGTCGGTTATAACAACAGCGTTTCTCAGGAGCGCCGGATAAATTACTTCCCGTACGTGCTGCGCCCGTGCAGAATAATAAAGTAGCAGTTCTGCGAGCGGGTCCATGTGGTTCTGGGGATCGAGGAGGAGCGCTCTTATTTTATTGCCGATCACTGTGCCCCCGGGCTCCACTGTTTCTATGACCGTATGACCTTTGGCGCGTAGATATTCCGCGAGGAATTTTACGTGTGTGCTTTTGCCTGATCCCTCTATGCCTTCAAAAGATATGAGTCCCTTAACCCTCGACATAACTGTTTCTTAATTCCTTTAAGAGGGAGAATACCTTCAGCGCGTCTGCGATGTCCAGCGACCCTGTGCCGCAGGACGGGGTAATAAGGGCCTGCTGCCTCAGCATTTCCCGCGGGATGCCGAGCTTCTCAAGAGAAGTCAGTCCGTTCTCCAGCCGTTCTCTTAAAAGGCCGAAGGTTACGTCCTTTATCGCCTCTGTAGTGGGAACAATTCCCCAGGCGATATAGCCTTTATTATTGAGAAAGGAGGTAATTTCTTCCGGGTAGATGCCCAGCGTGTCTCCGTAATCAAAGGCGTCGAAATTGAACACGTCAATACCAGAAGAAAGAACGAGAGGCCAGTCCGCCTTGCCGCAGCAATGGATACCCGCCAGCCCTCCGCATTCATGGATATAATTAACTATTTCCCTCAACATCCTTGATGCCTCTTCATTACTGACGCCGATATAAGTGGAGGTCCCGAGTGCCGTAAGGATTGGCTCATCTACGAATATCAAAACCTTTTCCGCAAATGGTTTTAAGATATCAATCTGCCAGCTTGCCTTGCCTTTCAGCAGCTCCAGCGAAAGCTCTCTCATCTCGTCATCGAAAAAGATAGGACGTTTCTGTTTGTCGGTAAGGGAAAGGGCAAAGGTCAACGGTCCCGTTATATGGCCTTTTATGGCATCAAGTCGCTGATTTTTCTGTTTCAGTATATCAATAAATGCATGCAGCCCCGCAGCATATTCCGCAGAAATAGGGAAGCCGGTCCTGCCTGCAATGGCCTCATAGAATGCTGCTGATGCCGCGTCCTCAGCCTGTTCAACATGCAGAGTATCTCCGCTAATCCGCACAAATGGAAAACCCTCGGAGTACTGCGGGCCCATAGATTCACGAAAGCTTCTGTGGGGAAGCTGGGGCCAGAAGGGGATATCCACCGATTCCAGGACGATATTACATGCCTCAACAGGGTCAATATGGGGCAAACTGCCTATGCCTGTTGTGTTAAATGACTTAAACATGACTATTAATCATACGCTATGATGGTGTGAAGTATCAAATTTAACAGGAAAGGACAGGGTGGCGATTATGAATACGGGCGGCTATCAGATATTATGTAAACAGCACATTACGCTGGAAGTCGGCTGCGCTGGTGGCCGCGGCCTTGGCTGTCTCCAGGTCAATCACATCCTGGTTGAAAAGGTCCATCAAGTGCTGATCAAAGGTCTGCATGCCGTACTGGTCCCTGCCGGACTTCATATAATCCTTGATAAAGTCGGTCTTCTCAGGATTTTCGATGCAATCCTTGATAGTCAGGGTATTGCGCATTATCTCAACCGCTGCTACCCTCCCCTTGTCATCTTTCCGGCGGAGGAGCCGCTGTGAGATCACGGCCCTCAGGGCATCTGCCATTCTGAGTCTCACCGCCTGCTGTTCGCTCAGGTCAAACGCGCTGATGATCCGGTGGATCGTTTTGGGTGCGTCCGTGGTATGGACTGTTGAGAGGACGAGATGGCCGGTTTCTGCGGCCTTTAATGCTATTTCTATCGTAATTGTGTCCCTCATCTCCCCTACAAGTATTACATCCGGGTCCTGGCGCAACGCAGCGCGCAGGGCGATTGAGAAACTCTCTGTGTCAAGACCGACCTCACGCTGAATAATAGAGGACTTATCTTCTTTATGGAGATATTCGATGGGGTCCTCGATCGTAACGATCTTACAGGGTTTTGTCTGATTGATGATGTTGATCATTGCCGCGAGCGAGGTTGATTTACCGCTGCCGGTAACCCCTGTCACGAGGATAAGCCCTCTTTCTTCAAGTGCGATGTCCCTGATGACCGCCGGCAGTCCCAGTGACTCCGGTGTCGGGATCGTGAAGGGGATTACCCTTAAAACAACTGAAAAAGACCCCCTCTGCCTGCAGATATTTACGCGGAAGCGTGAAACCCCCGGGAGCATGTAGGAACAGTCACGGTCCTGGAGACTGCTGAGGACATTATCAATGTTTTCTTCAGAGAGGCTGGGGGATGTTAACAGAATATGTCTGACGATGGCATGACACTCGGCCATAAGAAGCGGTTTTTCATTCAGGGGAGTTATATACCCGTTTATCCTGTATTTCCATGGGGAACCAACGCAGAGATGAACATCTGATACCTTCATCTGTACGCCCTCGGTAAGAACTCTTTTGAATTGTTCGATAATGCCGTCCATTTTATCTCCTTTGCTGTATGGCTGAAAACTCACTTGCAGATTGCAGCTATGTTTTCGTCATATTCACACTGATCCTTTAATCCGTGAAAGAGAGAAAAGGGAATGGGAACGCTATTTATAAGGGATAGGCGCCAGACGCCGGCATGGTCAACCTGGTGCGATATGAGGGCTGAACGCTATGGCACCGATTTCCCGAAGGGCGGGTCCTGGATGTATGATGCTGACCGGTACTATTACAGGCACTGATCAATGTCAAAATATACGTTCCTGTTATTCCCCGAATCATGAGCATTATCAGCGGCAATGCCCTGCTGATTTATATTCTTCATGTCCCTGATATCTGCATAGGAAATATTTCTCGTGCTGCCGGGATTAATGGACCAGAGTGATTCGTTTACTGTACTTCTTAACAAAAGCAGATCACCGGCAGTCCCCTTTAAAGTAAGATTGTTAAGAATCGTCTGGGTCGTTCCTGCTTCGAAATATATTGTATCGTCAGAGCCAGATGTCTTAACAAGATTGTAGAATATATTGTCACCGAATACGGTTTGGTTTGTTCCGATGAGAGCGACTGTTGAGGTCCCGGAAATAAAGTCCCCTCTGTTTATCCAGTCACCTTTGATCTGCACAGTAGAAGAAGCTGCATAAAGTGTCCCATTAAGACCGATCGATAGATGACCGTCAGCAATAAGTGCCTTATCATTTAAATTTAAAAAACCGCCTTCAATTGACAGGTCACCGGTTATTGACAGGTTCGTGATCAATGTAACTGTACCTGTAAATCCTGTGCTCATCGTTAAAGAATCAGGCGATATATCCAGATCCCACAGACAATCATTCACTCCGTCAAATTCTATATTATCTCCATCCTGGGGAACTACACCGCCTGACCAGTTCGCAGGATTTGAGGCAAGGGTATCCCCGCCCTCTCCTGTCCATGTAAACCCATTATCGATCGTAAGACCGGCGTCTATTATTACGGTACCGGTATAGCCGGGATTTATGTTAAATGAAGAAAGCGTGATGTTCAGGTCCCAGGTGCAGTTATTTGACGATGTGCTGTTAAAGACAACCGCATCCCCGGTTTGCGGCGATATGCTTCCGGTCCAGTTGGCGGCATTTGAAGCGAGATCATCAGCGCCGCCCCCTGACCAGGTACGTGTCGCTGCCCCTGCGGCCGCTACGACAGTATGCACGAAAATACAAAAAATGAAAGCCGTTGTTATTCCCCTGATATAGCGTCTTTCCAGCATAAATCAGCCATGTCCCTTTTCATGAAAATATCAGGCCCGTTTTGCCTGAATGGATGAGTAAGCGATCAGATTTACTCCTCCAGCGTGCGCAATCATTATGAAACAATCCTCTTCAAAAAATAACCTGTCAGTAATTACAGGTCGTGGAATCGCCCAAAACAAGAGATAGACATTTAACCTGTTGTAATGTCTGTCATTCCGAACACCCGAAGGGTGAGAGGAATCTTTATTGTAACCCTGCAAGATTTCTCACTGCGTTCGAAATGACAAACTCCTACCTCTTTTTTGGGGAATCGAGCGACTATGACAGCTTTAAAGGTAATGTGTTAAAATCTACCTTGTATTCCCGTTTATTATCCAGATTGAAGTTAATATAAGGAGGTTTGTTTTATGGACATTAAGAGAATCGGTGTTATTACAAGCGGCGGTGACTGCGGAGGGCTTAACGCGGTCATCAAGGGCATAGCGCGTAAAGCGTATGCGCTTGGAATTGAAACGGTTGTGATCCCCAATGGATACGCAGGTCTTTATAACCTTGTTGATCTCGATAATGTAGTTCTGCTGAATGCGGAGAGGGTGAGCAAAATTGAGGCGTCCCTTGCTGGGTCTGAGGCCGGTCATTCCCGGGTAAAGATCAGCAAGATAGCCGATCCTGAAAAATACGAGCGGATCAAGAAAGGACTGAAGAAATTTCATATCGATGGCCTTGTCATAAGCGGCGGGGATGACACCGGCAGTGTTGTTGTTGACCTGACTGCCCAGGGCATCCCCTGTGTCCACGTCCCCAAGACCATGGACCTTGACCTCCAGCCCTACAGCGTTGGCGGCGATTCTGCCATTAACAGGATATCGATATTTACGAGGGACCTTAAGACCACGGGTATGAGCCATAACCGCATCCTTGTGATTGAGGTCTTCGGCAGATATGTGGGACACACAGCATTTCGCGGAGGCATCGGGGCCGAGGCTGACGCAATCCTCATCCCTGAAGTGCCTGTTGACTTTGATATTCTTTATGAACACATGAAGACCACATACTTTGCACGAATAGAAAGAAGCGATGTGCGGGCCGGGACATATATAATTGTTGTCGCGGAAGGACTCAAAACCGCAAGCGGCGAGATGCTCTATGACGAATCCGCCGGCGTAGACGCGTTTGGGCATAAAAAACTTGCCGGCGCAGGGAAATATGTCAGACAGCAGCTCGAAAAAAGATTAAAGGCTGATCCTGACGTCCAGGCTTTTATGAAAAATATGGGAATGTTTGTGCCCGGTATTTATGTCATACCGGAGGTAAGAGAAGTCACTCCCGGACATCTCGTGCGGTCCGGATACTCTTCAGCCTATGACGTTAATTTCGGGTATAAGACAGGGGCAGGCGCGGTGGTCCTCCTGCGCGAAGGCAGGACCGGCAATACCGTGACTGCTGTGGAAGGCAGCAAGATATATTACATGCCGACCGCAGAGGCCATAAAGCGCAGGGAAGTCGATATTGGTGAACTGGCCCTTTTTGAAAGCCTTGGCACCTGTTTCGGACGCAGGCCGGTTGAGTTTAAACCGGAGCTGCGTCAAGACCACAGGGCTGAACGGTTGATGTAGATTTAAAGCATAGGATTCAAGGGATCGAGGGGCCAAGGAGTCAAGTGAACGGCCAGAATCGCAGGGAGTTGATATACTTTTTTTAATGATTATAAAAGGGAAAGAAGTGGTTCGCATCGCTTGTAACAGCATGAAAAAGCAAACCCTGGAATCCTCGAATCCTTGACCCCTTTTTTTTCATTTACACCAGATAGGAAAATCTCTTCCTGATTTCATCGGGGGTATATCGTCCTGCCTTTGCTATCTTTTCAATAGTCGGGGGAGAGAGGTCTTCTTTTTCCAGTCTGATCATGTACTTCCTCCCGACGATATAGGGGTCTGCTTTGGTATTGACGTATCTGACCTTTGTCTTTTTCGTCGCAGGATCAATGATGTCCCTGAGCGGTATTGGCTTTACCCTGCCGTCATAAAATGATATCAGTGCCCCTGATCCGCCTTCCATAAGGAACTTCACTGCGCTGTATCCGAGGTTTCTCGTATATTCCGCGTCAAAGGGGATGGGATCAGCTGCCCTTAATTCATATCCTATGGTCTTATGTACGATTTTAATTTTGACCTTGCGTTTTTCAAACTCTTTATTTACAAAACACTGGAGAATTCTGCCAAGCTGGATTTCGGAGAGTCTCAAGGCCCCTCTTTCGTCATTTTCGAGAAACTCGTATTGCGATAATTCCTTTACATCGATTTTGGTGGCGACCCCCTCGGCCAGGATGGCCACTCCGTAAGCATATCCCTGTGAAAGCCGCTTGATGATCGTACTTTCCAGGATGTCCGCCACCCTGGAGAATTTCAGCTTCGATTCCCTGAATTCTTCCGGGATAACGGTTATTGTTGCACCGGCAGCCTTGCCTATGCCAAGGGCGAGATGCCCTGTATTCCTTCCCATGGTCGTGATGAAATACCATCTGCCTGTTGTACGTGCATCTTCAATAATATTTCGTACGATTTTCGTGCCCCAGTGTCTCGCCGTCTCATAGCCGAAGGTCTGTGCTCCACCGGGTAAGGGAAGGTCATTATCAATGGTCTTCGGCACGTGAACGACAGAGATGGCCCCGTCCGTTCTCTTCTCTATCTCTCTTGCGACAAAGGAGGTGCCGTCACCGCCTATGGTAATGAGGTAGTGGATTTTCAGTTTCTTTAATGTCTTTATCATGGCCTGGAAACTCTCTTCAGGATTTTCAGGGAAGTCTCTTGATATCCTCAGGATGGAACCGCCCCTGCTGTGCACAGGCCAGGCGTTTTTATGGTCAAGCTTTATGACCTTGCCTGCATCTCCCCGGAAGAGCCATTTAAAACCGTCAAGTATCCCGATGACATTTATGCCCCTGTTAAAGGCCTCCACCGTAGCTGCGCTTATTACGCCGTTAATGCCCGGGGCAGGTCCGCCGCCTACAACAATACCAAGATTTTTTTCCAAAGTCATTCCTCCGTTGTTTGTACGATTACCCGACCAGAAATATGTTTCCGGACCCGGACAACAACTCTCTGATTGAAACTTCATCTATTGCTGCCAATATCATAAGCAACGCACCTCCCTATTTTCAAGGAAGAAGCAGGAACATGGTATCATATCCCTAAATACACTTTCATACAAAAGGAAATCCTGTGAGCATGGTCTGCCCCCCGTGGCTTTCATTTATACTCTATAATCCGATCAGGAAGAGGTTGTCGGACAGGGCTAAGATCCTGCATGAATCCGGGATTACCAGGGAGAGCACGGTGCTTGAAGTCGGGGCAGGCAATGGATTTCTGACAGAGGCGATAGCCCTTCAGGCTAAGAAAGTAATAGTGGTTGAATTACAGGAAGGGATGGTAAGGAAGCTTCGGAAAAGGATTTCCGGATGTGCCGGCAACGTTGAGATCATAACCGCTGATATCGCAGCCTATCAGGTACAGGCCCCGTTTGCGGACGTATGCCTCCTGTATTACTGCTTTCATGAAGTTGCCGACAAACCGGCGGCGGTCAAAAACATCACCCGTGCCGTAAAGAACGGCGGGTACCTTTCCATCTATGAACCGGGGATCGAAGTTGGGAAAAGAGCCATGATGGAGACGGTCCGCATGTTTACGGACGCGGGATTTGAAAAGAAAGCGGAACATAAAAATATGTTCTCGCGTTTTGCCAGACTGAAAAAGAGGGAGGCGGGACCACCATGAACGACGCAAACATTCAACTGCAGGATTACCTTAAAGAATACTGGGAATATGTCTTAAAGCACAATCCCACCTTTGCCACATATATCGGGGACCACCGCTATAATGACAGACTCGAGGACCTCTCTGAAGAGGCGCTTTCTGCACAGAGCGAACACATTAAAGACCTTCTTGTCAGGACAGAGAAGGTTGATGAAGCATTACTGAATGAAGGCAACAGGCTGAATCGCAAGCTCCTTATCAATGCCCTTGAAAATAATATACAGATGTACCGTTACAGGACACACTTCATCCCGCTGGACCATATGCAGGGGCCCCATATCGACTTCCCGCAGCTGATTGAGTTTCACCCCTTTCATACGCGGAAGGACATTGATGATTACATCGCGCGGTTAAGGGCCTTCCCCTCACAAATAGACCAGGTGATCCAGCTCCTGCAAAAAGGGACAGAGCATAAGATTACGGCCTTTAAAAATATAATTGCACATGTCCTTGCGCAGGTGGAGACGTTTACAAAATTCACCCCTGAGGACAGTCCCCTGTTCTCTCCTGTGCAGAAGATCAGAGGCGGATTTGCAGGGCAGGATGTCGAAGATATCAGTCATCAAATCAGGGACGCGATTTCATCGGGCGTGACCCCTGCATACAGGAAACTGCATGACTATCTGAGTAACGAATATATGAAGCACTGCAGAGAAGAAGAAGGCATCTGGTCTCTTCCCAAAGGCAGCGGCATGTACCGCTTTTATGTGAAATATCATACGACAACGGACCTGTCTCCGGAAGACATACACGAAACAGGCAGGAGTGAAGTAGCGCGGATAAGCAGTGAGATCATTACCTTAATGGACCGTCTTGGATTCAGGGGAAGCGTCAGGGAGTTCTCTGCTTATATCAAAGGGAAAGGGGAACTCTACCCTCATTCAGCAGAGGAGATCATCCAGGGCTACAGGGATATCCTTGGCCGCATGGACAGGATGCTTCCGGCGTACTTTGGAAGACTGCCCCGCGCAAAATATGATCTTAAAGAGATCGAAAAATACCGGGAGCAGGCAGCGCCTGCCGCGTATTACTATTCGCCGCCCAGGGATTTTTCGAGGCCGGGATATTTTTATGTCAATACATATAAACCCGAGCAGAGGCCCAAATTCGACATGGAGGCCCTTGCCTGTCATGAAGCTGTGCCGGGGCACCACCTTCAGATAGCGATCATGCAGGAGCTTGAAGACATTCCCGATTTCCGCAGATACGGCGGCTCCACGGCCTTTATTGAAGGCTGGGCCCTATACGCTGAGAAGCTTGCAAAGGAAATGGGCTTTTATCAGGACACCTTCTCTGAATACGGGAGACTGAACAACGAGATATGGCGGGCGGTCAGGCTTGTAGTAGACACGGGCCTGCACTTTTATAAATGGGGCAGGGAGGAGACCATACATTACTGTAAAGAAAACACGGGGCTTGAAGAGCGTGAGATAGAGGTCGAGGTGGACCGCTATATTGCCATGCCCGGACAGGCGCTTGCGTACAAGACCGGTGAGCTGAAAATAATGGAGCTGAGGGAAAAGGCAGAGACGTACCTTGGCCCGGCTTTTGACATAAAGGAATTCCATGACCGGCTCCTCGAACACGGCGCCCTGCCATTATATATACTGGACAGTATGATGAAGGCATGGATGGAGGGAAAGATCACTAACCCGAATAATGCGGACATTGAAAAATAAATTAATTAACTCGGTGGCTATAATAGAAATTATGCTTGAGACTTTGAATTAAAGTGTGTACGCCCCGATTGATGAATATTGCGTCTGATGTATCGACAATTAATTAGAGGCTTCGCCTCAATGAAAGGAATATTTATTGTTAATATAGCTATACTCCGTATACCACGCATTCAATTTTCCAACATCTGCATTATTTAAAACGCATTTTTGGGGCTAAGTAAACGTCGATGAGTTGATGTGGCAGATGCAGAGGCCGAGGGCGTCGGTGCTGTCTTCGCTGAATTTCCGGGTTGAAGATTTGAGATTGAGGATGATCTTCACCATGTCCTGCACCTGTCTCTTCTCGGCCCTTCCATATCCGGTCAGGGCCATTTTTACTGCGGTGGGATTGTATTCGGATACCGGGAGATTATGCTGGGCAGCCAGAAGCAGGACCACCCCTCGGGTGGTCCCCAGGGCAAAGGCCGAACGGATGCTTTTGTGATAGAAGATCTTTTCGAGGCACAGACAGTCAGGCCTATACTCATCGATGATCAGGCTGAGTGAGTCATGAAGTGTTTTCAGGCGGTCGGGGAGACTTTCCCTGGGGCTTAATTTGATATCACCCGCAGTTACATATTTAGTCTCCCGTTTCCCTCCGTTCACTTCCACCAGACCATAGCCGCAGGTGACCGTTCCGGGGTCAATGCCGATTATGCGCACGTCACCCCATCTTTGCCATGATTTCATCCGGGATATCAAAATTCGCGTAGACATTCTGGACATCGTCATGGTCTTCAAGCGCTTCCATAAGCCTGAGCATCTTTTCCGCTTCCTTGCCTTCGAGCTTTATATAATTCTGGGGGACCATGGTCACCTCTGCGTGGGACAGCTTGATGTTATTTTTTTCGAGGGCTTCTTTGACATTATTCATGTCCATGGGT
>Ga0102851_10001296_pt1 | contig 14117 bp, 12 predicted proteins | sample Mud3Dept3metaG_FD_79558 | JGI IMG/M metagenome (GOLD analysis project Ga0102851, IMG submission 79558) | Freshwater wetland microbial communities from Ohio, USA, analyzing the effect of biotic and abiotic controls - Mud 3 Core 4 Depth 3... | ecosystem: Environmental > Aquatic > Freshwater >... | reverse complement strand
TCGGCGCCCAGTCCTGGTACTACTGTCAGCTGTTCCGGCTCGCCGACGGACAGCCCGCCGACCTCCAGCGCGGCATCCTCTCCACGCTGGTCGAGTACCTCGGCGACTAGTTGCGCACCGCCCGGCGGGTGAGAGGTGCCGGTGGTCGGATCCGTCGGATTTGAAGAATAGGCCCCTATTCTTCAAATCCGACGGATCCGACCACCGGCACCGATCAAGCACGGAACCAATCGACGGCGAGTTCGGCGATGCGCTCGGGCCGCTCCAGCGGCAGCCAGTGGCCCGCGTTTTCGATGCGTTCGTAACGCCAGCGCGCTTCCATCCGCCGCGACGAACGCTGCATCTGGTCTTCCGCGAGGCAATGGTCGGCGCTGCCCCAGATCCCGAGCGTCGGCCTGCGGCACGGCGGCCACGATCGAAGCACGGCGGGCAGCAGGTTGGCGCGATACCAGTTGAGCCCGGCCGTGAGCCGCCCCGGTCGCGCAAGGTCGCGCACGCAGCCTGCGGCGTCGGGGTGCTGCCGCAACCAGTGCCGCAGGTGCCTGTGGTCGTGGTGCGTCAGCCAGCGCTCGGCGAACCCGCTGAACTGCCAGCCGATCGTGTACAGCCCCTTGCGCTTTTGCTCGAAGCCGGCCAGCGCGTACTCTCGCGGATGGCCCACTGAGATCACGACGCTCGAGCGGACCAGGTCGGGCCGCGACATCGTGAGACACCAGGCGAGCACCGCCCCCCAGTCGTGACCGACGACGTGCACCGGGCCCTGCACCTGCAGCGTGCGCAGCAGCCCCGTCAGATCGCCGAGCAACCGGTCGATCGCATAATGCCGGCGGCCGGCCGGGGCGTCCGACTCGCCGAAGCCGCGCAGGTCCGGTGCGATGACCCGAAAGCCGGCCGCCGCGATGCGTGGTGCTACGACCTCCCAGAGCCGCAACGAATCCGGGAATCCGTGCAGCAGCAGCGCCGGCGTTCCAGCGCCTGCCACCGCGACGTTGATCGTGACATCGCCAACCCGCACGCGGCGAGCGCTTTCCCGGAACATCCGGGCTTCGACGGTGGTCTGATGCATCGTTGGCCAAGCTTACCGTGACCGGTCATCATTCGGCTCCGTGAATGCCGGCGTCCCCGGCAGGGAAGGCACGATGTTGGGAAAAACCTCACTCGCACTGCTGGTTGCCGCGGTCGTGACGGCCTGCGCGACGAGCCCCACGGGCCGCACGCAGCTGATGCTGGTTTCCGAGCAGCAGGCCATCAGCGCATCGCGCCAGGCGTACGTCCAGGAAATCGGCAAGTACCGAGACCAGGGCAAGCTCGTCACCGATCCGCGGTTGCTGCGGCGTGTCGAGGTCATCACGGAGCGGCTGGTCGCCCAGGCTGTGAAGATGCGACCCGAGACCGCGAAATGGGACTGGAGCGTGCAGGTCATCGACGAGCCGAAGACCGTCAACGCGTGGTGCATGGCCGGTGGCCGCATGGCGATCTACACGGGCCTGATCCAGAAGATCGACCCGACCGACGATGAACTGGCGCAGGTCATGGCCCATGAGATCGCGCACGCACTCGCGAATCACACGGCCGAGCGCATGTCCGTCGCGATGGCGAGCCAGGCCGGCGTGCTGGCCGCGGGCATCCTCTCCGACCAGCCGGGCCAGACCATGGTGCTGGCGGCGACGGCGGCCAAGCTTGCCGTCGACCTGCCGAACAGCCGCACCGCCGAAGCGGAAGCGGACCGGATCGGGATCGAACTCGCCGCCAAGGCCGGCTTCGACCCACGGGCGGCCGTGACGTTGTGGCAGAAGATGGGTGCCGTCGGCGGCGGCAAGGCCCCGCCCGCGTTCCTGAGCACGCACCCGAGCGATGCCCAGCGCAAGGACCGGCTGAACGCGCTGGTGCCGAAGATGCTGCCGTATTACCAGGCCCCTGGTTCTCGACCGTCGCATCCTGTGCGCATCGGCGGAGCAGCCTGATGACCGGGTCCGTGGCGCCGCCGGTCGCTGCACGCAAGCCGCACCGGGTCGAGTCGCGGCATGGCACGCGCACCGACGAGTACTACTGGCTGCGCGACGACAAGCGCATCGATCCGGAAGTGCTGGCGTACCTCGCCGCGGAGAACGCCTACAAGGACGCGATGCTCGCCCGCGTGCGTCCGCTGGAGGACGAGCTCTACGCGGAAATCGTTGGCCGGATCAAGCAGGACGACTCGTCCGTCCCGTACCGCGAGCGCGGCTATTGGTATTACCGGCGCTTCGACGCTGGTCAGGAATATCCCGTGCACGCGCGGCGGGCGGGCTCGCTCGAAGCGCCGGAGGAGATCCTGCTCGACCTCGAGCAGCTCGCGCAAGGTCGCGATTTCTACGACGTTGGCGAGTGCGAAGTGAGTCCGGACGACCGGCTGCTGGCCTACGCCGAGGACACGATCGGGCGCCGCCAATACACACTGCGATTCAAGGACCTTGCCAGCGGCGAGCTGCTGCCCGACGTCATCGAGAACGTCGAGCCGGCGGTGGCGTGGGCGGCCGACAGCCGCACCGTGATCTACATCGAGAAAGACCCGCAGACGCTGCTCGGCAGCCGGGTTCGCAAGCACGTGCTCGGCACCGATCCCGCGACCGATCCGCTGGTCTATGAGGAGCCGGACGACGCCTTCTACCTCGACGTGAGCCGCAGCAAGGATGGCCAACATCTCTACATCCAGGCCGACAGCACCGTGTCGAGCGAGCAGCGTTTCGCCGACGCCGGCGATCCGGCGCTCGAGTTCCGGGTGATCGTCCCGCGCGAGCGGGACCACGAGTACCAGGCCGAGCACTTCGACGGGCGCTGGATCCTGCGCAGCAACTGGCGGGCGCCCAACTTCCGCATCGTCGAAGCGCCGCTGGCGGGAGTGGAGGACCGATCGCGGTGGCGGGATCTCGTTGCGCATCGCGACGACGCCTTCCTGCACGGTTTCAGCGTCTTCAGTGAGTTCCTCGCGATCGAAGAGCGCTCCGGCGGGCTGCGCAAGGTGCGCATCCGACGCTGGCAGGGTGGTGCAGATTTCCACCTGGCGTCCGACGAGCCCGCCTACCGCGCGGCGCTCGGCGACAACGAGGAGGTCGGCAGTCACACCGTGCGCTATACCTACACCTCGCTCACGACGCCGGCGACAACCTATGACTACGACATGCGCACCGGCGAGCGGACGCTGCTCAAGCAGGAGCCGGTGCTGGGTGGGTTCGATCCGGCGCGCTACGTCACCGAGTACCTGTGGGTTCCGGCCCGGGACAGCGAGCGGATTCCGGTGGCGATCGTGCACCTCCGGGACTACGCCAGGGACGGAAGCGCACCGCTGCTGCAGTACGGCTACGGTTCGTATGGTCTGTCGAGCGATCCGGCGTTTTCGTCGGCCGTGCTGTCACTGCTCGATCGGGGTTTCGTCTATGCCGTGGCGCAGGTGCGAGGCGGCCAGGAGCTTGGCCGCCGCTGGTACGACGCGGGGCGTCTGCTGCAGAAGCAGAACAGCTTCACGGACTTCATCGACGTGACGCGCCACCTGGTGCGCGAGGGCTACGCCGACCCGGCGCGGGTGTTCGCGCGCGGCGGCAGTGCCGGCGGCCTGCTGATGGGCGCGATCGCGAACCTGGCGCCGCAGAATTACAAGGCATTGGTCGCGCACGTCCCGTTCGTCGACGTGGTCACGACGATGCTCGACGAGAGCATTCCGCTCACGACCAACGAGTACGACGAGTGGGGTGATCCGAACGAGCGCGCGGCCTACGAGTACATGCTGACGTACTCGCCGTACGACAACGTCACGCGGCAGGCGTATCCGTCGATGCTGGTGACGACGGGGCTGTGGGACAGCCAGGTGCAGTACTTCGAGCCCGCCAAGTGGGTGGCCCGGCTGCGGCAGATGAAGACCGATGCGAATCCGCTGCTGCTGCGCGTGAACATGGAGGCAGGGCACGGCGGGAAATCCGGGCGCTTCCAGCGCTATCGCGAGCTGGCCGAGGAGTATGCATTCCTCCTCGACCAGGCCGGCATCGACAAATAGGGGACATTCTCTATTTCTTCGCCGTCTCCGGCACCGGGAACCCACGCTTGCGCATCAACGCGTCGATGCCGGCATCACGGCCGCGGAACGCGCGGTAGCCGTCGGCCGGGTCGATCGTGTTGCCGACCGAGAACACGTGGTCGCGCATCCGCTTGGCCACGGCCTTGTCCCAGGGTCCGCCGGCCTCGGTAAAGGCCTCCCAGGCGTCCGCGGTCAGCGTGTCGGACCACAGGTAGCTGTAATACCCGGCGGAGTAGCCATCGCCGGCGAAGACGTGCATGAACTGCGGCGTGCGGTGCCTCATGACGATCTCGGACGGCATGCCCAGCGCGGCCAGCGTCTCGCGTTCGAACTTGTCGGGGTCGATCGGGCGCCCGCCCGCGAGGTGCAGCTTCATGTCGATCAGCGCGCTCGACAGGAACTCGACGGTATCGAAGCCCTGGTTGAACTTGTCGGCCCGCTCGATCTTTTCGACCAGCTCCTTCGGGATCGGCTTGCCGGTCTGGTAGTGCAGAGCGTATTGATCGAGGATCTCCGGCGTCGGCAGCCAGTGCTCGAGCACTTGCGAGGGGAACTCGACGTAGTCGCGGGCGACGCGGGTACCCGAGACCGACGGGTAGTTAACGTTCGAGCTCAGGCCGTGCAGCGCGTGGCCGAATTCGTGGAACAGCACCTCGGCGTCCTTCCAGCTGACCAGCACCGGTTCGCCGGGCTGGCCCTTCACGAAGTTCGCATTGTTCGAGACGATCGTGCGAACGTCGCCGTCGAAGCGCTCCTGCGTCCGGTAGGGACTCATCCACGCGCCCGAACGCTTGCCCTTGCGGGCATACGGATCGAAGTACCAGAGGCCGACGAGCTGGCCCGCCGCATCGTTGACCTCCCAGACGCGCACGTCGGGGTGGTAGACGGAAACGCCCTTAGCGGCGTCGACCGGCTTGAAGTGGAAGCCGAACAGCTCCTTCGCCATGTAGAACATGCCTTCGCGCAGGTTCTCGAGCTGCATGTAGGGCGTGATCTCGGTCTCGTCGAGATCGTACTTCGCCTTGCGCACCTTCTCGGCGTAATAGCGGTAGTCCCAGGGCTCGATCTCGAGGCCGGCGCCTTCCTTGTCGGCAATGGCCTGCATGTCGGCGACTTCTTCCTTCACTCGGGCCACGGCCGGCGTCCACACCGCCTCCATCAGCTTCATTGCGCGCTCGGGGTTCTTCGCCATGGCGTTCTCGAGCCGCCAGTGCGCATGGGTCTCGTAGCCGAGCAGCTTGGCGCGCTGGGCGCGCAGTTGCAGGATCTCGCTGACGATCGCGTTGTTGTCTGTGGCGCCGCCGTTGTCGCCGCGGCTGACGAACATGCGCCAGACCTTCTCCCGCAGGTCGCGGCGATCGGAATAGGTCAGGAACGGCTCGACGCTCGAGCGAGTGTTCGCGATCACCCACTGGCCCTTCTTGCCGCGCGACTCGGCGATCTGGGCTGCGCCCGCGCGCACGGACTCTGGCAGGCCGGCGAGATCCGCCGCGTCGGTGATGACCAGCTGGCCCTCATTCTCGTCGGCCAGCACGTTCTGGCTAAACTGCGTGTAGAGCGCCGCGAGCTTCTGGTTGATCTCCGTGAGCTGCCGCTTCGCGTCGGCATCGAGCTTTGCGCCGGCGCGGACGAAGTTCGTGTAGTAGAGCCAGGTGAGTCGCTGCTGCTCCGGCGTGAGGCCGGATTTTTCGCGCGCCGCGTAGACCGCTTCGATGCGCTTGAACAGCGCTTCGTTCTGCGTGATCTGGTCGTTGAACGCCGCGAGCTGCGGTTCCATTTCGCGCTCGACGGCCTGCACGGCGTCGTCGTTCAGCGTGGAGGTGTAGATGCCGTAGATCGTGCCGACGCGGTCGAGCGCGCGGCCGGTCCGCTCCAGCGCGGCAATCGTGTTCTCGAACGTCGCGGGTTCCGGATTCGCGGCAATGCGGTCCACCTCGGCGAGATTCTCGGCCATGCCGGCCTCGAGCGCGGGCTTGAGATGCTCCACCTTCGCCTGGTCGAACGGCGGGACGCCGCCGTAGGGGCCGGTCCACGGAGCCAGCAACGGGTTGGCGTTCTTGGATTTCATCTCGGTGGCGTGCGTGGCTCCGGCAACCAGGCAGGCCGCGATGCCGGCGGCGGCAAAGAGGGACTTGAAGGACATCGAAATCCTCGGTGAGATAAGTCAGGGGAAGCCCAATAGACTACCGAATTCGCGCAGGGTTCCGCACGCCATGGGCGTCGAATGAGGCGAAACGTGCCCCTGGCGCGACGACTGGTCGCCTCAGCGGGCGCCCGTCTGATCGATGCGGAAATGCAGCCGCCCCGCCTGGCGACCGATCGCCCATGCCGCGAGCGCAGTGACCGCTGCCACGGTGCCGAGGATGGCGAGGAGCCGTGCATATGGCTCTTCCGCGGCGGCCCGCGCGGCGGCGAATACCCAGGCCGTGCGAACCCATTCGATCGTTCCGACCGCCAGCGCGACCTGCAGCACCCGGGCCGCCCACGGCGCGCGCACGAACAGCAGCACGACGAGCGCCGCGCTGAGTCCCGCGAGCGGCACGAGGCCGGCGCGGAAGAAATGCGCCGCGAGCAGCAGCAGCGCCAGGCCCGGCAAGAGCAGCAGCGCAAGGCGTGCCAGGCGGGCTAGCTCCGCTCCCACATCAGGTCCGAATCGCGCGCAATCGCCGTCTCGATCATCTCGAGCAGCGGCACGGCGCGCGTACGCAGCGAAATCGGCGGTGCGCGCTTCTCCTCGTCCCCGCCTTCGTCGTCCCAGGCATCCCTGTCCGCGGACGGTGGTTCGTCCACGTGGGCGGCCAGCGCGGCCCGCAACTGTGCGAGGGCGGCTGGAAGATCGGCCGCGAGAATCGCGCCTGGCACTGTGCCCGAGTGTCCCATGGCCCGCAGCAGCGCCACCGCCGCGTCACCGTGCATCGTGAAAGCGCCGAGGCGCGTCGAGAATCGTACGATCATGAAATCTCACCCTCGCAGGGCGCAGGGCCCCGTCCGCACTGGCGGTTCATGCGATCATACCGGCCGCTGACTGGACAAACGAGCCTGCGGACGAGGAGATCGCGATGAAGTTCGACAACCTGGTGTGCGAGCGGGCGGGCGACGTGCTGAAGGTCGTCCTGAATCGCCCCACCAAGCTCAACAGCCTGTCGCTCGGCCTGCTGCGCGACCTGCGGGACTGCGCGGAGGCGATCCAGCGCGACCGCGACACGCGCGCCGTACTGCTCACAGGTGCCGGCCGCGGATTCTGCGCAGGCGCTGACCTGACCGATCCGGACGGCGTGCCGACGCGCGGCCAGTCGATGGGACAGTTCATGGCCGGACGTTTGCGGGGTGAGTTCAATCCGGTGGCGATTGCGTGGAGCACGCTGCCGGTGCCGCTGGTCGTCGCAATGAACGGAGTCGCTGCGGGCGCCGGCGCCTCGATCGCGTTGATGGGCGACATCACGGTTGCTGCGCGCTCGGCCAGCCTGACGTTCCTGTTCGCACCGAAGCTCGGCCTGGCCCCCGACATGGGCGCCACGTACTTCCTCGCCCGGCGCGTGGGCGAGGCCCGTGCGCGCGCGTTCGCGCTCACGGGCACGCCGATTTCCGCCGAGATCGCCGAGCGCATCGGCCTGATCGCCGAGTGCGTGGACGATGAGCGGGCGCTGGACCGCGCGCTGGAGCTTGCGGGCGCCCTCGCAGCCGGTCCGCGCGATGCGTTTCTCGCCGTGCGTCAACTGGTTGCACTCGCCGGTTCGGCCTCACTGGCCGAGCAGCTGGAGCACGAAGCCGCGGCCCAGGGTCGACTCGGCGACAACGCGGATTTCGCCGAAGGCGTGGCTGCGTTCCGCGAAAAGCGGCCGGCGAAGTTCGGCAAACGTTGACCGGCCGCGCCGCCAGCGACGACGCTCAGGGGCGGAACTTGTCGCCCAGGCGGCTGCGCACGAAGAGCTTGGTGCGCAGCGTGACGTCCCCGGAGTGCCGCTCGCCTTTCGCGATGTCGTAACTGGCTTCCTTCGCCTCGAGGTTGACCTCGATTCCCGGTCCGCCGAGCCAGCGACCTCCGCCGGCCACGACGTGCAGGCATTCGCGCCACGCCTTCAGGTTGTCCGTCAACGCGATGACGCCATCGGCCCCGCAGGCCAGCGCCTCGATGATCGGACCGGCCTCCGGGGTCGCGACGACACCGACCATCGGCAGCGCGGGAAATCGCTCGCGCGCGGCCGCAAGCTCGCCCGCGTCCATCCGGCAGTCGACCAGCACGGCCGTGCGGGCCGCTGTCGTGTCCGGCTCGAGGATCTCGACTTCGCCCGCGAGCATGCTTTTCAGCTGCTGGTGGAAATGGGGCGATTCGGAATGCACGTGGCAGCTCGGCAGGTTGTCCCGCCAGGGGTCGCGGTGCGGGGGGCGCGGTGTCTCGTCTTGCATGGCTTGGCCTCTCAGGAAACGTCGTTCAGGTACTGTGGCAGCATCCGCAGCCACGTGGGCCAGTCGTGGTCCACGCCCGGTCCCCAGTCGTCGACACGGTTCGGGATACCCTTCGAGCCGAGCACGTGAGCCAGTCGCCAGGACTCGCCGGGATCCTCCCAGCGCCCCGAGCCGGTGGCCAGTACCGCGAAGCGCCGCCGCAGCGTATCGAGCTGCCAGCCCTCGCCGAGCCCAGGCAGGAAGTGCAGCGGCGACGAGAAGTAGAAATCTTCGTTCCAGCGGCCGCCGAGGTATTTCGAAAGATCGTAGGTGCCGCTCATGCCGAGCGCCCACCGGAACGCGTCCGGATGACGGCACAGCGCCGCGACGGCATTGAACGCGCCGATCGACGCGCCCGCGGCGAGGACCTCGATGCCGTGCGACTGACAGTCGTTGCGGATCAGCGGCACGACCTCCTCATAGACGTACGCGTCGAACAGGTTCTGCACGCGCGAGCAGTACTCCGGGGAGTGCTGCCGGGAGATCCAGTGCTGGCCGGCGACGCTGTCGATCGAGTAGACCTTGATGCGCCCGGCGTCGATCAGCCCGGCAAGCGCGCCGATCAAGCCCTGGCGTTCGGCCTCCTCGCAATCGCCACCCGCGGTCGGGAACAGCAGCAGCGGCGCGCCGTAGTGGCCCCAGCGGACGACGCGCGCGGGGCAGGGCAGGCGATGCGTGTGCCATCCGAATCTATCGCGCCGCATCAGCCCTGTCCCTCCGCCTGCCGCCAGCGCTGGATGCGCCCGTAGAAGAGCTCGGTGAACTCGTCGACCTCGTGCGCCGGAAACAGCGCCGCCACCTTCTGCCGCACGGCATCCCGGGCCTGCTCCGTGCCGAAGAACTCGTCGGCGACCGCATCGAGGTGCCCGAGGTGGCGTTCGCAGAATTCCCCGAAGCCGTCGGCGTCGAGGATCTGACGCGCCAGCAGCGCGTAGCGGCGCAGCTTCTCGTGGTACGGCAGGTCCTCGGCCGCGATCTCGAAGAACGGCTCCCAGTCGAGATTGTGACGCACGCGCCGTCGCGTCGCCGCGCAGAAAATCGCCCAGCGCAGGTTCGCCTTGATCAGCCACGGGAAGTGATAGTGCAGCGAAGTCACCTGCGAATCCGGGCACGCGTTCGCGAAATCGATCGGATGCCACTGGCCCCCGCGCAGCAGCGCCTCGCAGGAGTTGAAGTCCCAGCCGAAGAATGCGTTGATCGTCAGCGTGATGTCCTCGAGCTCGGCCTGCAGTTCCGGCGGCAGGAACCCCCGGTCCATCCGGTATCGATCGTGCAGCGGAGCATCGGGGTCGTAGTTGACGACGCGCGTCTGCGGCCCGAGGCCGATGCAGCGGACGAAGCATTCGTAGGGAATCACCGCCGACTGCAGGTGCATCACCTTGGTGCCGCTCGCCTCGTAGGCGGCGCGCAGCCCGGCCTCGTCGTCGACCTTCGAGACGCCGACCCAGCCGCCGCCGTCGTAGGGCTTCATGAACAGCGGATAGCCGAGCTGCGCGCCGATCGGCCCGAGGTCGAAATGGCGCGCGTAGCGCGACAAAGTGGCCTGCAGGTCAGCGGCCTGCTCGTAGGCTTTTGGCGGCAGCATCCACGTGTCCGGCACCCGCAGGCCGAGTCGCATCATCGCGCAGTACGTCGTGTGCTTTTCGTTGGCCTGGATCGACCACGGATTGTTGAACACGTAGGTGTCGTTCAGCACGATGGCCTTCTTGATCCACTCGCGGCTGGTGTAATACCAGTGCGTGACGCGGTCGATCACGAGGTCGTAGCGGACCGGCTGGCGCAGGTCGAACGGCTCGATCGTGACGCGACTCGCGTCGAAGCCGAGCGTGTCGCCCTGCCACTCGATCGCCAGGTCGAGCCGCTTCAGGATCGCCTCGAAGCAGATCGGCCAGCAGATGTCCGCGCCGAGCGAGAGTCCGATTTGCCGGGTGATGTGAGCCATGCGCCGCGTCCCTTGCAGGGCGTTCCTGCCTGTTATTCGTAGACCATCCAGAGCGGCCCGGGGAACAGCCAGGTGAGCGCCGACTGCAGCCTGTCGCGCCAGTTTTCCCAGTTGTGGCCGTCGCGGACTTCCTCGTAGCGTACCTCAATGCCGTGGTGCCGCAGCAGGGGCACCATGCTGCGGTTCTCGTAGATCAGCGACTCGTAGATGCCGCAGCTCAGGTAGATGCGCTCGGCGGGCTGCCCGGGCCGGCGGCGGAACTCGTTAACGAAGCGGGCGACCGGGTCGAACGTGGGCGTACGGCGGTGGTGGCCGATGTCCGAGAACGCGAACGAGCCGGACTGCAGCACCAGCCGCCCGAAGCGACCCGGGTGGCGCCATGCGGCGTGCAGCGAGGCCACGGCACCGAAGCTCGCCCCCATCAGGCCGCGCGCTGCCGGACTCGCGTGCAACGGGAACGAATGCTGCAGCCGCTCCGGCAATTCGACGGCGACGAAGCGCGAGTGGGCATCGTGGCCCGCGTACTCCTGGAGGCGGTGCGGCGATTGCGTCAACGCCGCGATCAACGGCGGAATCTCCAGCCGGTGGATCAGGTTATCGAGCACGGCCTGCAGGTTCGCATAGCGCAGGTAGTCGTAGCCGTCGTGGACTACCAGCAGCGGGTAACGACGGTTGCGGCGGAAGCGGGCCGGAACGTAGACGGCGACGTGGCGATCGTCGCCCAGGGCCTCGCTCGGCACCGCGATCTCGTCGACGACGCCCGCGCGCGCGGCGGGATCCGCAACCGTCCATTCCGGCCGCACGTAACCCAGGCCCTGCGCGACGGAATTGGCGCCGAACGGATCGGCCGCCTGCAGCGGGTTGAGCGGATCGAGGATCCACTCCTCCTGGCCGTCGCGCACGACCTCGAACTTGTATTCGATCCGCGAGTTCTCCGGCAGTTCGACCCGGAGCACCCACAGGTCGCCGTCGCCGACGCGCTCGAACGGCTGGCTCGCCGGCAAGCCGTGGATCCAGCAGCGCAGGTTCACCGCATCCGCGGCGCCGCGGTAGACGAACGTCACGCCGCCGGGGTCGACGATGGGCGAATGCCTCACAGCCGCGATGGCGGCTGCGTCGAGCGGGACCATCCCGTGTGACGTGTCCGTCGTGGCCGGCCGCCGCGTCATGCCGCCGACCCCGCGGGTGCGAATCGGCCGGAGCGGGTCAGTCGCTGCGAGCCCGCGGCGGACGCGAGCCGGCCGCGGCGCCAATACAGAGCATCGCCGTCGTCGAGCGTGTAGCAGACCGCGGGGGCCATGCGCCTGGCCAACAGCGCAACGCGCTGCGGATCGCGCGAAGCGAGTCGCGTGGCTGCGTGCGGCAGGAATACGGCGTCACGGACGAACCCGAGGCCGGCTTCGAACAGTTCCGCGTTGCCCGCGCCCTGTGGCGGATGATCGTGGAACAGCACGACCCGCTCCGCCAGGGCCATCGCGCCGGCCGACCACGCGACGATCGGCCGGGTGCGCAGTGCGCGACCCAGGCCGAACAGCCGGAGACGATTGAGCAGCACAGCGACGTGACCGCCGGCGATGCAGACGACCGCGGCCGCCGTGATCAGCTGCTCGAGATCAGCAAGCTGGCGGGCGAGGATGGGACGTTGTCCTGCCCCCCAGGTCACTTCGAATCGACCGTGCAGCGCGCGGATCTCGCGCAGGTGCTCGGCATCCAGGCGCCGCAGCGCGGCGATGGCAGAGCGACGCGCCTTGCGCACCAGCGGGGAGTCGTCCGGTGCCTGGAACAGTTCCCTCGCGGCCGCCTTGGCGTGATCGAGCCGTACCCGGTACAGGTCCTGCAACTGCCGCAGGTCGTTCTGGCGCGAGCGATAGGCGGCCTGCAGTTCGCCGTCCTGCGCGAACACGGCTTCGGCCCGCTCGTAGAGGCGCAGGTCCCGGACCCGCTGGCCGAGATGTTCCTCGAGCGCCCCCAGTTCGGCCTCGCGCTCCTGCCACCCTGCGGTGATCGCGACCACCGGGCCGCCGAGCGACGCGCGCTGGATGGCTTCGCGCAGGTTCGGGGCGCGAAACTGAGGCCCGAGCGTCAGCAGGTCTTCCATCCGCGAAGTTTGGCCGATGGCACGCGCCGTGGATACCGTCGACGGACCACCTTGAAGAGTGCTGCGCCGCAGCATTCCGAGTCGCGGAACGGCGAGAAGTCCGGATTGTCACAAGGGTCTCTGCGATGCAATTTGGCGGTATCAAAGGAGGGGAGACCATGGAAAAGTTCTGGTTGCAGCACTACCCGCCCGGCGTTCCGGCTGAAGTGAACGTCGACCAGTATTCATCGCTCGTGCAGTTGATGGATGACGGCTTCACGAAGTATGCGCAACGCAACGCGTATGCGTACATGGACCGGCTGTTCACGTTCGCCGAGATCGACCGCCACTCGGCCGCTTTCGGTGCCTGGCTGCAGGGTCGAGGCCTTGCGCGTGGCGCGCGCGTCGCGATCATGATGCCGAACGTCGTGCAGTACCCGATCGCGCTCGCCGGCGTGCTGCGCGCGGGCTGCGTCGTCGTCAACGTCAATCCGCTCTACACGCCGCGCGAGCTCGAGCACCAGCTCAAGGATTCCGGCGCCGAGGCGATCGTGATCCTCGAGAGCTTCGCCCACACGCTGCAGCAGGTGATCGCGAAGACGTCGGTCAAGCACGTCATCGTCGCCTCGCTCGGCGACATGCTTGGCTTCCCGAAGGGCGTGATCGTGAATTTCGCGGTTCGCCGGATCAAGAAGATGGTGCCCGAGTTCTCGCTGCCGGGCCACGTGCGATTCACCGACGCGCTCGACGAGGGCGCACGCGGCAAGCTGAGTCCCGTGACCGTGGGCCCGCAGGACGTCGCGTTCCTGCAATACACCGGCGGCACGACCGGCGTCTCGAAGGGCGCGACGCTGACGCACCGCAACCTCGTCGCGAACGTGTTGCAGCTCGAGGCGTGGGTGCAGCCCGCATTGACCGACACGAGCCGCGGCCCGGTGCCCGAGCAACTGATCTACATCTGCGCGCTGCCGCTCTACCACGTGTTCGCGCTGACCGTGAACTGCCTCGGCGGCATCCGGCTCGGCACGCTGAACGTGCTGATCACGAACCCGCGCGACATGAAGGGCTTCGTCGCGGAGCTCGCCAAGTACCGCTTCAACGTGCTGCCCGGCGTCAACACGCTGTACAACTCGCTCGCCGAGAACCCCGAGTTCCAGAAACTCGATTTCTCGAGCCTGCGCATCTCCAACGGCGGCGGCATGGCCGTGCAGCAGGCGGTCGCCGAGAAGTGGCTCAAGCTGACGGGCGTGCCGATCATCGAAGGCTACGGCCTCTCAGAGACCTCGCCGGTCGCCACCTGCAACCCGATCATGTCACGCGAGTACAGCGGCACGATCGGCCTGCCGTTCCCGAACACCGAGATTGCGATCCTCGACGACGCGGGGCAGCCGCTGCCGCTCGGCCAGGCTGGCGAGATCGGCATTCGCGGCCCGCAGGTGATGGCAGGCTACTGGCAGCGTCCTGACGAGACCGCGAAGTCGTTTACGACGGACGGATTCTTCAAGTCGGGCGACATCGGCATCATGGACGAGCGTGGCTACATCAAGATCGTCGACCGCAAGAAGGACATGATCATCGTGTCCGGGTTCAACGTTTACCCGAAC
>Ga0102851_10001295_pt1 | contig 14119 bp, 12 predicted proteins | sample Mud3Dept3metaG_FD_79558 | JGI IMG/M metagenome (GOLD analysis project Ga0102851, IMG submission 79558) | Freshwater wetland microbial communities from Ohio, USA, analyzing the effect of biotic and abiotic controls - Mud 3 Core 4 Depth 3... | ecosystem: Environmental > Aquatic > Freshwater >... | reverse complement strand
CCCTGTAGGCATCCTCGAGAGCCGTCTGGCTGTACAGGTAGAAGGGGGTTCCCACCTTGCGGGCGATTTCCGCCACCGGCACATCTTCGCAGTGCAGGGATCCGCCCCTGTAAGTGAACGTCCGGCTGCCTCTCATTCGGTTCGCGGCTCCCTCAGGTTCCACGCCGCCCCGCGGGCTTGAAATCCGGCCAGGAACGAGCCCGTGGCGTGGCTGATCATGTTTTGCGGTCCGATGTCTGTGTTTGGAAGTCTGAAAACGCGCGGCTGTAGACTGTCCGGCCGGCGACCATAGTGTGCAGCACCACGAGGTCGCGGGAGAGAAAGATCAGGTCGGCATCCGCCCCGGGACGGATCATCCCGATGCTGTCTCCCATCCGCATGCTGCGCGCGGGTGTTGCACTGGCCGCCGTCAGCGCTTCGTGAAGGGGAACATCCAACCATTCAACGAGATTGCGCACGGCCCGGTCGAGAGTCAGCGTGCTCCCGGCGAGCCGCCCTTCTTCGTCGCGGCATTCCCCTCCCCGGACAGTGACTGTCTTGTCGCCAAGTGGATAGTTTCCATCGGGCATCCCGACCGCGCTCAAGCCATCGGTCACCAGCAGAGTGCGATCCACTCCTTTGGAGGCCAGGAGAAGCTGAAGCGTGGTGGCGTGCAGGTGCACCCCATCGGCGATAATTTCCGCAAAAACGCGGTCATCCGTGAGAGCGACTCCGAATATTCCCGGTTCCCGCTGATGAAACGGCCGCATCGCATTCCCCGTGTGCGTGATATGTGTCGCACCCGCATCGATGGCGGCGATTGTTTGCTCCTCGGTTGCGTCCGAGTGCCCGAGAGAAACCTGAATTCCGCGTTCCGCGGCTTCCCGCACGACTTTGAGGCCGGGATCCATTTCGGGCGCAATTGTGATCCTGCAAAGCCTGTTCTCCGAGAGCGCAGCAAGCCTCCGGAATTCCCCGACGTCCGTCCCTCTCAGGAACGGGGTGCCATGCGTGCCGCTCCGGAGCGGGTTCAGATACGGGCCTTCCAAATGGATGCCGATCATTCTCGCTCCCTGGGCCGGGGAAGTGCGGAACGAAGCCAGCGACCGGACGGTCGACTCGAGCCTCGCCTGCGGGGCGCTCATGGTCGTGGCCAGAAAAGAAGTTGTGCCGTGTCGGGCCAGGGTCGCCGCGGCCGCGCTCAGGGTTGCTTCCGTTCCGTCCATGAAATCACACCCGGCGGCGCCGTGGACGTGCAGGTCGACAAATCCGGGCGCGACCATGGCGCCCGGACGATGAAACACCTTATCCGCGGGAACGTCGTCCGCGCCGGTTGCAGGCAGCATCCGGCGGATCTTCCCCTCGACGATGTGGAGCAGCCAGTCGCGCCTCCGCTGATAGGGCGTAAACAGGGTATCGCAGCGCACCCAGAATTCGCGATCGTTGTCCGGCATGCTCATGGGGATCCTCCTGCGCAAAGTTGCTGCAGCGTCTGTCTCAGATTCCAGCTGTGCGCAAGCAGCCGGCTCCGAGCGCTCTCCGCCCCGACACCGGCAAGGACCATGACCATGGCGATCCGGAGATCGCCGCCGCTTTCGGACGCGGCGGCGCGGCATTCATCCTCTCCTCTTCCGGTAGCCTCCATCAAAATGCGCACTCCCCGGCTCTTGAGCTTGGCATTTGTCATCTGCACGTTCACCATCCAGTGGCCGAAGACATTCCCCAGACGGACCATCACAGCGGTGCTGAACATGTTGAGCACGAGCTTCTGAGCGGTCCCGGCCTTCATGCGCGTCGATCCGGCTATGACCTCGGGCCCCGCCACCGGCGCGATGGCGATGTCGGCGGTCCCTGACGCTTCGGTGTCCCGGTTGCAGCAGACTGCGATGGTAAGTGCGCCGGCGGAGCGCGCCCAGCGGAGGGCCGCGACCGTGTAAGGAGTGTCGCCACTGGCGGTGATCCCGACCACCACGTCGCCCGCACGGCAGCCGCGGGCGCGCAGGTCGCGCTCTCCCTGCCCGGAATCGTCCTCGGACACCTCCGCGGCGCTGTAGCAGGCGTCATAGCCGCCAGCCAGGACCGCCTGAAACAGGGTGGGATCGGTGCCGAAGGTCGGGGCGATCTCGGCTGCATCCAGGACTCCGAGGCGCCCGGAGGTGCCCGCGCCGATGTAAAACACGCGCCCGCCCCCTTGCAGGAGTTTCGCCGTTTCGTTCACGGCCCGGGCGATCTGGGGTATGGTGTCCCGGACTGCAGCGGCCACGCCCTGATCCTCGGCATTGACGATCCGCAGGACCTCCTCAGTCGAACGCAGATCGAGATCGCGCGCTGCCGGGTTGTTCTCCTCGGTGATTCTGGTCATATATGCCTGTGACGCCAGGAAGCATGCAGGACTCGCGTCCGGTACGGGAAACATCCTTATATCACATTCTCATGGTTCGTCCCCATAGGCCAGATCCAGCAGTTCGATCGGGTGCATGACGCGTGTCGCCAGATTTTTTGCGCGCAGGCCTGCCTGGATCTGCAACAGGCATCCCGGGTTGCCGCTTGCCACGATCGAAGCGCCCGTGCGGATGATGCCGGCGATCTTGTCGTCGAGAATGCGGTCCGCCATTTTGGGTTGCGTGATGTTGTAAATCCCGGCGCTGCCGCAACAGCGGTCGGCTTCCCGCAACTCTACGACCTCCAGCCCCGGAATGGCTGCGAGAAGCCTGCGCGGCGCGTCCCGGATCCCCTGCCCATGCAGGAGATGGCAGGCGTCATCGTAGGTGACCCTGCCTTGCAGCCGTCTCATGTTCGGGTCTATCCCGATGCCATCCAGGTACTCCGCAATGTCGCGCACACGCAGGCTGAAGTTCCGGGCGCGTGACGCAAAAGCGGAATCGTCTGCCAGCAGTGCGACGTACTCCCGGAGCATGGCGCCGCAGCCGGCGGCATTGACTATGACCGCATCGGAACCATTTTTCTCAAAGGCGGCGATGTTTCTTCGGGCGAGCTGCCGGGCAGATTCGCGATCGCCGTCATGAAGATGCAGGGCGCCGCAGCAGGTCTGTTTTTCGGGAAATTCCACGGCGATCCCGTTCCGGTTCAAAACCCGCAAGGTGGCTTCGTGAACGGGGCCGAACAGTTCTGGCATGATGCATCCTCTAAACAGCGAAACCCTCCCCCGTACCCCTTCCTGCGCGGCAGCCGGCACCGCGAGATGCGCCGCCTCCGGAACTTCAGGCAGCAGCGCTTCCATGCGCGCCAGGCCCCGGGGAAGCAGCCTCAGGATCCCCGAGGCGCGCACCAGGCGACGCATGCCGCACCGCTGATAGAGGCGCAGCAAGCGAAAGCACGCGTGCAGAATCCGCCGCCGGGGCAGAATCCCGCGGTACACGATCCGGCGCAGGAACAGACCCGCTGCATTCCGGTGCTTCCGGATTTCGACGCGAGCCTCGTCCATCATCGCCGAGAAGCGGACGCCCGAAGGGCAGGCGGTTTCGCAGGCCCGGCATTCCAGGCACAACTGCATGTGCCGGATGAACGGTGCGCCGGCCGGGTTCACGCGCCCTTCCTTCATGGCACGGATCAGGTAGATGCGGCCTCGCGGCGAGTCGGGTTCGAGGCCGAGGTGCTGGTAGGTGGGGCAGGCCGGCAGGCAGATCCCGCAGTGGATACAGTCCAGATGGGCAGCTTCGCGTTCCGGATCCATGGGGGCGGCGGGGCGATTCATGCTAGATGCCTCCGACAAACCGGCCCGGATTCAGCAGTCCGGCAGGATCGAATTGCGCTTTGATCCGGCGCATCAGCTCGAGCGCGGAACCCTCATAGCCCCACGTGTCCAACCCCCGTTTCACACCGGCAGGTGCGCTCTCGACGATCACGTGGCCGCCCGAGGCGATGCACTCCTGGCGCAGGTCGGCGATTCCCTGCCGCAAACGTGCGGCGTCGCAGGATCCGGACGCAAACTCGTACCGGCCGTACAGGATCCATGTCCCGGCATGGCAGAACACGAGGGTGCGGGCACCCAGGCGACTGCCCAAATCGCGCAACCTCCGCTCCGTCTCCACGGCAGTCTGGCAGAGCGCCGGGCATTTCAGCACCAGCACATCCTCCCCCGGCGGGACTTCGCGCAGCCCCGCAGCCCTCTGCCAGAACGTCTCGGATTTCGCCGCCTCCAGGACGCAGAGGTCTTCCCCCTGGCTTGCGGCTGCCAGTTTGCGTGCCCGATCCACCTGCCAGCGGACCGCTTCTTCCGTTTCGCTGAGTCTGAGCAGCAGAACCCAGGGAGCGCCGCGGGCGTCGCCCTGGAGGGAAACAAACGCATCCTGATTCAGGGCTTCCAGGGCGTCCGGGGCGAGATCCGCGTGGATCAGGGCCTGCGTGGCTGCGAAGGCGGTCTCCGGGGAAGGGAACCCGAACGAGAGAGTCGCCGTCGCCCGGGGGACCGGATGCACCCTGAATGTGAGCTCTGTAGTGATCCCCAGAGTTCCCAGCGAGCCCGCGTAGAGCTTGCACATGTCATATCCGCTCACGTTCTTGACCAGCTTTCCCCCGGACTTGGTCGGTGTGCCGTCCGCGTGCACGACCCGTATGCCGATCAGCATGTCGCGCACGGTGCCGTAGCGGAATCGTATCGGGCCGCTCGAAGCGCAGGCGACGATGCCTCCGAGCGTAGCCCGGCCGGCGTGAGGCGGATCGAGGGGAAGAAACTGGTTTTCCGCCCGGAGGATTTCCTGCAGATGCCGAAGCGGCGTGCCGGCGCGCGCGGAGACTGTCAGGTTGGCAGGCTCGTACTCCACCACCCCCTGCAGCCGCGCCGTGTGCACTGCCAGGTCGGCGGCGCGCGGGGGATTGCCGAACTTGAGCCGGGTGCCGGCGCCGATGGGGATCATGCAGGTTCCCGCGCCATGCGCCTCCTTCATGAGCTGCGCGAGTTCCTCTGCGGATTCGGGGAAAACCTCGTGCCCGATGGGCACCCCGTCAATGTCCAGGATCTCTCGAGCCAAGGTCAGCCTCAACGATAGCCGCAGAAACGGAAGGGCAGGATCTTGCCGGGATTGCAGAGTTCATCGGGATTGAAGGCCGCCCGCAAGCGCTGCATCGCTTCCAGATCCGAGGCCGTGAACAACATGTCCATGTACTCGTTTTTTTCGCTGCCGATGCCGTGTTCACCGCTCAGCGTACCGCCTGCGTCGATGCAAATCCGGAGCATCTCGCGGACAAGACCGAGGATACGCTCTTCTTCTCCCGCCTTCGAACGATCGAACAGCAGGATCGGGTGCAGGTTGCCGTCGCCGGCGTGAGCAAGAATGGCCAAGGGCACGCCGCCACGGTCGGCGATCCCGTAGATGCTCGTCACCACATCGCTCAGACGGTTGCGCGGCACAACGGCATCGTGGAGATACAAATCCCGTGTCATGCGCCCAAGGGTTCCGAAAGCCTCCTTGCGTCCCTTCCAGAGAACCTGACGCTCTATTTCATTCCCGGCAGTCCGGAATTCCCGGCAGCCGTGGCGGGCACAGATCCCGGCAACCTGGTCCGCCTGCGCCGGGAGAGAGGCGGCGAAACCATCCAGTTCCACGATCAGCACGGCGCCTGCATCCAGGGGCAGGCCTGCCTTTGTGGCGGCTTCCACGGCACGGATCATGCGTCGGTCCATCATTTCGAGCGCCGCAGGGATGATGCCGCGGGAAATGACGTTCGAGACCGCGTCGCAGGCCTCTTTCAGGCTTGGAAAGGCCGCGAGCATCGTCTTAACCGATTGCGGAAGCCGGCTGAGCTTGAGGACCGCCAGTGTCGCCACGCCCAGTGTCCCCTCCGAACCGGTGAATACCCCGGCCAGGTCGTAGCCCGGGCAATCGGCCGCCCGGCTGCCGAGCTCAACCGTCTCGCCCGTGGGAAGCACCACCTCCAGGCAGACAACATGGTTGGTTGTCGTTCCCACCTTGAGGCAATGGGGGCCGCCGGCATTCTCGGCAACATTCCCGCCGATGCTGCTTACCATCTGGCTCGAGGGATCGGGCGCAAAATAGTAGCCTGAGGGCGATGCGGCCTTTGTCAGGTCCAGGTTGATAACTCCGGGCTGGACCACGGCCTGGCGATTCTCAAAGTCCACTTCGCGGATGCTCCGCATCCGCGTCAGGGAGATCAGGATCCCGCCGAACTTCGCCAGCGCGCCGCCGCTCAATCCCGTGCCGGCGCCGCGCGGGACGAACGGGATCCTGTGCCGGCGCGCCAAATCTATAATCCGCACCACCTCTTCCCGGCAGGAGGGAAGAACCACGACCTCCGGCGCATGCCGGTGCATCGCGAAGCCGTCGCATTCGTATGTGAGCAGCTCTTCGGGATCCGTCAATACGTTTTCCGTTCCAACGATCCCGCGCAGTCCTTCAACGATTCTGTTGTCCAGGTTCGGCTCCTTGGTCGCCGGATGGCATCCACTGTCAAACCAGCTCCAGGATTATATTACCATCCCCACCTTCTTCAGTGTGACGGATCGGAGATCGTATGATGTATAATCCCGGCTTGGCAAGGAAGGGATGTCATGAAATCGAACCGTCTCAAGGGATTGTTGTACTTCCTTTTGATCGCAGCCGCCGCGGGCGCCGCAGCCGCACCGGGGGGCGACAGCGCTCCCCGGGTTCTCAACGGCATCGATGTGCTTCGCAGGCAGAATTTCGCCCCGCTTGCCCAGAAGCGTGTCGGGCTGGTGACTAACCACACTGGCCTGGCTGCTGACGGCGCCACCACGATCGACCTCCTCTTCAAATGCGGAGTGTGCAGGCTGGTGGCGCTCTTCAGCCCAGAGCACGGCATCCGCGGCGTGGTGGACCAGCGCGTGGAATCCGCCGTGGATGAAACGACCGGCCTGCCGGTCCACAGCCTCTATGGGGAGACACTCCGCCCGCGTCCGGACATGCTGCGTGGCCTCGACGCGCTGGTTTTCGACATTCAGGACGTCGGCGCGAGATTCTACACTTACCCGACGACCATGGCCTATTGCATGGAGGAGGCTGCCCGCGCCGGGATCCCGTTTTATGTTCTGGACCGACCGAATCCGATCGGCGGTGTAAGCGTCGAAGGCCCGATTCTCGATGCCGACAAGACGTCCTTCGTCGGCTACATGCCGCTGCCTGTCCGCCACGGCATGACGTTGGGGGAGCTGGCGAGGTATTTCAACTCCGAGAACCGGATTGGGGCGGATCTTCACGTCGTCGAAATGGAAGGCTGGCGCCGCGGGCATTATTTCAGCGATACGGGGCAGCTCTGGGTGAATCCCTCGCCGAATATGCGCAGCCTGCTGGAGGCGATTTTCTACCCCGGTGTGTGCCTGCTGGAGGGCGCAAACGTGTCGGTGGGGCGGGGGACCGACCGGCCCTTTGAGATTGTCGGCGCGCCCTGGATCGAGCCCCGCCGCCTGGCCGCAGCCCTGAGGGAGTCGGCCGTGCCGGGCGTCGAGTTTGTGCCGGTTGTTTTCACGCCTGCGTCCAGCAATTACCGCGGGCAGCAATGCGGCGGCGTCAACCTGATTCTGACCGACCGCAGCCGCTTCAACTCGGTGCAGGCGGGGCTCAGCCTGATGTCCGCGCTGCGGCAGCTGTACGGCGAACAGTTCGGGATCGACAAGACAGTGCGCCTGCTGGGCAGCGAGCAGGTGCTGACAGCCTTGAAAAAGGCGGAACCGCTCCCTGAGGTGATGCGGCTGGCGGGCGCCGGCATGGGTGATTTTATGGAAAAGCGGCGGAAGGCTTTGATCTACCAGCAATAACGGGATCCACGGTGGAGGAAGAGCACGATGACTCCGGTCAAGCGGAAGAGGCGCGACGAGATCAAGATCGCGATCGGGCAGTTTCGAAGCCTCGACGACTACAAGACCTGCATGGAAATCCAGCGCGAGGTCTGGAAGTGCGACGACATCGACGTTGTGCCCATTACTATGCTGGTGGCGGCCGTACGGCAGGGCGGGATCGCCCTTGGCGCATTCAACAGCCTGGGTGAGATGATCGGATTCTGCTGGAGCATTGTCGGCTGGGAGGAACACGAGACCCTGCAGCATTCGCACATGCTGGCCGTAAGGGCCGCCTACCGCAATTTTGACGTGGGCTTTCGCATGAAGCTGGCGCAGCGCAAGGAGGCCTTGCGCCAGAAGCTGTCGACCATCACGTGGACTTTCGACCCGATGCAGCCGATGAATGCCTACTTCAATCTGGGCAAGCTCGGCGCCTGGTCCGGCTCCTACATCGAAAATTTTTACGGGGAAACCACGAGCCTGCTGCATCGAGGCCTGCCGACGGATCGCCTGCTTGTCCGCTGGGAACTGAAACAGGCGAGCGTCGAGGATCGCATCGAGTCGGGACCGCCGCGCCGCGATGCGCGCAAGGAATTAAAGAAATACCCGCTGGTGAACACCCTCCATGACCTCGCTCCGGGAATGCCGGCATCGTCCCCTGTCAAGTTGCACCTGACCGCCGACCAGCTGCTGTTCGAGGTGCCTTACAACCTGCCGGATATCAAAGCCCGCAACCTCGGTGTCGCTCTGGAGTGGCAGGGGAAAATGCGCCAGGTGTTCCGGAACTATTTCAAAAAAGGGTACAGGGCCACGGATTTCTGGGTTGCCGAGGAGGAGGGGCACCTGCGCACCTTCTATTTCCTCGAGAAGAGGGAATCCCATCACAAATGACCTGGCCCAACGGGAGCTGGAGAGGATCCTGCCGACGCTGTTGCGGGCGCATGCCGTCCCTGCCGGCTCGATTCGATCACGCTTCCGCGTTGTGCGATGTGCGGCGGGAGGCAAGATAGCGGTACAGGGTCGTGCGACTGACGCCTAGAATCCTTGCCGCCTGAGCTCGATTTCTGCCGGCGCGCTGCAGAGCGTTGGCGACCACCGCTTCCTCCAGCTTCGGCCGGCGCCCCGGCCTGGAAGCCGCCGCTCCTGCGCGGCCCCTGAAGATCTCCGGCGGCATGTCGGAAACCTCCAGCATCTCGCCATGACATTTGATCATGCTGTACTGGATGGAGTTGCCCAGCTCGCGCACATTGCCCGGCCAGTGGTACTTCATCAGCGCAGCGAGGGCCTCTGCCGTCACCCCCTTTACCCGCTTGCCTGCATCACTGGAGAATTTGTCCAGGAAGTGCTCGACAAGGAGAGGGATATCGCTGCGCCTGTCCCTCAAGGGGGGCACCCGGATCGGGACGACAGCCAGCCTGTAGAACAGATCCTCGCGGAACAGCCCCCGCTGGGTCATCAGCTTCAGATCGCGGTTGGATGCGCAGATCACGCGGACGTCGGCGTGTATGTTCTTCTCGCCACCGACCGGAGTGAACCACTTCTCCTGTACGACCCGGAGCAGTTTGACCTGCATTGCGGGGGAGATCTCACCTATTTCGTCCAGGAAAATCGTGCCTCCCTCCGCCAGGCTGAACCTCCCCTTGCGATCGTGAATCGCGCCTGTGAAGGCGCCTCGAACATGACCAAACAGTTCGCTTTCCAGCGTGCCTTCCGGAAGCGCACCGCAGTTGACGGGCACGAAAGGCCCCGAAGATCGTTTGCTCAACTGATGCAGGGCGGTCGCAACCATCTCCTTGCCGGTGCCGGTCTCCCCCTGGATCAGGATCGGAAAGTTGATGTCCGCCAGCTCTCGGATGGTGTCGAAGATCCTTTGCATCAGCGCATGCCGTCCGACAATGCCGCAGAATCCCCGGCTCTGCTCCAACCGCCTGCGAAGGTGGATCATCTCGCTGACGTCGCGAAAGATCACAAGCGCGCCGATCACGTCATTGTTGGAAGTGTCGATCGTGACGACCGACATCTCCAGATCACACCGTTTTCCCTCCTTCCCGATGAAGGTTCGCGGGTAGCGGAGCTTGGATTGCGAGGTATGGCTCTGCCCGTCGCAGAATGCACAGTCGCCGCCGCAAAAACGTTCCGGGAACACATCATGGCAGTCCCGGCCTATGACCTGCGCATAGTCGCAGCCGGTGATCCTTTGTGCCGCCCGGTTAAAGAAAAAAATCCGGCGGTCCAAATCATGGGCGAGAACGCCGTCGGTAAGGTTGTCCAGCAGCGAACCGAGCGTCACGCGCACCTGGCGGATCGACTCCAGGAACCCATGCTGAAACAGGCCTTCGACTCGATAACGGATGTCGTCCCGCATCTTCCGGAGTTCTTCCTCGAGGTGCATCTCGCTTGCCACACTTTCCTTTGCGGGATCCCGGAGCGGCCAATGGATCAGGGCGGGGGATCCCGGAAAGGTGGGACAGATCTCGCGTGCCTTGTTGCACAGCGTCACCACGACATCGAACGGCACGGATTCGACGCTATGGAGTGAGTGAGTCACCAGTGGACTGATTTCCAGGCCGATCTCGCCCATCACGCGGATGGTGGCGGAAAGGACATGCGTCCGCTCCTCAGCGGCGCAAGTGACTTCAATGTCCTTGGGCGCGATTCGGCCCGCGAACGCCGCCGCCATCTGGCTGCGCCCGGCATTTCCAGTGCACACGAAGAGAATGCGAAACATGCGGTTATTGGAAGGGCTTACGCGTACGGGTAAATCCCTCGCTTGAAATCCTCAAGTTGCGTCAGAAGGCGATCGTGTTTACGCTCGTCGTCGATCAGGTAAGCGAGCAGATGCCGCTGGACAAACAAACGGCAATTGCGCCGGGCCTTCTCGGCCAGGGCAATGGTATCCTTCTCCATCCTTGCGTGTTCCTCGATCATCTCCCAGACCTCGCCCAACTCTTCGGGAGTCAGGCTGAAGGCTTCCTTCTCGAGGCTGTCGAGAAGGATCTGCTGGATGCGCCTGTGCATTCCCGAGTCCTGCCGGATAATCTCCATGACGATGCGGATCAGGGGATTCTTCGTTTTCTCCATGATTGCAGTTGTCTGGATGATTGTCGCGTTTTCTATTTCCTGCCAGCGTCTGAGCGTTTCTGCCAACTCCTGAAGGTTCTCTGTTGATTTATGACTCATGCCAGTTCCTTTCTAATCCGATGCACAGTGCGCAACGTTCGTTGTTCGCTTTCCCCGGCCTGCAGGGCAGGCTTCCCGGCGGCAACTTCGAAAGGCCTTCCGCGAGGTTCCACTGAAAATGTATATTCGATCCGCCCGCATGACAAGCGCTTTTCGAAAATCCACACCCCAGACAAAGGACAGTTGTTATGATGGATGTCTGCACGTGTTTGGGGAATTCCCTGGTTTTGTATCCCCCGCGGATGCGGGAATCGGGACCGGGAAAAGGTTTAAGCCATGTACCAGACGCGGGAGACAACAGAAGGGATTTCCGGCCGCTCTTGGATTCGCCCCATGCCGATCTTTGTTTCCCGCGGAATCATGAGAGGTACTATAATGTGCCGGATTGATCCTGCAAACATTGTTATAGGGAGTAAATTGCGCATGAGCATTTTCGCCTATGGCAGCAAGAGGTACGACGTGGATGCCGAAGGATTCCTGTCGAATTTCAAAGACTGGGATGAGGATTTTGCCCGCGGCATGGCGCCTTCGACTGGAATCAGCGGAGAATTGGGTGATGCTCATTGGAAGGTCATCAGTTACATCCGCGACACCTTCCGAAACACAGGCAGGTGTCCAATGGTGTACGAAGCATGCCTGAGAAATGATCTCGATCTGAAGGAACTCGAAAAACTCTTCCCGGCGGGGTACCTTCGCGGGGCCTGCAGGCTGGCCGGAATCACATACAGGGAAGGTTTCCTCGATCAGGCCTGGACCAACGATCAGGAAGATCCGGCAGCGCCGGGAACCGAAGGGAAAAGCTATGAGGTGAACGTGCGCGGGTTTTTGATGAATCCCTTCCAGTGGGATGACCAGTTCGCCATATACAAGGCCTGGGAAATGAAGATGCCGAAGCTGACCGACCTTCATTGGCACGTGATTCTCTATATCCGCGAGCGATTCGAGGAAGACAACTGCGTCCCGACCGTGTATGAAGTCTGCCAGGCCAACGGGATCGACATTGAGAAGCTTCACGAGCTGTTTCCCGATGGATACCACCGGGGTGCGGTCAAGCTTGCGGGGCTGAGAGTCCGGTAGAAACGCGGCCAACGAAAGCTCGTTGTCGAGTAAGGAGATTCGCTGTCATTCCCCCGGCCGGGGATCCGCCTCCAGGGCCTCTGCCACGACACTCGCCAGTTCCTGACTGGTAAACGGTTTGGTGACCAGGTCAAAAGCGCCCCGGCGCTTGGCCTGCGCGGCCGTCTCGAGTGTCGGGTAGCCGGTGAGGAGGATGATCCGGGCAGGGACCTGCAGTTCACGCAATCGCTCCAGAAGCTGGAGCCCGTCCATATGCGGCATCATCAAGTCGGTGATGATGAGGTCGTACTCCGTGCGGCGGAGAAGTGTCTGCGCCTCCGCCGCATCCGCCGCTGTATCAATCAGGCAGTCCATGCCCTTCAAGGCCTTCCTGACTGATTCCAAGACTACGGCCTCGTCGTCGACGACGAGAATCCGATTGCCCATATATCCTCGCTCACCTCGCGACTTCGCCGCCTCTCAGGACGGGAATCAAGAACCTGACGGTCGTCCCCTTCCCTACCGTGCTGTCCACGCGGATGGCGCCTCCATGGCTGTGGATGATGCCCAGGCAGACCGAGAGTCCCAACCCATCCGTCTCGCCGCCTTTGGTGGAGAAGAAGGGATCGAAAATATGGGGGCGGATTTCGGGGGGAATGCCGACTCCCTCGTCCGCGACTGAGAACTCCACGTGGCTTCCATCGGCGCTGTGCCTGACGGCAAGCACGATCGTGCCGCCATCCGGCATGGCCTGCTGGGCGTTTACGATCAGGTTGACCAGTACCTGCTGGATCTGGATCGGATCCGCTTCGATCGCGGGCAGGTCATCCTCGACTTCGCATGAGAAGCGGATGTTCCGGAATGCCGCCTGCCGGGCGACGACGTCGAGAGCGCGCTCGGTGAGGTTGCGAGGCAGGGTGCGAACCCGAACGGGTTTGTCCTGGCGGGCGAAGTCCAGAAGACTGCGCACGATTTGCCGGCACCGCAGCGCTTCGCGCACAATGACCTCATAGTCCTTTTTTCGCGGGTCGGCGGGATCCGCACCCTCCGCGAGGTCTTCTGCATAGGAGAGGATGCCTGTAAGCGGATTGTTGATTTCGTGGGCCACGCCGGCTGCCAGTTTGCCCATGGAGATGAGCCTCTCCGACTGGATGAGCCCCTGCTGCATGGCCGCCAGCTTCTCGTTCATGGCGTTGAAGGATGCGGCGAGCTGTCCGAATTCGTCCCTCTTGCGCACCGGAATCCTGTAATGGAGCTCCCCTTGCGCAACGCGATCGATGCCGCTCATTACGTCCCTCATGGGACGGCTGAAGCGCAGCGCCAGTGCGAGCCAGAGCATTCCCCCTCCGAGCAGGATTGCCGTCAGGGACGCTGCCCCCATTTTGAGCTGGTTCCTCGCGAGCGTTTCTTCCACCTCCTGCAGGGAAAGGCCCAGGTCGATGACTCCCAGCACTCTGGGACTGGTTTCCCGCGAGTGGCAGGCCTGCGTGATGCAGCCGGATTCCGCGAGGATGGGGGAGTAGGCACGCAGTGTGTCTCCCTGCGGGCTTGTGCGCGTCGCACTGGAAAGGGTCCCGGGCAGCACACTCGGTAGTCCGTTCTTATGGCAGATGCTGCACGCGGGAGCTCCCACGGCGATCTTCTCGTTGATCTCGCCCGGATGGGTCGAAAGCTTCACTTCACCGCTATGGTTGATGATCCGGATCTGCTTGATGCGGGTGTCCCGGCTGACGCGCTCGATCGTTGCCAGGATCTGATCGCGCCGGTTCTGCATCATGCCGTCGCGCAATGCGCTCTGCAGGGTGTCGCTGGCCAGGGACAGCCCCCGCTGTACTTCATCCAGTAGCCAGGATCGCTGCAGACGCATGGAAAGCCAGGTGAAAGCGACCAGCAGAATCGTCATCACCAGCACGGTCAGCAATGTGAGCTCAAACGCAGCGCTCCTCGATCGCATTCCCCGGTTGCTCCCGCCGGATTTCCCCCGGCCACAGCGAAAATCACATCGTCGCTCCCGGACACAAACAAAGGGACCGCCAGGAACGCGGGCGATGCCGGATATACGCGCGCGTATGCTGGCTTCTGGGATGTTTCGGCGATTGGTCCCGGATATGCCTCATTCCACCATACAGT
>Ga0102851_10001294_pt1 | contig 14125 bp, 11 predicted proteins | sample Mud3Dept3metaG_FD_79558 | JGI IMG/M metagenome (GOLD analysis project Ga0102851, IMG submission 79558) | Freshwater wetland microbial communities from Ohio, USA, analyzing the effect of biotic and abiotic controls - Mud 3 Core 4 Depth 3... | ecosystem: Environmental > Aquatic > Freshwater >... | reverse complement strand
TGTCCATGGCAGGCATCGTGCCCTCGTAGTCATAGAATCGTCCACAGACGGTTCCTGTTGCGTCGTCGATATATCCCATGAACACGCAGATCGGGCCCCGGCCTTCGAACCAGTCATGATGGGAGCCCTCTATCTGTACCAGCTCGCCAAAACAGGATTTCCGCTCCCGTCGCTGCCGGTGTTTCTTCGCCCGGTGCTTTTTATAGGAGATTTCCGCCTCGTTCAGCCAGAGTCGGAGCGTCTCATCGCTTATAGCGATCCCATGGACCTCCGAAGGTTTCTCTGTCGCATGGGCAAGATTGAAATCGGCGTACTCTTGTTTAAAGAGCTTGAGCGCCCGCGCCTTGATCTTCGGACGAATCCGATGGTTCGATGCCTTGCCGCGCGACCGGTGGCAGATACCGTCATCGCCCGCGGTCCTCACCCGCTTGATCAACCTCCGCAGCTGCCGATCGCTCAGCCCGAGAATCCCTGCTGCCGCAGTCTGGGTGATCTGCCGCGCCAATGCCTGATGGATGATATGAAGGCGTCTCGATTCCCTTCTGCTCATTATGATCATGTCCTTGTCCGCCACAGTGCCCTCCCGATTGGTCGGGCATTGTAGCTGGGATTAGGACATTTCTACTTTGGCAAAATAGGACATTATCATTTTGGGATTACAGGTACGGGCCTTTGCTCTTGTCTAACTCAGGGCGATGATATATATTACATGACGATATGAAGGTCTGCCATGCGTGCAAGAAAGAGCTTACCCTCGGACGCGAGATCGGCCGGAGGGACGAGTGTACCTTCTGCCATGCCGACCTGCACTGCTGCCTGAACTGCCGGTTCTTCGACCAATCGGCGCCGAAGCAATGCCGCGAGCCGATCGCGGAGCTGGTGCGGGAGAAGGACAAGGCGAACTATTGCGGGCTTTTTTTGTTCGCTGAAACGGAAGCGGGCGCTCGATCCAAAGACAGCCCGGAGACGGCCCGCAGGGCGTTGGACGACCTCTTCAAAAAGTGATCTGGTCACGATCGTTCGCATGTTCAAACTCGACCGAAAATCGATCCTTCAGCTCCTGCTCATCGGAACGCTTCTCACCATAGGGACGTACCTGCTGTACTCATTCGGCCTGATCGACCTGTTCCTGGATCGGCACCGGATGACGAAGTTCATCCAAGAGCACCGCGCATATGCCGCGCTCATTTTCATCGGTCTGCAGGCGCTCCAGGTGGTAGCAGCGCCGGTGCCGGGCGAAGTGACGGGTTTCGTGGGGGGGTATTTCTTTGGAAACTTCTGGGGGATCATCTACTCGACCATCGGGCTGGCCCTCGGCTCCTGGATGGCGTTCCTGATAGCGCGCCTGCTGGGGCGACACCTCGTGGAGGTGTTTGTGAACTCCCAGGTCATCAAGCGTTACGACTACGTCATGAAGCACAAGGGGCTCTTCCTGGCCTTCCTCATGTTCCTGATCCCGGGATTTCCAAAGGACATCCTGTGTTACCTGCTGGGGCTGGGGCACATGGGGCAAAGGGACTTCCTGCTCGTGTCGACCAGCGGGAGGCTCCTCGGCACGACGCTCCTGACCATCGGTGGTACGCTGTTCCGCGACGCGCGGTACGGGGCGTTCTTCACCCTGGTCGGCATCGGCATGACCGTCATCCTGCTCGTTATGATCTACCGGGAGAACATCGAGGTATGGTTTCGCAAGCTGCGGGCCAGGCACCACCGGAAGGCCCGCACGGAACGAAGAACAAAAAAATGGGACAATGAGCCGTAGCGCCGCCTGTCAGCGCCATCGCAGGTTGTCGATAAACGCACCAATCACCCTTTGACATGCCTGTCCTGAGTCCACCATTCCCCTCCGATATGCTCAATATGCAGGGTGAATCGACAGGCTCCGGATGAAGATGCGGTTCCTGAGAGCATCGATATTTCGACGTTCGTGGTGAACCTTCGACCGGGCTTTCGCCGAAGACCTGCCGGACCACTCAGCACTCAGAAGGCTTTTTCAACATCCTGCTACACGCCCTTGCGGTTGGACGCGCGCTTGTCGCTGGGAAAAGCAGCGGTCCGGTCCTTGTAGCGCATCGCGATGATCTCGCAGACCTCTTCGGGCTCCTCGACGACGTGGAACAGGTCCAGGTCGCCGGCTTCAATGTTTCCCTGCGCGAGGACCGTCGCCCGCATCCAGTCGACCAGGCCCGCCCAGTACTGCCTCCCGACGAGGATCACCGGAAAGCTCCGGATCTTTTTGGTCTGGATGAGCGTGAGCGCTTCGAACAGCTCGTCCATGGTGCCGAAGCCTCCCGGGAAGATGACGTATCCTACCGCGTATTTCACGAACATAAGTTTCCGGACGAAAAAATAGCGGAACTCGACCTTGATGTCCTGGAAAGTGTTCGCCGACTGTTCCATGGGAAGCTCAATGTTCAGCCCCACCGAGGTCCCGTTCCCGTTCTGCGCGCCTTTGTTCGCCGCCTCCATGATGCCCGGCCCGCCGCCGGAGATGACGGTGAAGCCGCTCTTCGCGAGGTTCTCCGCAACCTTCAGGCACTTGTTGTAGTACAGCGATCCGGGCTGGAGCCGCGCGCTGCCGAAAACGGTGACTGCCGGACCAACGCCGCTCAGCGCTTCGAATCCCTCCACCAGCTCCGCCATGATGCGGAACACCCGCCAGGTGTCGGATTTTGCCAGATCTTCCATGCTTGCCTTCTCCTCTCCGCGATCAATTCGCCGCAGCGCTTGACATGGATGAACACGTATCCGCGGCATCCCATTCGTTCCTGTCTTCATCAGACCGGATCCGCATTCATCTGCGTCCCATGTTGCCCTTTGCCGTTTCTTTATGTCGCTTTCTTATCAACGAATTCCTCGCGGTAGATCCCTATGAATGCCGTGAGCATCGTAACGATAAGCGGACCGGCAAGGATGCCCAGAAAGCCATAGACCCGCAGGCCGCCCAGGATGCCGATGAAGAGCAGGAACATGGGGAGCTTCGCCTTTCTCCCGATAAGGAGGGGTTTCAGAAAATTATCGGGGAGGCTGACGAGGATCGCTCCCCAGGCTGCCAGGAGGATGCTGTTCAGCGTCGCGCCTGTCAGATAGAGGTAGACGGCCGCCGGGACCCATACGAGCGCCGCGCCTCCGATGGGCAGGAGCGAAAGGACTGCGGAAAGGAAGCCCCAGAACACGGGAAAGGGCACGCCGAACAACGCGAGTCCGGCGCCGGTCATGATCCCCTGGAGAAGGGAGATCAGGAACACGCCATTGATCACTGCCGTGAAGGTGTCCCGGAACTTCTGGGCAATGGCCCGCTTCTGGTCGTGGGTGAAGGGCAGGAGCCCGGTCACCGAGGTGTACCAGCGCTCGCCATCGCGAAAGAGGAAGAAAAGCGAGACGAGCATGATCAGCAGATTGAACCCGAACAGTAGGGTATTCTTGAGGACGCTGCCGAGCTGGGACGCCAGGCCCGAGGAAAGTTCACTCACGCCCTTGATGGCCAGGCCCTTCACGTCAATGCCCTGGAGAAGCGGGTTCTGGAGGATGCTGTCGAGCGTCGGTGACGCAAGCCTGCTCCAGGTTTCCGCCAGCCTGCCGGTCTGGACGAGCGTTGATGCCCATTGATACAGGTCAACGGCCTGTGCGACAAGCATGACCAGCAGGGTGATCGTCGGGCCGATAACGACGAGCAGTGCGCCGAAGGTCATAATGCCCGCTGCAAGGCCGGTGCGGCCCCTGACAAGACGGACCACGCTCCGGTAAAGCGGCGCGAGGGCGAGGGCGATGACCGCCGCCCAGAGAAGGGCGGAGGAAAAAGGCGCCAGCAGCCCGGCCATCTGATAGAGCAGGAAGATGAAGATCGCGAAAAAAATCGCGGCGAAGAGATGCGAACGGGTCAGGACGGGGATTATCTCCTTGTTCATGAAGGCTCCTTTCCGCTGTGTTCGCCGTGCCGCGCCATGTTCGCGGCGAGCTTGACGGCTTCGAGCAGGCTTGCGGGGTCCGCGCAGCCCTTGCCGGCGATGTCGTAGGCCGTGCCGTGGTCCACCGACGTGCGGATGATCGGGAGGCCGACGGTGACGTTCACGGCATTGCCGAAGGCGAGCATCTTGAGGGGCGCCAGGCCCTGATCGTGGTACATGGCGACGACGATGTCGAAGCTGTTGTTCCGAGCCTTATAGAATAGGGTGTCGGCCGGAAGAGGGTCGCTGGCATCGATGCCCTCACCCCTCGCTTCGATGACGGCGGGCAGTATCTCGTTCCACTCCTCGTGGCCGAAGAGGCCGCCCTCGCTGGCGTGCGGGTTCAATGCGGCAATGCCGATGCGGGGCCGGTCGATGTTAAAATACCGCATGGCGCTGTTCGCCAGCCGGATTGTCCGCAGGACCCGGTCCTTCGTGATGAGCCGGGGAACGTCCACCAGCGCGTGGTGGATCGTCGCCAGGATGAGCTTGAGCCCGCCGCCGACGAACATCATACCGTAGTCCTTGCTGTTCGTGAGGTGCGCCAGGAGCTCGGTATGGCCGTTAAACTCATATCCGGCGGCATTCATCATCTCCTTATTGATCGGCGCGGTCACGAGGGCGTCGACTCTCTTCTGGAGGGCAAGTTCGGTCGCCAGCTTGATGTACTCCACGACTGCCTTTCCCGATGCCGCGTTCGGCCTGCCCCAGGCGTGCTTTCCGATGTCCACATTGGCAAGGTGCAGGACATCGGCCTTGCCGATGGCCGCGTCTGCTTCGTCGATCGTGCCGATCGTGCGCATGTAGAGCGCGAGCCGCAGGTCCTTCGCGGGCTTCTTCATGACGCCGGCATTTCCTGTGATGACCGGTTTGCAATGGGAAAAGATCTCGCCGGTATCGAAGAGCTTGGCGATGATCTCGGGCCCGATGCCTGCGGGATCTCCCATGGTTATGGCGATGAGGGGTTTATTCATCATACGTAACTATTCCTTTAAGCGTTTGTTTTCGGGAAGCGTTAAAATCCGTTAATCGCGAAGACGCAAGGAGCGCGAGGCAAGCCTTAGGGGCGGACCTTTTCTTAAGCTGCTTCAAACCTTCGCGGCCTTCGCGCCCTCGCCGCTCCAAGGTGGCGATTTCACTCATCCGGGCGAGACCTCTTCCCTTGACGGCCGCTGTTCCCCGGTCACGCGGTAGAGTTCTTCCGGCGGCGACTTGCTGTTCTTCGATGACGCAGGTACGGCAAGGACATCGACGTCGATGATGCGCGACTGGTAGGACAGGCGCAGCGTATCTCCGGTCCTGACCTCCTTTGCCGGCTTTGCCGGAGCTCCGTTCACCAGGACCCTGCCGCTATCGCACATTTCCTGCGCGATCGTCCTCCGCTTCACAAGCCTGCTGATTTTCAGAAACAGGTCAAGCCGCACGCAAGGATTGTAGCGTAAACACGGGTGTTTGACAACGACAAAACCGCGACAGTCCCGGGGGAGCGAACATGATTGCAGGGCAGGAAGCGCAGTGTACTGCGAAGGCGCCCCCGATGAAAACATTCGAGGGCAGGCTCCGAACGCGAAGGACGTCAAGGCTTGTTGGGCTGCTATCGCTGCCGTTCTTTGCGCCATTGCGGTTCAATGAAGTCAGCTAGCGTGAGTTCCGTTTCACGACTATGGGGCAGCGCTTCCTGAGGGGAATGGTCTGAAGGGCGCATACGCACAACGAGGGCCTTACGAAGACGCGCGATCACGCACCGCCTCGTATCGCGTCCTGGACCTTCTTGACGAGGTCGTCAAGGCTGAAGGGTTTCTGGATGAATTTGATGCCTTTCTCAAGCACGCCATGATGTGCAATGACGTTTGATGTATAGCCGGACATGAACAGCACCTTGATGTCCGGCCGGATCGCGGCAACCCTCCGCAGCAGCTCTTTCCCGTTCATGCCGGGCATGACGACATCGGTCATCAGAAGATCGATCGGTAGATCTTTTTGCTCGCACAGCGACAATGCATGTGCCGGCGAGCTGGCGGCGAGAACGGAATAGCCGAGTGAGTTGAGCAGCAGCAACGTCATCTCGCGCACCATGACATCGTCCTCCACCAGCAGGATGGTGCCGTCGCCGGACCGCGCTGGCGCGGCAGTTGAGGAAGGTGTTTCCGCTGAAGTCTTTTCGTCGGCAGCCCGAGGCAGGTATATCTTGAAGGTTGTTCCTTGCCCGACTTCGCTGGAAACGTTGATGAAGCCGCTGTTCTGTCTGATGATGCCGTACACGGTGGCAAGACCGAGGCCCGTGCCTTTTCCGAACTCCTTGGTCGTAAAGAACGGCTCAAAGGCATGCGACAGGGTCTCCTGGCTCATGCCGCTCCCCGTATCGCTGACGGTCAGCAGGACAAAGGACCTGGGCCGGAAGCCGGCCTGCTCGTGACAGCAGGCCTCGTCAAGCTGGACATTGGCGGTTTCGATGGTCAGACTGCCGCCGTTCGGCATGGCATCACGGGCGTTGACCGTCAGGTTCATGATGACCTGATCCACCTGTGTCGGGTCGATCATGACGGGCCACAACCCTGCTCCGGGGATGACCCGCAGCTCGATGTCCTCGCCGATCATTCTGGTCAGCGATTTCTGCACGCCATCGATCAGGCTGTTCAGATTCACCGCTCTCGGAGCGATGACCTGTTTGCGGGAAAAGGCGAGAAGCTGGCGGGTGAGATCGCGCGAGCGGACGGCGGCAAGTTCGATCTCCTGCAGATACTGCAGGAGCGGGTCGGTGCCGGGAAGTTTGCCCTTCATCAGAGAAGTGTAGCCGAGGATCACGCTGAGCATGTTGTTGAAATCATGCGCCACCCCGCCGGCAAGCCTGCCGATGGACTCCATCTTTTGCGCCTGGGTCAACTGGGCGTGCAGCTTCTCCCGCTCCTGCTCGGCAAGCTTGTTCTCGGTGACGTCTCGGACGGCGCCGACGGTCCGGACAGGACGGCGCGTTCCGTAGATGGTGTCGAAGAAGGTCTGTGAGCGCGTGGTCAGCCAGCGGACAGCGCCGTCACGGCGGATGATGCGATGCTCCACATCAAAGAGACCGTCACCCGACGGATTGTGAGCGCGACGCACTGCCTCCCCGATCCTCCCGGCGTCCTCAGGATAGAGCGCGCGGAGAAACCCGTCCAGGGTCACGGTTTCCTGCGGTCCCCAGCCATAGATCTCGCGCTGCTGCGGCGACCAGTAAATGGTATCCGTGAGCTGGTCGTGATCGAATATGCCGATGTTGGAAACACGGACGACCTGCTGCAGCCGCGATTCGCTGTCCTGCAAGGCCTCTGCGGCAATCCTCCGCTCCGTGACGTCAACGAAGGACCCCATGAGGTGGGTAGCGGCACCTGCTGCGTTCTTCACCACGCTTGCCGAGTACTCGACGTAGAATAGCGCTCCGTCGCGCTTCCTGGCCCTCAGCTCTCCGTGTGAGCCGCCCTTGGTCAGCACCGATTGCATCACCAGTGCGGCCGTGCCCCTGTTTTCCCAGAAGTCCACGACCGACTGTCCCAGAATGTCCGATGCCTGATCGTATCCCCACAGGCGGAGAAATGCGGCATTGACGTAGGTGATGGTCCCCTCGGGGCTGGCTATGACGATACCGTTGATGGATGACGCTATTGCCTGGTCCTTTAATCGCAGCGCCTCGTTCTGCGCCTCCAGATCCGCCATTTTTTCCCGTATGGCATCACGCATGCGGATAAAGCTCTGGCCGAGACTCTGGAGCTCTTCCGCGCCCCTGGCGTTGATCTCCCGGTCCAGATGGCCGTTTGCCATATCCCGGGCCGCGACCGTGAGGCGTTCAATGGGGCCGGTGAGCCCCCTGGCCACCAGACAGATGACGCCGGAAAGCCCCAGCACCAGGACGAGCGAGAACAGGACGATCTGGCTGCGGGACTTCAGAAATCGCTGTTCGAGCAGAGCCGTTGAGTAGGTGGTAGAGATCTCTCCCAGAGCATCGATGCCCCGGCTGATCACGACGCGGTGCGTGATCGTTTCGCCCGGCGTCGTCTCCGGGGCTCTCGTGCGGGATCTCCTGATATTCCCGTTGAACTCCTTGAGCTCGATCCGTACGATATCGGGGCTGGTGAACAGGGAGTCAAGAATGGTATCCAGCTGCTCCACATTACCGTCGTAGAGCGGGCCTGCGGTCACGACCTTCAGCAGCGTGTCGTTGTTTTCGATCGTCGCTTCCAGCTGCGCACGGGCGGCCGTCCGCTCCTTGCCGAGGAAATAGACGGCATAAACGATCGTGCTGACGGCGACGACCACTATCGCGGCGCTTATGATCCTGGTTTGAATTCTCATGGCAGAGAACTATTGACCATCCTCGAAGCGCACAACATGACTGTAGGCTTGCCGCTGTATGTCAACCCCCACACGCTGGGTCAGCTGCCGCCATCGTTTCGCGACCGTGTCCAGCGCGGCCTGGGGCGACTCACGGCCCGTCAGGGCACGGTAGACGCCTACCGACAGGATGTACACGTACTCCTGTCCCCGATGGATGCGCAGATCGAGCACACGGTTGCGGCTATTGCTCATCTGTACGAGGGTCTCGACATAGGAGCGCGCCACGTCCTCGTTCCAGCCCGCGCGCTCGACCCAGAACAGCACGTCCAGATCGGACGCGCGGAAGGGATTCATTCCGAAGCGGCCGACGAGCATGTCTGACCGGTGGTTCTCTTCATTGGCGTAGAAACCGAGAAAATCGAAGGCCGCGTCCTTATGAGGCGTCGAGCGCGGGACGGCGCTGGTCCAGCCGTAGACAATGTAGGGAACATAATTGACATGCGGGAAGGTGTCCCACTTCCCGGTCTTCCGGTTCCAGACCTTCTTCGATCCCGGCGAGAGGGCCGCTGCCACCTTGTTTCGAAGCGGATTGCCCGGTTCCATGGCCTGGACAAAAGGATCGTCCCAGGAGTCGGAGAACACCGCCTCGCCGCGGCCGAAGGACCGGATCACCTGAGGGAACGTGAATGTGCGTCCGCCGGGCGGATAGAGGTCCTGGGCGGCGACGAAGTCCTTCAGGGCCGCGACGAACCCGGGCGTATTGATGAGCGGTTCCATGGTCTCCAGATCGAAATAGAACCCCCCCTTGACATCGGGATGCTTGGCGTAGGGCGCCGCGCGCTTGATGAACTGGTTCCCGAGAAGGGCGTCGCTCACCGTAACCTCGGCAATACCGCTGATGGCGCGTCCAGTGGCAAGCTTCCGGCCCTGGAAGAAGCGGGCGATTGCCTGCAGCTCCGGCCAGGTCTTCGGGACCTCGAGGTCCCGTCCGGTCTGCTTCCTGAACGCGGCCCGGTACACCGGGTCCTCGAGCAGGTCTCTCCGGTACTGAAGATAATGTCGGTCGCCGTCGATCGGGACTTGGTACGCGACATCGCCCCAGCTCGCGATGTTCTTATAATGGGGCAGGACGTCCTGGTACTGGGCGGAGTCCAGCATCTTCCGGGAGATGGGCTCCAGGTAGGGCAGCACGTCGGCGATCCACATCGAGCCGTAGAACACGACATCGTATTTCCTGTGCTTCAGGCCGAAGAGCAGCTCCTGGTAGAACATGTCGAAAGGGACGAAATGGACATTGATTGTCGCTCCGGTAAGCTTCTCGAACTGGCGTGCATGCAGTTCCGCCGGTTCGCCCAGCACCGGCTTCTCGAGCGCGAGCACGTTCAAGGTGATGCCGCGGTAGTCCTTTTTCTGCATGGCCTGGGACGAATAGGGACCGGAAGCCGCGGCCGGCTCCGCCGCCGTGCCGCCTGGGGCGGGGCTTGCTGACAGAACAGCGATGAGTGCGGAAAGGCCAAGCGCTATACCGGCGGCCGGCATCCGTTTCATTGCGCCCTCCCGGGCGATTGGTGACAACGCATGTTTGAGTATAGCAAATAATTGCATGAATTCATATATCGGCTCATGCGAACCTCGAGAGGTATCTTGTGGCCCCGGTTTACGAGCGACCATCCATGGTTCCACGCGGAATTGCATCACGGAACGGACCCGACAGGAATGCGGCTCTGGGCATAAAATGACGCGGCTACTGGTGCAAACCGCCAGATTAGGTAAAAGCGGGAATGGTGTCAAGGCGTTGTTGCTGATGTACGGCTTTAACGGACGATGAAGCTTCGCATGGAGACAGAGCGGTGCTGGAAGCCTTCGTGGATATACTCGACCTTCTCTTTGCTCCCGCGCAGCGCGGCGATATACAGGAGCGGCAGGTAATGCTCGTTGGTCGGGACAGCATGGAATCCCATGTCCTTGTCGCGGCTGTCGAAGTTGATCAGAAGATCATCAGCCTTCCGCGCCAGCGCATCTGTCACCTGCTCGTCGAACTTCCTCGCCCAGGGATAGGGCTCCTCGCCGAACTGCTGCCAGCTGATGAGCCGCAGGTTGTGCACGATGTTGCCGCTCCCGATGATAAGCACGCCCTCGGACCGGAGCGGCTGGAGGAATGACGCGAGCTGGAAATGCCCTGCCTCGTCCTTATTGCCGTCGAGGCTCAGCTGGATGACGGGGATGTCGTGTTTCGGATAGAGGTGATGCAGGACCGCCCAGGTGCCGTGGTCGATGCCCCAGCGGTCATCAGGCGATACCGGGATGTCCTTCCCGAGCGTTGTGACATGATCCGCATCCTTCGGAGAGCCGGGCGCATGGTAGGCGACCTCATAGAGCTCTTCCGGAAAGCCATAGAAGTCGTAGATCTGCTTCGGTTTTGCCGAACCGGTGACGAAGGTGCCATCGGTGACCCAGTGCGCGGAGACACAGAGAATGAGGCGGGGCTTCGGGAGAGACCTCCCCGCAAGCCGGAGGGCTTCGGTGAACTCGTTCTGCTGGACGATGTTCATCGGCGAACCGTGTCCGACGAACAAAAGGGGCATGAGGTCTGGCATGGTCTCACCTGAAAGGTCAAGGGGATGTGGATCAGACCTGTTCACGCCCGATCAAGGCTAACAGCCCATCCCGTCCGGGGTCAATGCTGCAGATCTTCGATCGGGTCCCTGCCGCGAGCTGCTTCGCGTTCGCTCGCCGCAGATGCGGGACCTTGCCTACTTGACCGGAACTGCATTTCTGGCTTCGATGATCTTTGCACCGCTCTGGCTGCGGACGAAGTCAATGAAGGCCTTCGTGGTGCCGGTGGGGCTGCCTTTGACCACCAAGCGGTAGCTCTGGACGAGCTTGTATTGCCCGGATTTGATGGTGTCCAGTGTCGGCGCTGTTCCATCGACGGTCAGTCCGACGATCCTGCCCTGTGAGGCGTTGATATCGACCATGTCGGTGATCCCGATGCTCCTGGTGCCGGAGAGGATTTCCGCCATTGCCGGCGACGTGGGGATCGATGAGACCGATGCCGGTTCCTTCAGCGAAGCGAAACAGGGCAGGCTCTTGCGCACCAGTTCCTTGGTCGCATCCGTGTCCGGTTTTGTCAGCGCGGTGATCTTTTCATCCTGCAGACCGAGGTCTTTCCAGTTCACGACCGCGCCGGAATAGATCCCGCAGATATCGCTGCTGGAGAGGGCGCGTACGGAAAGGTTCTTGTTCACTGCAAAGGCCACACCGACGCGGGCGATCTCTATCGCGGTCAGGCCAAGGTCCTTCTCGTCGTCCTTGAGCTCCCGGTTCGCCATGCCGATCTGCAAAAGGCCGTCCGCGGTGCCCTTGATGCCGCCCGAGGATTGGATGGACGCCTGGTTGACCTGGACCATGACCGCCGGGTGTTCCTTCATGAAGGCGCCGGCAAGCTGGGTCACAAGCGGGATCATGCCGCCGGACCCGGCGATCTTGATCTTTTCCTTCTCCTGAGTGTTGACGCCGGCCGGCGCAAAAACCAGCCCGATCATTATGGCCACTACGATAAACGATGATGCGGTTCTCAAACTCATGCCTCCCTTTCGCAGGACTCCTGGTCTGGATGTACCAAGCAGGCCGACGGACGATCAGGACATCCTCGGCACGTCGGGGTCAAATCGCCAGTAGAGCGTTCTCGATCCTCCGGACGGTCTTGTCCCTGCCCATGACCTCGATGACGTCATAGATGCCGGGGCTCACGGTCCCTCCGGTCAAGGCTACGCGCACCGGCTGGGCGAGCTTGCCGAGCTTCAGCCCTTTCGCGTTCACGATGTCGTTGAAGGCCTTCTCGATGCTGTCGTGCGTGAATGGGTCGAGCGCCTTGAGCGCTCCCACCAGCTCGGTCAGGAGCGGGGCCACGTCCGGTGTCAGATGTTTGGCCTTCGCCTTCTCGTCCATCACGATCTCGTCCTGGATGAACGGGATGGCCCCGGTCTTCATCTCGACGAGCGTGTGGCTGCGTTCGGTGAGTATCTTGACGAGCTTCTGCATCCACGCGGCATCCGGTTCTTTGCCGTCCTGCACTACACCATCCTTCTTCAGGAGGTCGAGCACGAGCCCCGCGAGCCTGCCGTGGTCCGCCTGCTGGATGTAATGATGGTTCAGCCAGACGAGCTTTTCGGGATTGAACACAGCGGGCGCCTTGCCGATGTTGTCGAGCGTGAACTTCTCGATCAGTTCGGCGATGGAGAAGACCTCCTGGTCGCCGTGCGACCAGCCGAGCCGGGCGAGATAGTTCATGAGCGCTTCCGGCAGGTAGCCCAGGTCCTTGTATTCGGTCACGGCGGTCGCGCCGTGGCGTTTGGAAAGCTTGGTTTTGTCCGAGCCCAGGATCATCGGCAGGTGCGCGAACTGGGGCGGCTCGAAGCCGAGGGCGCGGTAGATCTGGATCTGGCGCGGCGTGTTGTTCAGGTGGTCGTCGCCGCGGATCACATGGGTGATCTTCATGGTCACGTCGTCCACGACCACGGCGAAGTTGTACGTCGGGAACCCGTCGGAGCGCATGATGATAAGGTCGTCGAGCTGCTTGTTCTCGAAGGTGACGGCTCCCCGGACGAGATCGCGGACCACGGTCTCACCCTCGTCGGTGGAGTGGAACCGGAGCACCGGCGTTCTGCCCGGAACGGGTTCCTTCAACCCGTAGCACTTACGGTCATATTTTGGCGCCTTCCCGTCCGCCATGGCTTTCTTGCGCCGCATGTCGAGCTCTTCAGGCGAGCAGTAGCAATAATATGCCTTGCCTTCTTTCAACAGGCGGTCAGCGTACTCGCGGTAGATGTCCATGCGCTCGGTCTGGCGGTATCCTTTGACCGCGCCGTCCGGCTGGACGGTCGGGCCCTCGTCCCAGTCCATGCCGATCCACTTCATGCCGTCGATGATGATGCGGATGGACTCGTCGGTGGACCGCGCCTGGTCCGTGTCCTCGATGCGGAGGATGAACGCTCCCCTGTGATGGCGGGCGAAGAGCCAGTTGAAGAGGGCGGTGCGGACCCCGCCGATATGCAGCGCGCCGGTAGGGCTGGGCGCGAAGCGGACGCGAACGGTATTCATATGTAAACAATGCTCCTTGAGGTTGGCAATGTTGTCAGGGCGCTATTATACCGCAAAGGGAAAGGAGGAAAAAGGGAAAAAACGGGAAGTATCACGACTGAAGAGCTGAGTAGGGACAGCGAGTTAAGCGGCCTGGCCGCTTGAACGATTGGCATGGACATCCATGCGCATTTGATAACCGCGCTTTATGGGCGCTGTCCCTATTTTCCTTTTTGTTCACGGGGCAAGTCTTCAATAAAACAGGTCACACGATCATCATCCCGTCCGGTCCGGGAGTCAGTTTCTCTCCTCCTTCATCGGTGACAAGAAAGGTGTTTTCCACACCCACCAAACCGATGCCTTCCAATCCCTTCTTAGGCTCCAGGGCAATGACCATGTTGGCCTCAAGGGGGGTATGTACCTTGTCTGCAATAGCCGGGAATTCGTCAATAGCTAATCCGATACCGTGGCCGAGGAAAGGCACCTGGTTGCTGCCGAAACCCATGAAGTGTTTTTCAAAACCACGGGGATAAACGAATTCATTGTAAACCTCCTCGTATATCCGGGACGGGATGGCGCCAGGCTTGAGGCGGCACCGGACGGCCTCCTGTATGTCCAGGCATACCTGGTGAGCATCCAACGCCGAAGCGGGCGGTGCGCCAAGGGAGAAGACCCTCGTTTTATCGGTGAAATATCCCTCGTAACCAAACACGGTATCCACGAATATCGGTTCGCCCGTTGCAAGTCTCTTATTTCCCCCAAGCAGGGGGAAGGCTGGAGAAAGCCCC
>Ga0102851_10001293_pt1 | contig 14128 bp, 13 predicted proteins | sample Mud3Dept3metaG_FD_79558 | JGI IMG/M metagenome (GOLD analysis project Ga0102851, IMG submission 79558) | Freshwater wetland microbial communities from Ohio, USA, analyzing the effect of biotic and abiotic controls - Mud 3 Core 4 Depth 3... | ecosystem: Environmental > Aquatic > Freshwater >... | reverse complement strand
TTATTAATTGATGCAGATAAACAACGCGATTTCCTGGTGACTCAAAGTGTCGAAGAACAACGAATAACTGCCGAGGACGCTACCACAGAAAATAGCACAAGTCAGACCGAAGAAAATTTTGAAACTGAATCACACGCTGCTGAAATAAGTCTCGACATTGAAGACCAGGCCTGGACAGCTGAAGTAAAAAGAACAGAAGCGACACTTGAAGTTATTGAAATGGAATATCAGTTGGATGACGTGCAGAGAGAAAGAGCAGTCACGAATGAAAACGATGTGCAAATACAAAACCAGATTGTAATTAATCAGCAAATTGAAAATGAAAATCGTGATGAAGGAAATGATCTTCCGCGAGAAGAATATCTCGCAGATGTTGAACGTATAAAAATTGAAGTTGCGACAGAAGAAACTGATAATTCCAATGTGCAAACGGAAGCTGTTTATGAACAAAAAGAGTATGTAAATACAATCCAGGAAGAGCATATTACAAATGATCCGAATAATGATGTTGACCGAATGAATGGTGAAGTTTATGTTGAAGACATGAATATTCTTTTTATCAATGAAACCAATCAAAATACCTGGAACCAGGAAGATGCGGTTATGCAGGTAAAAGAGAACACCGAAGTTCTTGTTGACGAACAGATATCAAATAATGTTGGTGCTGATATTCCGCGAGAAGAAGGAATTCTTAATATGGATGATCAAATGCTGGACAGAGCAGAAATGGATCGGAATAATTCAGAAAATCAATATGATGTAATAATTGATCAAAAAAAATACGCCGAAAATATTTCCCTGGAAATTGAGGAAAATAATTCTACTAACGATATTCCTCGTCAAAAAATGGAAGTGGTTGTTGAAAATGCTGAAATTGGAATTGAGGAAAATTTAGATCAGTTAGCCGCCGATCAAAATGCCGAAACGAATAAAGCAAATGAAGAAATGGACAACTTTGAAATTGTTTTGGAGACTGACCAGATTGAGCGTGATAAGGTGCGCGAAGATTACGAAGAAGAAGTAGTTGTAATTAAAGATGATATCCAGGATCACGCAAATAATTTAAGTCAGCTCAATATTGATAACAGTTTCGCAACAGAAGATCACACCGATGGCATGACCGATACTAAAACTAATTTTGATATTGTGGCAGATACAAAATCTACAATCAATGCAGATAATACGAACGATGCCGTTGAGGATTTAATAGAGACGAATAAAACGATCAGTGATGGTAACCAGGCCGCAGTTGAAGCAACAGAAGATTATGTAGATGAATTAAAACAAGTTGATGCAGTTCCTGATAACGAAACAATGAAAAATGAATTGGGACAAAAATATCCTGAAGGAGTTACTGAAGAAATATTTGCCGTTAATGATGAAAATGGCCTTTTGTCAAGTTACATTGTTCGCAGAATTGTAGTTGTTAACGGAACAGGTTATGTGTATGAAAAAGTTCAGACACGTTACGGTGGTGTTACATACACACGCGATGGCCAGCCAATTGCCGAGTTTCAATGGACCGATGAAACAGAGAGCGCGACGCTTACGAGAAATTAATAGTGGATGATAAATAAATTTTTTTTTACGCTTTCTTCAGCATTTCTTTTTCATGCATGCTCAGGCGTTGAAGACAAGGTTGAGACAATCGAATCAGAGAAACCAAAAAAACTTGAATTCTTCGGTAATACACAGGGAACAACCTTCTCAGTAATTTGCAACGACGATATCAAAATTACACATGAGGAAATTGAAGAAATACTTCACAATTTCGATCTCGCTTTAAGTAGCTATATTCCTAATTCGGTAATTACAAAATTAAACGAAGCGCCCGCCGGTCAATTCGTTTATGAAGATCCGTTTAATTATTTTAATCGTTGTTATCGAATCTCTGAACAGATGTGGCGCACATCAAATGGTGCATTTGATCCGACTGTTTATCCTTTGGTTGATGGCTGGGGTTTTATGAAAAATGTTGAAACTGTTCCGGATTCTTCTACTGTTGATTCACTCTTAAGATTGGTAGGTTTCCGCGAAGGTTATCATTTTACTTTTCTCACTCATGAGGATTCACTTGGAAATATAATTCCTGATAATAAAATAATTAAAAAAGACGCGCGGGCTAAATTAGATTTTAATGGAATAGCTCAGGGTTTAGCTGTAGATGTACTTGCAGAAAAATTAGAAAGTCGCGGTGCGAAAAATTATTTTGTTGAAATTGGTGGTGAAATTCGTGTGAAAGGAAATAATACGGAAGGTGAACTTTGGAGAATTGGAATTGATAAACCCGTCGAGAATTCAACAGCAGCAGATCGCGAAATTCAGGAAGTAGTAAAAATAAAGGATAAAAGTTTAGCGACATCCGGATCGTATCGAAGATTTTACGAAAAAGACGGAGTGAAATATTCCCATACCATCGATCCGCATACCGGTTATCCTGTACAACATTCTCTTTTAAGTGTAACAGTTGTAGCTGATAATTGTGCAACGGCAGATGCAATGGCAACAGCCTTTATGGTGATGGGTGCTGATAAATCCATCGCTTTTTTAAATGAACATCCTGAATTGGGATTAGAAGTTTATCTAATCTTCAACAATCTAAAAGGACGAATGGAAACTTACTACACAAAAAATTTCCGTGATTTAATTGTAGAATAATCCATAACAATTTTCCTTTTTTTTTGCTGCTCCCCTTCTTCGTGCTCCGAAGCCTTGGCGTAGGAGCATAGGGGAGCTGTCCGCCGCGAGGAACGAACAAAGGACAGAAAATATTACCCAGGCGGAGGGGTCAAGTAGTTAAATTCTCCCCAAAAAATATTTTCTCCGAATAATATAAATTTATTGCTACCGTATTTTTTTTTGAAACACGTAGTCACATAGTTCACATAGAAAAATCACATAGCAACTAACAAAATCGCTATGTGAATCCTATGTACCTATGATTCTATGTGGTAAAAGAATGTGATGAAAAAATTAACCTAAACCAACTCAAAATACCTCTCCTGAATCACATTAAAATGATGAACAGAATGTCCTATCATTATAAACCCCAACGCGAGAACAGAAATTTCATGTCCATTTGCTTTGCCGGTAAAATGTAACTGATCAGAATCTAAATTTTTATAAAGTAACAATGTCGAGAGGCGAACAATTTGATATTCCTCTAAAAGATCTTCTATCGATCTATTGTCTGCCTTAGAAACCGCGGCATACATATTTTCATCATAGCCGGGCAATTCAGTTTTATCTTGTCTCGCAAAACGCAATGCTCTGTATTGAAAAATTCTTTCAGTATCAATTAAATGTTCGATGATTTGCGGAATGGTCCATTTTGCCTGAGCGTAGGTTTTAGTTCCAACCGCTTCAAGTTTTTCTAAATGGTCAAGAAATAATGCAATTCCACCTTCTTCAAGTTGAATCAAAAGATCTTCATCATTAGCCTGATTTATGTAAGGAACGTAATAGGGCGGAACAATTTTTATGTCAGATTTTTTCATTTAAGTCGTTGAAATAAATTTTATAAATGCAGAACCGGATAAACTAAAAGGCGCAATCTTTTTAACCGCATACGCAGAAAACAAAAATTATTCACTGAATAAGTTAGAAGCTTTATACTTATCAAGTTTTGACAATTCCTCTGTCACAAATTCGACCCATGTTAATTGGCCCTCTTCATTTTCATAATGGTCAGATGCTTCGTCATATTCAATTTGGGCGTCCAATAATTTTTGGAATTCTTCGTCATAAATAGCCTTCAATTCAGCATCTATGTTAGAGGTAAAAGTGGTATTTGCTACACGTTTCTTGAAATAACGACAATGCAGTTCGCTGATGTTAAAATGCAGTTGCTCATGCGCAAGAAGGTAAGCATCCTTTTTATTTTTTTTCACCCATGATTTAGATCGGTCAAAAAATGAATGCGCTCGCATACTCCACGTTATTTTTCCATCAACTTCACTCCAATCATATTCATACTTGAAACCGGAAAAAGTCCACGCATCACGTTCGCTTGTTTCATCAATCACGCCGGTAAAGTCGGCCCAGGTTAGAGGCGTTGATGAACTCCAGCGTATTTCAGTTGTTTCTGATGCAGAGAGGAGAAAGGGTAATAGAAGGAAAAGGAAAGGTTTCATATTTTTAAGTTTTAATGATGAGTCATAAATAACGTGCCAATGTTGTTTGTTGCGATTATAAAAATAACAACTTTTCTTTCAGCACCAATGTGATTTTGAAATCTTTCTTGACGATCAAAACTTATTTGGCCGGCTATTTTTATCGGTTATGGGGCGTTGAAAATCCAAAAATTCAAAAAATAATTATTTAATTCAGATTAATTAAAGTATTAATAATCAACAACAAAACAAGGTGTAAACGACAACAAACGGTAAAAAGTCGTAAACAAACGAATATTAGACGGATGATGTTTTGAAGTCACCATTCCTTTGCCTCGTCGAAACAAACAACGACAGTAATTATTCACAAACAATTTAAAAACAAGACGTATGAACAATTTAAGAAACAAAGTACAATTGATCGGGAACATTGGAAAAGCACCTGAAATTATTTCCTTCGAGAACGGGAATAAAATGGCAAAGATGAGTATCGCAACCAACGAATCGTACAAAAATGCCAAAGGCGAAAAAGTAGAAGACACACAATGGCATGATCTCGTAGTATGGGGAAAACAAGCTGAGACCGTTGAGAAATATGTAAAAAAAGGTTCTGAGTTAGCCATCGAAGGAAAACTTGTCACAAAAACTTTTGACACGAAAGAAGGCGTGAAACGTACAAAAACTGAAATTGTCGTTCAAGAGTTCTTATTACTCGGAAGTAAAAAAAGCGCTTAAAAAATTTGAGATGGGCAAGGTGCGGAAGGTGAGTTATAAAGATCCGCACCTGGTTTTGTCTCTTATGTGGAGTTAGCGGCAGCGGCAGGTGCAGTAGCAGCGGCAGGAGCAGTGCAGCAGCAGTAATTAAACTTGTCAACCGTTCAGCTCTTCAACTTTCATTCTCCATAGCTTCAGCGAAGGAGGACAATCTTTAAACAAAAAACAAACACTAACAATTTAAAAACAAACAAAATGAACAATCTAAGAAACAACGTACAATTAATCGGAAACATTGGTCTTGCACCTGAAATCGTAGCTTTTGAAAACGGTAAAAAATTAGCAAAATTTAATCTGGCTACGAAAGAATTTTTTGTCAATTCTAAAGGCGAAAAAACGACTGAAACACAATGGCACAATTTAGTAGCCTGGGGAAAAAACGCTGAGCTAATCGAGAAGTATCTGAAAAAAGGTCAGAAAATAACTGTTGAAGGAAAACTTTGTAAACGTTCTTATCAAACTAAAGAAGGCTTGAGCAGGACAAAAACAGAAGTGTATGTTCAAAAGTTCTTGATGCTGATGAAATCGAAAGCTACGGCGTAATCAATACAGAAAATTTCAAATTCAATTTATTTATAAAATTAAAACGTACTAAAATGAACACTATTCAAAACACAGTCAATCTTATTGGAAGATCAGGAGTAACTCCAATTATCAAAACTTTTCACAATGGTGTAAAGCTTGCAAAATTTTCTCTTGCAACAAATGAAACAGTAATTGAACCAAACGGAAAATCAATTAAAACGCAATGGCATCATGTAATTGCCTGGGGAATAAAAGCCGACCTCGTAGAAAAATTTGTGGCAAAAGGTCAGCTGGTAGCGATTGACGGAAGATTAATTAATCGTGTATTTACGGATTCAACCGGAACAAGTAAAAGGGTAACAGAAATCCAGGTAAATGATATTTTATTAATTAACCCGAAGAAGGCGAGTTAGAAGTTTATAGGTAGATTGAATTAAGTCGCTTGAACGCGGCGGAAGGTTTTGGTAGAAGAAATCCCCGCAATGTTCAGCGACTTTTTTTGCGTTAAGATGTTTTGTATTTGAATATAAAGTTCGAATTGTAACGATCTAAAAAATTGAATGTGTCTATAAAACAGCTTGTTTTCATAACAATAGCTTATATTTGATTTACGACCAAAAAACTAAGACTATGATTAGAAATTTACTTTTATGTATTTCGCTTTTTTCTTTGAGTGTTTTCTCTCAGTTAAATTCAGCCGAAATGGCTCCGATTTATTTTGGTGAAACACCGAATGAAAATACTACCGGGATCGACGAAACAGTTTCAGACAGAGCTTTCTGGACGATACAACTCGATGTAGATCCACTTCCAATCGGACCCGGATTAGCCGGATGTTATTGGACCGGAACTGAGTTATGGGTTTCAAGATGGGGAAATGACACATTATACACAGTAAGTGCCGCAGGTGTACTTATAGATACATTTGTTGTAGCTGGTGTAACCGGCACAAGAAGTATTACAGGAGATGGAACAAACATTTATCTGGGTGCGAATACTTCAGCTATTTATAAAGTTGATCCGATAACAAAAACACTTACCAGTACTATTACTACATCAGTTCCAAATTGTCGTTATGTTACTTTTGATCCAACTCTGGATGGCGGTGCCGGCGGATTTTGGGCAGGAACCTGGGCCACTGATTTTACCGCTGTTAGTTTAAGCGGAGCCACTCTTTCAACCATTTCTGCAGCTACTCATGGTTTAACAACAGTATATGGTTTAGCTTACGACGGTGTTACACCAAGCGGGCCTTACTTATGGGCGTTTGACCAAACAGTAGCAGGGACAGGAGCAACACTTGTTCAGTTATCTATGACAGGAGTTCCTACAGGGCTTACACATGACACACAAACGGATTTAACCGGCGCGCCAAATACAGGCTTAGGTGGAGGAGTTTTTGTTTCAAGTACTTTTTCTCCGGGTGTAAATACAATAGGTGGTTTGAGCCAGGGTGTTTCATTATTCGCATACCAGATTGATGATCTTGCTGACATGGAAACAAATCATTCATCGACTTTGCAGATTTATCCAAATCCTGTCGAAAGTAATTTATCAATTCAAACAAATGCAACTAACATTACACAAATTAATATTTATTCAGTGACGGGACAAGTGATTATGAATGTTGCTTCAAATGATAAAATTATTGATGTTTCAAATCTCACACAAGGCATTTATCTTTTGCAAATTCAAACAGAAAACGGAATTGTGACTGAGCGATTTGTTAAGAAATAATTTTCAGAATTAATTTCATAAAAATCCTTGTTGAGAAATTGACAGGGATTTTTTTATAGATGCTCGCCATCTTTTATTTGTTGATTGAGAAATTGCCATTGAGAATAATTGATCAATCCAATTCCTGTAAAATAAAATTTCAGAATTTGTTCGTAGTTAAATCCATAAAGAGCCATTCGCATAGCGCCTTCCTGGCAAAGGCCTACACCGTGTCCGAATCCTTTTCCGTTTAAAACAATTTCCTGTCCGGCAAGATAGCACGAGAACCAGGTTGATTTCAAATTAAATTCTATTCGCAGATCGCGCAAAGGAATTCCTAAATGGGGTGACACAAAAAAAGCATCACGAGATACCTGATTAAATTGATACATCAGCGGGCCATAAATAGAATCACTTACAGGATAACAAAATTCAGTGAGCAGAAATTTTTCCCATTGAAGTTTTGGAATTCGTTTTTCCCAGGTTGCTTGTTTTGAATGAATGCAGAAAGTATCGCGAACGCTTTTACAATAAGGAACAGAAACATTCCAGACAAAATCCGCTTCACTGGTTTGGCCGCCGCAATTTGCAAAAAAGAAACCATCGGCCAATTTGTAATTAGGACCAATCATGACAATTCCATTCGTGGTTTTTACCTCATCATTTATTGTCGGAGTCAAACGCATCATACTTAAATAAGCCTGGCAATGTACATCATCACATAATTGAAAACCATCTTTCTGATGTTTGTGCAAATGGTCTAAAGCATAAGTACGACTGAGGATTGCCTGCACCCTGTAATATTCAATATGTTTGCCGCCACCGCCTTCACTTTCAATTACACCGGCAAGGTAATTTGACATTTCAACCTCATTTATTATTTTAAGTTTATCTGTTCCTTCCGGTTTTATTACAAGATTATTCATGTATTTTCTTGCTTTTTTACTTGCCGGAGTCAAACTTTGAATTGAAAAACTACTGTTGGATTTTTTTTCATTTATATATGCGACATGAAATTTACCTAAAGAAATTCCGTTTTTTGAAATTTGAATTAATGAATCAGATCTTTTAAAAATTAATTTGTCATCAATTTTCATTTCGCAAATTATTGAAGTATCTGTTCTGATTTCATATTCGCCTGATGCATATGAAAACTGAAAAGATGAAACCGGGTAAGCGCGCATTATTCCTATTTGCAACTCTTGTGAAAAGGCAGTTGCTGATAATAAAATCAATATGAAAAATACGCAGGACTTCATAAATCACTCTTTTTTGAATGATGACAACATAATTTGCGCAGCCTTTTCCGATGCACCTCCGCCACCGAGTTTTTGTTCAAGTTCAGCATAATGATTTTTTAATAGAACGCTTTTTGGACTATTTGCATCAGCAAGTAATTTTAATTCGGAAATAATATTTTCCGCTGTGAGATCATTTTGAATTAGTTCTTTCACAACCGGTTTATCCATAATAAGATTAACCAGTGAAATGTATTTCACTTTAATTAATCTTTTTGCAATCTGGTAAGAAATCTGGCTTCCTTTGTAGCAAACAACTTCAGGCACATTAAAGAGTGCGGTTTCAAGTGTCGCTGTTCCTGATGTCACCATTGCGAGGTCAGCATTGTTCAATAAATCGTACGTTTGATTTTGTAGAACATAAATTTTTTGTCCATTTGATAATGATTGATAATATTCTACAGAAAGATTTGGTGCTGCAGCAATTAAAATCTGAAAATCTCCAAATGCTTTAGCTGCCTGGAGCATGATCGGTAATTTTATATTTATTTCCTGGCGACGGCTTCCCGGAAGTAGAGCAATAATTTTTTGATCAGACAGATTATTTTTTTTCAAAAATTCGGTTTTTGACAAGGCTGTTGTTCTGAATTCTTTGATTGCGTCAACTAACGGATGTCCGATATAATGAACGTCCATTTCAAATTTTTTGTAGAATTCTTTTTCAAAAGGTAAAATGCAATAGAGTTCATCTACTACTTTTTTAATTTTAAAAACTCTGTTCTGTTTCCATGCCCAAACTTGCGGTGAAATATAATAATGAACTTTTATTCCATTCTCTTTCGCAAATTTCGCGATGCGCAAATTAAATCCCGGGTAATCTACCAGGACAAGAATATCCGGTTTGTATTTAAGAATATCCGATTTACACAATTTAATATTCGATAAAATTGTTCGCAAATTTGTAATCACCTCGCTGAATCCCATAAATGCGAGATCTTTAATATGCTTTACCATTTCACCACCAACCGACGCCATTTTATCGCCACCCCAAAATCTGAATTCGGATGACGAATCAAATTTTTTGAGCGCCTTCATCAGGTTGCTTGCGTGCAGATCGCCTGATGCTTCACCGGCTATTATGTAGAATTTCAAAGGTTAGATTTTGATATTAAATTATTTATTGACAAGAATATCGCAGCAGTTTAATCTGCAAAAATATGACAAAAACAGAGGTATAATGAAGTCGTTCGGTAATTACAATTAACATAAGACTGTGAACACAAGTAAATAACTTTTCAATAGAACGATAACTCCATTTCGTAAATTTGAAACATGAGAGTAATTTCGATTCTTATTGCGTTTATTGGTTTGTCTGCTGCTTTTGGACAAGACAAAAAAATAGATCAACTGGAAATGTTCTATGACCAGGGCTATTATGAAAAAGTGTTGCGGAAGTCAGATAAACTATTAGCTGATCCACTTTATGATTATAGTGGATTACCTTCATTTTACAGAGCTTTGTCGCTTTTCAGATTATCGTCGGATCCTTATTGGCTAAAAAAACATTCTGATGCTATCGATAATGCAATAGCGGCCTTCAATGATTTTCTCGAAAGCGAAAAATCAGCTGCTTATATCTACGCTCATTATTACGAAATAGCAAGTTTAAAAACGTACCTCGCAGGACTGGAATCTGCGATTAGAAATGTAGGCCTGGCTGGTACTGCGGATAAAATTGAATTATTTCTTGAAAATGAATTGAAAGGAATTAAATCAAAGCCCGATGTTTTGCCGGATAAATTAGTAAACGGTTCAAACGAAACAGCAGTTGTATCAAATGATTTGAGAGACCAGGTTGTAGTTTATGCGAAACAATTTATTGGCGTAAAATACGTTTGGGCCGGTGTTGATGAAAATGGTTTTGATTGCTCAGGGTTTACAAGTTTTGTGATGAAAAAATATGGTGTAATTATTTCTAGAACTGCTTCCGGCCAATTATTGGAATCGAAACAAATAAAAATTGAAAATGCCGAAAAAGCGGACCTTGTTTTTTTTGGTGCTGATGGAAAAATTACGCATGTGGGATTAGTCACTTCTGAAAAAGGAGCAGAATTGGAAATGGTCCACGCTTCAACAAGCAAGGGTGTAATTATTACAAATATTATTCAATCATCGTACTGGAATCCAAAATTACAGGCAAGCGGGACTTACCTTCAGTGATTTATTTCAGATTCGAATAAATAAAATTTCGCAATTCCAGGTGACACGAATCGCATTGAAAAAAAACAAAATGATCGGCGCCTTTAATACTAATCAATTTATTTTTCAATCCAATTTCATTTGCACGTTGGTGAATTAATCCGGAGCCTTCTGTTTTAACATTTGAGTTCCCCGAAACCCCGGTATAATAAGGAACAATAACATCATCTGTTCCGTGAACACTGAACAATACCGGCTCGTTCGCATCTACCAAATCTGCTTTCTGCAAAGAACCTGCAATATTAATAACACCGCGAATATTAGAACTATAACCCGGATTGCCACTATTGCCTTGTGGTCCGCCATGTTTTATTATGTAAGTGAGCATTAAATTTTTTCCAATTGAATAAACATCGCGTGCGGTATTTACATAAGCATAATGAAGGCTTGTTATTGCGCCGGCCGAATAACCACCGATAAAAATATTATTCGTATCAATCCTGAATTCATTTTGCGTGTATGCATCTTTTTTAAAAAACCGTACTGCCGCTTTCATATCGTTCACCGCATCAATCACGGCTCTTTTATATGAAACAACTGATTCAACTACATCGATTAATCTGTAATTTATTGAGACGGCAACGAATCCTGATTTTGCAAGTATTTCACATTCTTCTGCAAAATTTTCTTTGCTTCCGAAAAGAAAAAATCCGCCGTGCGCTAGAATGATTAATGGTCTTGTTTTAGCCGTATCTATTAATGGCTGATAAATATCAAGTTTTAGACGTTGTGTGTACCCGGATTGAGTTTTATTTTTTCCGTAAATCAAATCCTGGATAAGTAAAATATTTTCGAAGACTTCGTCTTTATACCGTACTGGTCGCTTTTGCTGGTATGCGTGAATGGCATTGCTTATTCCTAAAAGGAGAATTAAAGACAGTACTATTTTAAAGGAGCGTTGCATTCATTTATTTCATCATTCCTTATTACGTCAAAATGGTCAAATTATTCTATTCTGAAAAATTCAATCTATAAGAATTCGTTATCATTTTTTTTCTCAGGAGCAGGATTATTTTTTACCTGGTCAATCTGATCTTCTAACGATTCTTGTTTTGGATTAAAAAGGACAAAAATTCCAATCCAAAGTCCGCTCAAAAAGAAAAACATAATGAATACGGCATTGTCATTTGGAATGGATCGAAATGTATAAGCGTATAAAAAAATTATTCCCGCAATTGCAATAATTGTAATTAATGTTGCAAAAAAAATAGCGAATGATTTAGTTTTCATTTTCGTATTTTATCTTGAGAAAAATTAACGCAAAAAAGCAAATTTAATTAGTAAGAATTTCAAAAGTATTCAGCTAATCAAAAATTTAATACTCTCGCAATTCCCTGGGCAACTTTTGCAGCGCTATTTAACACAGCAGCCTCAAGATCCGAATTCAAAGGAATAGCCGGAGTATCAACAGAACCAACTATTTCAACCGGTGCATCCAAAGATTTGAAACAATTTTTCTGAATTTTTCCAGCGACACCTAACGTAAAAGATGCTTCGCAAGATTCTTCTGTTACAAGAACACATTTATTATGTTTTCTTACTGCTTCAAAAACCATTTCTTCATCCCAGGGACTTAATGTTCGCAGGTCGATAATTTCAACCTGGCCAACAAAATTTTGAGACGCTTCGAGTGACCAATAAACTCCTCTTCCGTAAGTAATAATTACAAGAGACTCTCCGGCATTTATTTTTGATTCATCCGCTAACTGAACAACTCTGCCTTTCCCAAAAGGAATTACATAATCTTCATCAGGCTCAATGGTAGCAGCCGATTCTGTTCCTTTTAATTTGCTCCAGTATAATCCTTTATGCTCTAACATTACAACAGGATTAGGATCATAATAAGCTGATTTCATTAAGCCTTTTAAGTCTGCACCCGTTGATGGATATGCTACTTTTATTCCACGAATATTTGTAACAACCGATTCAACACTTGATGAATGATATGGGCCGCCGCTTCCGTAAGCGCCAATAGGAACACGAATAATTGCACTTACCGGCCATTTTCCGTTTGACAAATAATAGGAACGGCTTACTTCTGTAAATAATTGATTTAATCCTGGCCAGATATAATCGGCAAACTGAACTTCAACAATAGGGCGTAATCCAACGGCTGACATTCCAACCGTGCTGCCAATAATAAATGCTTCCTGTATAGGTGTATTAAAAACTCTTGCATCGCCGAATTGCTGTGCGAGTGTTGCTGCCTCACGGAAAACGCCGCCTAATCTTGCTCCTACATCTTGCCCGTATAATAAAGCTTCAGGATGTTTCGCCATAATTTCGCGAATTCCAAAAAGCGCACTGTCCACCATTACTGTTGGTTTTTTTCCTTTTGGTGCGCGTTCTCCTCTTTCTTCAGTAATCGGAGTTGGTGCAAAATAAAAATCAGTTACGGATTTTGGATCAGGATCTTCTGCATTTACTGCTTTATCAAAATCAATATCAATTTTTTTTGTGACATCTGCTTCAATTTTTTTCAACTCTGTTTCAGTAAAACCAACTTCTAAAGCAAGGTTTCTTAATTTCGGAAAGGGATCTTTTTTTGCAGCTTCTTCCAAATCATCACGATACCATTCCATACGAACACCTGATGTATGATGTCCCAACAACGGAACTTTTGCGTGAACTATAAATGGCCGTCTTTCTTTGCGAATTATTTTTATGACGTCTTGTAATGTTTGATATGATTCTTCAAAATTACTTCCGTCAATTGTGCGAACTTCAATTCCAACAAATCCTTTTGCATATTGTGTAATATCTTGCGCACGCGTTTCTTTTGCATTGGCAGAAATATCCCACTCATTATCCTGAACTAAATAAAGAATCGGAAATTGTTTTAAAGCAGCCATCTGGAATGCTTCTGAAACTTCACCTTCCGTGCATGATGCATCTCCAAGCGAACAAACAACAACCGGATTTTCTCCATTAAAATTTTCGGCAATTCCTGTTATTTCTTTGTATTGAATTCCCATCGCGATTCCTGTTGTTGGAATAGCTTGCATTCCTGTAGCAGAAGACTGATGCGGAATTTTTGGCATATCATCTCTGCGCAAACTTGGATGACTGTAATAAGTTCTTCCACCGGAAAACGGGTCATCTTTTTTTGCAAAAACCTGGAGCATTACTTCATAAGGCTGCATGCCGATACTTAGCAAAATACTATCGTCTCTGTAATAAGGAGCGACCCAATCCTGTGGTTTTAATTGCAGACCCAATGCAATCTGAATTGCCTCATGTCCGCGTGATGTTGCGTGAACATATTTAGAGGTAACCTTTGCATTTGCCTCATATTTTTCTGCCATTGTTTTGGCCGTACAGATCAATTCAAAGGCCCTCAAAATGGTTTTTTTGTCCGTTTTGATGTTCTTTTTCAAAGACTTATCATTCGACTGACCTTTTTTTGAAACGGTTGCGGACATATATTGGCTCGGATTTTGAACTAACAAATATAGGGAATTTAGGTTAGAGTGTTAGGGGAGGATAAAAAGCGGCAGCAGCAGT
>Ga0102851_10001292_pt1 | contig 14132 bp, 13 predicted proteins | sample Mud3Dept3metaG_FD_79558 | JGI IMG/M metagenome (GOLD analysis project Ga0102851, IMG submission 79558) | Freshwater wetland microbial communities from Ohio, USA, analyzing the effect of biotic and abiotic controls - Mud 3 Core 4 Depth 3... | ecosystem: Environmental > Aquatic > Freshwater >... | reverse complement strand
TCCTCAGGCTGGCGTACATCGAGCACGTGGACTTGCTCGATGTGATCGGCGACCCACTCGGGCTCAATCTCCAGCAGCCCGGCATAGTTCTGGCGCACCGGACCCCAGTCCGCCGGTCGCGGGACCTTCCCGTCCGCGGGCTGACCGGAGCGCTGGTTGGCCGGTACGGCGACATCGATCTGCTTGGGATGTGGCAGGTTCAGGTTTTCCATGAGCGCAATGAAGTCGCGCTCATCGGCCGCACCGCCGACCCGCGGATTGAAGGCCTTCTCCTCGGCCACCGACGTCATCGTGCGGCCGCTGTAGTCATGGCCCGGGAACAACAGGCAGTTGTCGGGCAGCGAGAAAATCTCGCGCGTGATCGAGCGAAACAGCGCCTGCGCGCTGCCGTGCTGGAAGTCGCAGCGGCCCGTGCCCCGGATCAGCAGTGCGTCACCGGTGAAGGCCATGCCCTGGTCGTCGAGGACCAGTGTCAGGCAGCCGTCGGTGTGGCCGGGCGTAGCGCGCACGTCGAGGTGCCGGCCGCCAAAGGCCACGCGATCGCCATGATCGAGCGGGAGGTCCGCGCCCTGGATCGGGGGTTGATAGCGGCGCGAGATACCGATGCGGCAGCCGGTGGCCTGCTGCATCAGCCAGGCGCCGGTCACGTGGTCGGCGTGGCAATGCGTATCGAGCACGGCCTCCAGCGTGAGGTTCAGTTCTCTCAGCAGGGCAAGGTCCCGTGCATGCTGCTCGAAGACCGTGTCGATGTAGACCGCGCGCTGCGAGCGTGCGTCGGCTAGCAGGTATGTGTAGGTCGACGAGGCGGCGTCGAACAGCTGGCGAAAGACCAGGTTGGGGAGAATCGGTGATCTCCGGTCCGGGGCGTGCCTCCATTTGACCACGGCCTGCCGCGGCCGCAAGCGCTGTGACTTGAGTATCGGGCCGATCGCCGACCGGTCACCCTAGGGCAACGTCGTGGGACCGGTCAAACGCCCTACCGTCCGCGCGCCGATCCGTGCGTCGAGCGTTTCAGCGGATGCCGCAGAATGTGCCCAGATTGGCTCGGCTCACCTTAGCCCGCAAATTACGTGAAGACACCCCGCAGGGATTCAAGCCCGCCACCCCGTGGCTTCAGTCTGATCGAGCTGATGGCGGTGGTCGCGATCATCGCGATCCTGGCCTTGATGGCCGTGCCGAGCTATCACGACAAGTTCATCCGGGAGCAGGTTGTCGAGGCGATGCGGCTGACCGACATCGCCAAGGGGCCCATCGCGGCGGCCTGGGCCACGACCAAGACTCTTCCCGAGGACAACTCGGCGGCGGGCCTGCCCACGCCCGACAAGGTGGTGAGCAACTACGTCAAGTCGCTGACCGTCGAAGCGGGCGCGATTCACGTCGTGTTTGGCAACCAGGCCAATGGCGGGCTGCGCGGCAAGACGCTGAGTCTGCGACCTGCGGTCGTTGAGGATGCCCCCATCGTGCCCGTGGCCTGGGTCTGCGGCTTTGCCGCGGCGCCCGAGAAGATGACGGTGATGGCGGCCAACAAGACCAACCTCCCCAGGAACTGGCTGCCGGTCAACTGCCGCTGAACGGCCGCCGTGGGCTGTTGGCGCCTTGCTGCAGGTTCTTGGTGGCTGCTGGCTTTCGTGCGGGCCGAGAATGAGGCAGCCTTGCCGGCCCCGCACCGGCACTTCAGGGCATGGGCGCAGTGAAGTTCAGGCCCGGCGCGGAGTCAGTCCCACGGGCGGCCGGTCGCGCGGCTCGAGGCGCCGGACCCGGTCGCCCGGACTACGGGACTTCAACGATGCGAACGGCGCGACGGATTGCCCGGAGCGCCTGATCGATATCGGGTGCTGCTCAGGACGCGAACCGCGGTCAGTGACCGCCCGGCATCAGCACCCCCCACGGCTGCTCGCCGACCTTGATCTGCTTCACTTCCTTCCTGGTCGCGGTGTCGATCACAGAGACTGTGTTCGACCGGCCGTTGGCGACGTAGAGCTTGCCGCCATCGGCCGTGAGTGCCATGTTCCAGGGACGATTGCCCACCTTGATCGTCTGCTTGACTGTGTTCGTCGCGGTATCGATGACCATGACCGTGCCATCGGCGCCGTTGGATACGTAGACCTCGCGTCCGGTCGGGTGCACCTTGATGCCGTTCGATCGACCGCCGGCCGGAATCGCCGCGAGAACCTTGCGGTTGGGCACATCGATTGCGTACACCGTGTTCGCGATCTCGCAGGCGACGTAGGCGCGCAGGCCGTCAGGCGTGAACCCGATGCCGCGAGGGCGCTTGCCGACCCGGACCGAGCCGAGCAGCTTGCGCGCCTCGACATCGATGACGTCGACGACCTGCGACTCTTCGGCGCTGACGAACACCCATTTGCTGTCGGGACTGAAGACCGCATGCTCCGGGTTCTCGCCCTCCACCTTGACCCGGAAGGCGATCCGGCCGGTCGCCACGTCGATGAAGAACACCTGATGGTCTTCCTCGATGGCGACCACGACCCACTTGCCGTCAGGCGAGCGGCCGACCCCTTCGGGCGACTCGCCCAGATCGATGACGCCTGCCTCCGTTCCCGTTGCAAGGTCGATGATGCGCAGCGCATTGCTCTTCTGGTCGCTGACGTAAAGCCGCTTGCCATCGACGCTCGCCGCCATGCCGCGGGGGGTCTTCCCGGCCTTGATCGAGGCGACGACTTCGTCCCTGGTCGTGTCGATGACACTGATCGTCCCATCCTTCTCGTTGGATGCGTAGGCCAGCTGTGCCGACGCGCCAAACGGCGCGGACAGCGCACCGACGATGAAAAGGGCGATGATCCGGTTCTTCATTTGGCCTCCGTGTCCTTCCTGCTGCGCAAGGCGGCGCGCTGCTTGCCTTCCTCGATCTGCTCCGCGCTCATCTGTTTGGAGATTTCGGCGCGGTAGGCGAATCCATCCATGACGCTGTTGGATCCCGCCGCACTGAACCAGGCATAGGCCTCCACCAGGTTGCGCTCGACGCCCACGCCGTCGCGGTACATGCGGCCGATCGCCAACTGCGCAATGCCAACGCCCGCGTTCGCGGCCGCCGTCAGCCAGCGCGCGGCCTCCTTGGGATCCTCGGGCACGCCACGCCCCAGGCGGTACAGGGTGCCCAGTTCCGCTTGCGCCTGGGGATGGTTCTGCCTGGCGGCTTCGGTGAGCCAGCGCACGGCTGCCGCCGGGTCCTTGTCCATGCCCCAGCCGAAGCGCGCCATCATGCCCATGCGGTACTGCGCGTCGGCCCCTCCCTGAGCGGCGCGCGGTGCATAGAGCGCTGCCGCCGCGGTGTAGTCCTCGCGTTCGTACGCCGCCAGCGCCATGTCCACTTGCGCGTAGGTTCCGCCTGCGGTGACTGCAAGGCTAAACATGCAGGCGCGCAAGGCATTTGCGATGATGCGCGGCATGGTTCGCACTGAATCTCCTAAGGCATGTATGCGCCGGGCTGTCATCGGGTCTGTGGTCGTGTGGGCGGTCGGCACGGCGATGGTGTCGATGCCGTCGGCACGGGCGGAGCAGGGAGCACAACCGGCTCACGTTGAAGCCGGTCGGCGACTGTTCTTCGATGGGCAACTGTCCGAACCGCCGGGGACATCATGCGCATCCTGCCACGATCCGGCGCGCGCGTTCACGGGTGACAATGGTTCCGGGCGGGCGGTGCCCCGCGGCAGCCGGCCGGGCATGCTCGGGTTGCGCAACGCACCGACGCTGATGTACCTCGCCTCCAGCCCCGGTCCAGGGTTCTCCGAGAAAGAAGGCAGGAAAGTGCCCAGCGGCGGATTCTTCTGGGACGGACGTGCCGCCACGCTCGCGCAGCAGGCCCTGGGACCGCTGTTCACCCCGCACGAGATGAACAATCAGGACCCGGCCGCACTGGTCGCCCGGGTGGCGAGGTCCGACGCCGCGCCGTGGCTGCGCAAGGCATTCGGTGACGATGTGTTCGCAGATCCGGGCCGTGCACTCGAGGCCATCGCGTCCGCGCTGGCGGCATTCGAGCAAAGCCCGGCCTTCGCTCCGTTTTCGTCCAAGTTCGATGCGGTGCTGCGCGGCCGGGCGCGCTTCACGCCGCAGGAGGAGCGCGGTCAGAGTCTCTTCACCATTGCGCAGAAGGGCAACTGTGCCGCATGTCACACGCTAAAGCCTGACAGCCGCGACCCGCGCGATTCGCTGTTCACGGACTTCGGCTTCCACGCGCCCGGCGTGCCGAGAAATGCTGACATTGCGCAGGACGGGCAGTTCGATCTCGGCTTCTGCGCGACAGCGCCGGGCGGTGCGACGGCCAACGAGCACTGGTGCGGCTGGTTCAAGACGCCGACGCTGCGAAATGTGGCGCAGACAGCGCCGTACATGCACAACGGCCGGTTCGCCACGCTGCGGGAGGCGGTTGCGTTCTATGCCACCCGTGACACACACCCGGACCGCTGGTATCCGGAGGGCGTGAAGTTCGACGACTTACCGCCGGCGCTGCGCGGCAATGTCGACGTCGAGACGCGCCCGTATCACCGCCGTCCGTCGCAGCGGCCGGCGCTGAACGACGAGGAAATCGACGACATCGTCGCGTTCCTGCATACGCTGACGGATGGTTACGCCCCCTGACCGGGTGCTGCCGCCGCGCGCACGACGGCCGCCGTGCGGCGGTGGGGCAGCATGCGGTGGAAGACGCCGTCGCGGTCGTACAGCAGGTGCTTCAGCGCGGCGAGCACATGCAGCTTGATCAGCGATATGAAGGCCACGGCGGCGACGAAGTGCACGGTGCTGAACAGGTCCTTCAGTGCTTCGTCCTTCCCGCCCCAGCCGGGAACCACCATTCCGAAGTACTTGATCGGGTAGCCGGAAAATATGGAACCGAGGTAGCCCGCAAGCGGCATGGTGATCATGCAAACGTAAAGCAGCACATGACTGGCACCGGCCGCGCGCTGTTGCCAGCGGGGCATGGTTGAAGGCAACGGAGGCGGTCGATGCGTGAAGCGCCAGGCAAGACGCATGATGATCAGGACGCCCAGTGTCATCCCGATCGATTTGTGCAGGTTGAACCAGTACGCGCGCACGCCGGTCGGCTGCTTGGGGATGTCGATCATCCACAGGCCGAGCGCGATCTGGGCGAGCACGCCAATGGCGACGAGCCAGTGCAGGGTCATCGCGACCCTGTCGTAGTGCGGCGGCGTGGGACCGGACCCCAGTGCAACGGCTGTCATGAGCGCGCCCTGCGGATGACAGGCTTCCGGCACCGCCGGCAGCGACCCGCCCGAAGAAAGATCATGCGTTCCTACTTGCCGGCGCCGGCGGCGCGTAAGAGTGCGGCCGTCTCGGCGTGCTTTTCGGCCACGGCGATCGAGAGCGCTGACTCGCCGCGGTTGTCACGCGCCGCAACATCCGCGCCGCGTTCGAGCAGCAGCTTCACGCTATCGTTCTTGCCGTAGGCCGCAGCCCACATCAGCGCCGTAGCGTCGTTCGCGTACTTCTGATTGACGCCGACGCCGGCGGCAAGCAGCGCGGCGACGCACTCGGCGTTGCCGTTGCCGGCGGCGTAGATCATCGCGGTCTTTTCCATGCGGTCGCTCGGCTCGACACTGGCCTTGGCGGCGAGCAGCATGCGCGCGACGTCGGTATGGCCGCCGTAGACCGCGCTCATCAGCGGGGTGACACGCGCCAGGTTGGGCAGGTTCACGTCGGCGCCCCGGTCAAGCAGCAGCTTCACGAGTTCGACGTTGCCGTTGCGCGCAGCTGTGTTCAATGGCGAATCGCCGAGGCGATTGCGCGAGTTCGGATTCGCGCCCTGATCGAGCAGCGCGGCTGTCGTTGCGACGGACCCGGTGCGCGCCGCCTGCAGCAGATCGAAATTGATGTTGCGTTGCTGGGCCGATGCCGACCCTGCGACGAGCAAAAGGGCTGCTGCAACGCAGCGAATCTGTTTCATAAACCGGTCTCCTCCTTGAAATGAGCGCGGCGTCCCCTCTTTTCGGGGTGTGGCTGTTCCGCCGAAGCCTTTCGCCGCCTATTATCTGCGGGCCCGGCGATAACGACACTACCAACACCGGGTATGGATGGCGGCAGCGAATTTTCTGGACCGCGCATTGCGGTGGCTTCACCTGCGTCGCCAAGGGTCGGCGTCGCGTCATCGCGCTTCACAATAAGACAAAGGGCAGGGGGAAAACATGCAGAGCAGTTTCTTTTCCATCGGAAGAATCGTTGTGGGTGTCGCGGCAGTCGCGGTGATGTCTGCGACGATCGCGCAGGAAGTGCAGGGGCAGAAGGGTGCCGCCGCGGCCGGGGTACCGAAGGCGGTCGATGTCACGCAGGCGCAACTGAACGGCGCGGGCGGCCAGACAGCCAACTGGTTGCACACCAACGGCGACTACGCGCAGACGCGCTATTACGGCGGCAACCAGATCAATACCGGCAACGTGAAGAACCTGCGGCCGGCCTTCGTGTTCCAGACCGAAGTCGTGGAATCGATGGAGACGGCTCCCATCGTTGTCGACGGCGTCATGTACCTGACGACGTCGTACAACCACATTTATGCCATCGACGCCGTGACCGGCAAGCAGTTCTGGCACTACAAGCACAAAATGGGGCCGGTCACGACCTTCTGCTGCGGACCCAACAACCGCGGCGTCGCGATCTCCGGTGGCAAGGTCTTCATGGGTACGCTCGATGCGCGCCTCGTTGCGCTCGATGCCAAGACCGGCAACGTGCTGTGGAACATCGAGATCGCGGACCCGGAGAAGGGCTACAGCGAGACGATGGCGCCGACCGTGGTCGACAACAAGGTGCTGATCGGCACCAACGGCGGCGAATACGGCATCCGCGGCTTCGTCAAGGCGTTCGACACCGAGACCGGCAAGAACCTCTGGACCTTCTACACGATCCCTGAAAAGGGCCACGAGGGTGTCTGGGCCGTCAACGACCTGACCGGCCGCAACATGAAGCGCGACATCGCGGCTGAAAAGGCGGCGTTTGCCAAGGACAGCTCGTTCTGGCAGACGCTTGGCGGCGGCGTGTGGATGAACCCGTCGGTGGACCTGAAGACCCGAACCGTGTGGTTCGTGGTCGGCAATCCTTCGCCGGACCTGTACGGCGCCGAGCGGCCGGGCGACAACCTGTACACGGACTCGCTGGTCGCGGTCGACCTCGACAAGGGCACCTACAAGTGCCATTCGCAGTACATCGCGCACGACGTCTGGGATCTCGACGCCGTGAGCCCGCCGATCTTGGTCGACGTCAAGGACAAGTCCGGCAAGATGATTCCCGGCGTGATCCACGGTGGCAAGACCGGGAATTTGTACGTGCACGACCGCTCGAACTGCAACCTGATCCGTTTCTCGGAAGCCATGATCCCGCAGGAAAACATGTGGGTGCTGCCGACGCCTGAGGGCGCGCGCATGCTGCCGGGCGCCAATGGCGGCGTGGAATGGTCGCCGATGAGCTTTGACCCGAAGACGCGGCTCGCGATTGCGCTCAACCTGCACCAGCCGATGACCTATCACGTCGAGGCCGCGAAGTACCCGGGCGGCAGCAAGCTCTGGCTGGGCGGCGCGTTCAAGGTGATCCCGAGCGAGAAGCAGTGGGGTCGCGTGGCCGCGGTCGATGTCGACAGCGGCAAGATCAAGTGGAAGCACGATACCGAGCAGCCCCTGATCGGCGGTGGCCTGGCCACGGCCGGCGGCCTGTACTTCTTCGGTGAGGGCAATGGCAGTTTCAATGCGCTTGACTCGGCGACCGGCAAGAAGCTCTGGAACTTCAATTGCGGCGCCGGTGCCAATGCGATGCCGGTGTCTTACATGGTCAACGGCAAGCAGTACATCGCAATGGGCTGCGGAGGCAATACCCAGCTCGACTTCAAGCGCGGCAACAGCGTGTTCGTTTTCGCGCTATAGAATTGCGCATCGACGTCCGGGCCGCCCGCAGGCGGCCCTTTTTTTGCTCGGAGCTTTGAATGAACCGCATTTTTGGATGGACCCTGAGTGCCATCGTCGTCGTGGCCACGCCGGTCGCCAGCGCCCAGGACGCTGCGGCAGGCGCGAAGAAAGCCGAGGTGTGCGTCGAATGTCATGGTCCGAAAGGGAACTCGACGCAGGGCAAGTATCCGATCCTGGCGGGCCTGTCGTCGCGGTATATCTACCTGCAGCTCAAGGACTTCAAGGAGGGACGGCGCAGCGATCCGGACATGACGCCGAAGGCGAAGGACATGTCGCGCGAAGACATGTTCGACCTCGCCGCGTATTTTTCCGCACAGAAGCAGTTATCAACTCCGTTCAAGCCCGATCCGGAGCGTGCGGCCAAGGGCAAGGCCAAGGCGGATGAGACGCTTTGCACGATGTGCCATCTCGGCGGTTTCCTGGGACAGAACGAAGTCCCGCGCGTGGCCGGCCAGCAGTACGACTACATCGTCAAGCAGCTGAAGGACTTCAAGGCCAGACATCGCACCAACGACGCCGGCAACATGGTCAGTGTTGCCAGTACCCTGAGCGACGAGGACATCCTGAACCTCGCCAACTACCTCGCCGGACTGTACTGATCCAGGCAATGCGCGCGTTCATCGTCGGCACGATCCGCGTCACCGATCCGGCCGCGTGGCAGCGCTACGTCGAGCGGGTGGGTGCGACCTTCGGGCCGCACGACGGACGCGTGCTGCTGCGGGGAAGCAAGGCAAGGGAACTCGCCGGCTCTGCGCACGGCGAGAGGGTCGTCGTGGCCGAGTTCCCCGACCTCGAGGCGCTGCAGCGGTGGCACGGATCGCCGGAGTATCAGGCGCTGATCGCGCTGCGTGAGGCCGGCGCCGAGGTCGTGCTGACGGCCTACCAAACCTGAGCCATCGCGGCGCTGACGCGCACGGCCGGGGTGAGGCGAGTGCGTCGTAAAGTCCCGCTCCACCCGTTACCGATTCAAGGCTGATACGAATGACTCTGGTCCGCATCGTTGTCCTTGCCACGCTGGTCGCGGCCTCGGCCGCCGCGTGCAGCAAGAAGGAGTCGACGCCGGCGGTGGCGCCTGCCGGCAAGACGCAGCCGCCCCCGGTCCTGCCGGCACCGTCGAAACCACCACCGTCGTTCTTCCGCGACCACTACGCCAAGCTCGAGGACTGCGTCTACGACTGGGGTTACGCCCAGAAGTGCGTGCCGGTTCCGCCGGGCTCACCGGCACATCAGTCCGGCGCGAACTTCTTCGGGCCGACCTATGCGCGCACCTACCGCGAGGAGACTCAGGTGCAGCTGCGCAAGGAGGCCATCAGCGGCGGCTACGCGCAAACCGTTCCATCGGAGGCGAGCGACAAGTCGATCAGCAAGTCCGAGGTAAAGCCCTGAGTGTCCTTCCCGGAGTGCGCGCGGGGCGCTGATCCATGAGTCCCTATCTGACCCTCGCGCTGGGTGTCTTGAGTGCCGGCATCGGCGGAGAACTCTTCGTGCGCGGGACCGTCAGCCTGGCGACGTGGGCGCGCGTTGCCCCTGGAATCGTCGGAGCGACCGTGGCGGCATTCGCAACGTCGAGTCCGGAACTGTCGGTTTCGATCACGTCCGCGCTGGCCGGCACGCCGCAGATCGCGCTTGGCGATGCACTCGGCAGCAATGTCGTCAACATTGCGCTGATACTGGCATTGGCGCTGCTGATCTCCGGCATCCAAAGCAGCCGCGACAGCATCCGGCGCGACTTCCCGGTGGCGTTCCTGGTGCCCGTCCTGACGGTCGCCCTGGCTGCGGATGGTGAACTGTCGCGGCTGGATGGCGTGTTGATGCTGTCGATCTTCCTGGCCTGGATGATCGCGACGGTGATCGAGGCACGTCGCCAGCGCAGCGCGGCCGAAGAAGTGCTGGGGGCGCATCGCCTCGCGCCGGCGCTGCTGTCGGCAGCGATCGGCCTGGGATTCCTCGTGGGCGCCGGCCTGCTGATCGTCGACGGAGCGCGTGCGATCGCGGTTTCCTTTGGTCTCAGCGAGTTCATCATCGGCGCGACCATCGTCGCTGTCGGCACCTCGGTGCCCGAACTGGCCACGGCACTGATATCGAAGCTGCGCGGCCACGATGAGGTCGGACTCGGTACGGTTCTGGGCAGCAACATCTTCAACGGGCTGTTCATTGTCGCGGTGGCGGCACTGATTCACCCGATCGTGTTCGACGCGTCGTCGGTGCGCGTCGCCCTGGCGTTCGGTCTGGTCGCCGTAATGCTGACGCTGCCCGGCAAGTCCGGCTACATCGGCCGCGGGCGCGGGGTACTGCTGCTGGCGCTGTACGTCGCTTACGTCGTCGCGGTCATCCGCGGCTGAAGCCGGCTCACGAAACGCAGCCCGCCGGAGCCGTCGGGCGTGGATTCATGGCCAGCGGTGCCGGCACGCGGTAGCCGTACTTCGTCGCTGTCATCTCGGCAAGGATCGACACTGCGATCTCGGGTGGCGTGCGAGCGCCGTTCTTGAGCCCGACCGGACCATGCAGGCGCTCAAGCTGTTCGGCGCTGACACCGAACTCCTTCAGGCGCTCCTTGCGCTTGGCCTGGTTCTTCTGCGAGCCGATCGCACCGACATAGAACGCCTCGGACTTCAAGGCCTCCATCAGCGCAAGATCGTCGAGCTTCGGATCGTGCGTCAAGGCCACGATCGCCGTGTGCTTGTCCGGACGGAACTCGATGACGGTGTCGTCGGGCATCGTGCGCACCAGCTGGGTGCCGGGAACCAGCCAGCCATCGGCGTACTCCTCGCGTGGATCGCAGATCGTCACCGCGTAGTCGAGCGCCAGGGCCATCTGCGCGACGTAATGCGTGAGCTGGCCAGCGCCGATGACCAGCAGTCGCCAGCGCGGTCCGAAGGCGGTGACGAGACGCGCGTCATTGCAGTCGAGCACGTCGGTACCGTCGCCTTCGGCGAGGGTGACGACACCGCTGCGCAGGTCGAGCGTGCGCACGGTGTGCCGGCCGGCTGCGACGTTTTCCAGCAGCACATCGATCTGCGCGCCGGTGCCGAGCGGCTCGAGCACGAGTTCGATCGTGCCGCCGCAGGGCAGGCCAAACCTGAAGGCTTCGTCGGCCGTGACGCCATACTTCACGCGCTCCGGCGCCGCCGCCGCTGCGGCGTGACGGCGTACGCGATCGAAGAGGTCGTCCTCAATGCAGCCGCCGGAGACCGAACCCACGACCAGGCCGTCGTCGCGGATGATCACCAGCGAGCCGACCGGCCGCGGGGCCGAGCCCCAGGTCCTGACCACCGTGCCCATGACGGCGCGATGGCCGGTGCGCAGCCATTCATCGGCTTTCTTGAGTACCTGCAGGTCGACGCTGTCCATGGGCCTGGCCGGCGCTTGACCGGCGTGCGGACTTCAGTGGTCGCATTCTATTTCGCCGGGACCGTGTATCGCGCCGAAACCCTGAGTGCTGCGCCGCGCCATTCCGCCGGGAAGCCGCGATGTCACGCAATGACGGTTGCACCCGGCTTTTCGCTGCTGCTAATGTCCAACGCTCGGCCGCCCACCGGAAGAAGGCGGCTCAATAAAGATCCTCCGAAGGAGACATCGATGCCTGTCCCGCTTTCCTTGCGGGTCAACGGCAAGGCCGTTTCGGCCGACGTTGATCCATCCACCTCCCTCGTGACCCTGCTGCGCGAGCAACTTGGCCTGACCGGCACGCATGTCGGCTGCGACACCGCGCAGTGCGGCGCCTGCACCGTTCATGTCAACGGCAGCGCGGTCAAGAGCTGCAACGTGCTGGCCCTGCAGATGGCCGGCGCCGAGGTCACGACGATCGAGGGCATCACGCCGGCCGAAGGTATGCATCCGATGCAGGCCGCGTTCAAGGCCTGCCATGGGCTGCAGTGCGGTTTCTGCACGCCGGGCATGGTGATGAGCGCGATCGATCTCGTGCAGCATCACCCGCACGCGACCGAAACGCAGATCCGCGAGGGTCTGGAAGGCAACCTGTGCCGTTGCACCGGCTACCAGAACATCGTCAAGGCCGTCGCGCAGGGCGCGGCGGCGATGAAGTAGGAGGGCGCGATGAACGATCCCAAAGCGGGTTTCATCGGCAAGTCGGTCGAGCGCAAGGAAGACTTCCGCTTCCTCAGCGGCAGCGGCCAGTACACCGACGACATCACGCTGCCGCGCCAGAGCTACGGCTATTTCGTGCGCAGCCCGCATGCGCACGCGAAGATCCGCGGCATCGACACCGCGGCGGCCGCCAAGGCGGACGGCGTGCTCGGCGTGTTCACCGGCAAGGACATGGCCGGTGTCGGCGGGTTGCCGTGCGGCTGGCAGATCAACAACCTCGACGGCACGCCGATGAAGGAGCCGAAGCATTCGGTGCTGGCCGAAGGCAAGGTCTGCTACGTCGGCGACCATGTCGCGCTGGTCGTGGCCGAGACGGCCGCGCAGGCGAAGGCGGCGGCGAACCTGGTCGACGTCGACTACGAGATCCTGCCTGCCGTGGTCGACACGGCCACGGCCGACCAGGCGAAGACCGCCGTGCACGACATCGCGCCGAACAACGTCTGCTATGTGTGGGGCTGCGGCGACAAGGCGGCGACCGACGCGGCGTTTGCGAAGGCGGCGCACGTCACGAAGCTGCACTTTGCGAACAACCGGCTGATTCCGAATGCGATCGAGCCGCGCGCCGCCAACGCGGCCTATGACCGCGCCGGAGACGCCTACACGCTGTACGTTTCGAACCAGAACCCGCATGTCGAGCGCCTGCTGATGACGGCCTTCGTGCTGGGACTGCCCGAGCACAAGGTGCGCGTGGTGGCACCCGACGTCGGCGGCGGCTTCGGTTCGAAGATCTATCTCTACGCTGAAGAGACGGCGCTGGTGTGGGCGAGCAAGCGCGTCGGGCGGCCGATCAAGTGGACCGCCGAGCGCTCCGAGAGCTTCCTGTCGGATGCGCACGGCCGCGATCACGTCAGCACGGTGGAACTCGCGCTCGACAAGGACGGCAAATTCCTTGCGCTGCGCGTGCATACGACGGCGAACATGGGCGCGTACCTGTCGACCTTCGCCTCGTGCATCCCGACCATCCTGTACGCGACGCTGCTGGCGGGCCAGTACACCACGCCATCCATCTACTGCGAAGTGAAGGCGGTGTTCACGAACACCGCGCCGGTCGACGCCTACCGTGGCGCCGGGCGGCCCGAGGCGACTTACGTCGTCGAGCGGATCGTCGAGACCGCGGCGCGCGAACTGAAGATCGATCCGGCCGAGCTGCGCCGACGCAACTTCATCAAGACTTTCCCGTACGCCACGCCCGTGGGCCTCACCTACGACACCGGCGACTACGATGCCACGCTGACCCGCGCGATCGAACTCGCGGACGTCAAGGGTTTCGCAGCGCGCAAGGCCGAGAGCACAAAGAAGGGCCTGCTGCGCGGGCTCGGGTACTCCTGCTATATCGAGGCCTGCGGGCTGGCGCCATCGAACATCGCCGGCGCGCTCGGCGCGCGCGCAGGCCTGTTCGAGGCCGGCGAGGTGCGTGTGCATCCGACTGGCAAGGTGACGGTGTTCACCGGCTCGCACTCGCACGGGCAGGGCCACGAGACGACGTTCGCACAGGTGGTGGCCGACCGGCTCGGCATCCCGCTCGACGATGTCGACATCCAGCATGGCGACACCGGCAAGATCCTGTTCGGCATGGGTACCTACGGCTCGCGCTCGATTGCCGTGGGCGGCACCGCGATCATGAAGGCGATCGACAAGGTGGTCGCGAAGGGCAGGAAGATCGCCGCCCACCTGCTGGAAGCGAGCGAAGCCGACATCGAATTCGCCAACGGCGAGTTCCGCGTCGCCGGCACCGACCGCAAGAAGGCGTTTGCCGAGGTCTCGCTGGCCGCTTACGTGCCGCACAACTACCCGCTCGACAAGCTCGAACCGGGGCTCAACGAGAACGCGTTCTACGACCCGACCAACTTCACGTATCCGGCCGGCTCGTACGTTTGCGAGGTCGAGGTCGACCCCGAAACCGGCGTCGTGCGCATCGACCGCTTCGCGGCCTGCGACGACTTCGGCAACGTCATCAACCCGATGATCGTCGAGGGGCAGGTGCACGGCGGGCTGGCCCAGGGCATCGGCCAGGCGCTGCTCGAGCACGGCATCTACAACGAAGACGGCCAGCTCGTCACCGGCAGCTACATGGACTACGCGATGCCGCGCGCCGACGACCTGCCG
>Ga0102851_10001291_pt1 | contig 14133 bp, 12 predicted proteins | sample Mud3Dept3metaG_FD_79558 | JGI IMG/M metagenome (GOLD analysis project Ga0102851, IMG submission 79558) | Freshwater wetland microbial communities from Ohio, USA, analyzing the effect of biotic and abiotic controls - Mud 3 Core 4 Depth 3... | ecosystem: Environmental > Aquatic > Freshwater >... | reverse complement strand
TTGAGAGAGGAATCGACCCCAATGGATCGCTGCGTGCGGCCGAGCGGGCGGCTGATTTAATGGCCGCTCTTGCGGGAGGGGCCGTGTCCTCGGGATCAGTGGATGCCTATCCCCGGAGGATCGATCCTCTCCAGATCCCCCTGCGGGTTTCCCGGGTGAACCAGATTCTGGGGACCTCGATCAGCGCGAGAGAGGTTCAGACTCACCTGAATAACCTGCAACTGCAGGTTCGGGAAGACAGTGCGGATTCTTTCCGGGTCACGGTCCCTACCTGCCGGGTGGACCTGACCCGGGAGATCGATTTGGTTGAGGAAGTGGCCCGACTGCACGGCTTTCACCGGATTCCGGTCACCCTGCCTTCGGGAAGAGTCTCTCCCCGGAAGAAAACGCCCATGCAGGTAGGCATTGAGCGGGCTAGGAGTCTCCTGGCCGGGTTCGGCTTATGGGAAATCATCACCTACAGCTTCATCTCCCCCCAAGTCCTGCTGGATTTGAAGATTTCCCCGAGCGACAGAAAGGGCAGGGGACTCCCCATTCAAAACCCCCTCAGCGAGGACCAGGCCATCATGCGCACCACCCTCGTGCCGGGGCTCCTTCAAACCGTGCGTACCAACCTTCATCGGCAGAACCTGGACCTCAAACTCTTCGAGCTGGGAAGGGTTTTCTTCCCCCGGGGACCTGAGGAGTTGCCCGAAGAGGTGGAATTTCTCGGCGGGATCTTGTCCGGTTTACGAGAAGAGGAATCCTGGGCCAAGGCCCGGGCGGAGTGCGACTTTTTTGATCTCAAAGGGTTGCTGGAAGGTTTTTTCGAAGGAATGGGACTATCGGATATTCAGTTCCTGAGCGATGCCCGAATCCCGTTCCTGCACCCGGGCAAAGCCTGCAGGGTCTACCTGGGGAGGGAAGACATCGGTATTGTGGGGGAAGTGAATCCCGGCGCGGGTCAGCTCTTTGACTTGAAGGAAAAAGTTTTTCTCTTCGAACTGAACTTTCAGGAGATGGTTGCGCGGATGACCGAGCGGCGGAACTTTCGTCCGCTGCCCCGGTACCCGGCGGTGACCCGTGATTTGGCCGTGGTCGTGGATGAACCGGTCGCTTCCGGGGATATTCTACAAACGCTCTGGAAGGCCAACGAAGGGTGGATCAAGGGAATCCGGCTTTTCGATCTATACCGGGGGAGTCCGGTTCCTCCCGGGAGGAAGAGTCTGGCTTTCCGCTTGGTGTATCAAAAAGAAGACCGCACGCTGACCGATCGGGAAGTAAATGAATTCCACCAGAAATTGGTGGAGCTTCTGGCTCAGGAGTATAAGGGCGCTCTCCGGTGAATGGGTGAAAAAAATATCCCAAGTTCGCATGGAAAAAAGGAGGGGAAGATCATGACCAAAGCGGATCTCGTGGAAACGATTTATGAAAAAATTGGTTTTTCCCGCAAGGAATCTGCGGAGATTGTGGACTTGGTGTTCGACCTCATGAAAGAGACCCTGGAGGGTGGAGAAAAGATCAAAATCTCCGGGTTCGGCAATTTCATGGTGCGCCAGAAACGATCCCGCAAGGGGAGAAACCCCCAGACCGGCAGTGAGATCCAAATCACGGCGCGGAGAGTCTTGAGCTTTAAACCCAGCCAAGTTCTGCGCAAAGCGCTGAATGCCACTCCGCCTACCCCCTCGTGATGGAGAGAGAAAAGCCTAGAATCCCCTTGGGGAGTCGAAGGTCATGGAGAAAAAGTCCGCCCCTTCTATTCCGGAAAAGCTGTATTATAAAATTGGAGAGGTAAGCCAAATCACGGGGGTCGAACCCTACGTTCTCCGGTACTGGGAGTCGGAATTTAAAATCATCAACCCCGTTCGGACCCATTCCAAGCAGCGACTGTTCCGGAAACGGGACCTGGAACTGATCCTGGAAGTGAAAAAGCTCCTCTACAAGGAGAAATTCACCATCGCCGGGGCCAAAAAGAGGTTGCAGGAGATCAAAGGCGTACGCGAGAAACAGTTGAAGTTGGACCTCCCGGAAAGACGGTACTATGATGGACTTCTCCGGGTGAGAAAGGAATTGCAGGACCTTCAAGGCCTCCTACGTTGAAATGCGGAATATCTTAAATTCGGAATTGCGAACGGAGAAGGCGGAATGAAATACTGCCAGCAACTTCATTCGCACGAATCGATAGCATGGAGATAAAAAAATAGTGCATATAACGGAGTTTTTGCTTCCCCGGTCCGCATTCGAAAGAAGGTTGACAGTCCCTTCGGTTAGTGTTATTTTTAAAACAATCGGGGCGTAGCGCAGTCTGGTAGCGTACCTGAATGGGGTTCAGGTGGTCGCTGGTTCAAATCCAGTCGCCCCGACCATGGATTTCATTCCCGCGAATCGCGGCAGGGGGGCAGGGAATATTTTCTGCCCCCCTGAATGTTTCTGGGGAGAGGAGAAATCCATTCCATGAATCAGCCCTCTTTATACGGAAATCCAGCCAGCCCTTGGAGGGGGATTTCTTCATTTCTTTTGTCCGCCCTTTTTCTTTCCTGCTGGTTGATCTGCGCCTGTGGTGAAACCCGGGTTAAAAAAGACCTGACCCTTGGCCGGGATTTCCGGCCTCAGGAGACCCAGAATCTTGCAGTCGTCAACCTGGATCCTCAGGTTCAGTTTTCCCATTTTGTGGAAGCGGAATTGTTGAAGAAAGGATACCGGGTAAAAGAGAGTTCAACCGTGGCACAATTCCTGAAGAGTGAGAGCCTGATCAAAGAAGGTTCATTGGAACCGTCATCATTGGCCAGGATTGGGAATCAGCTTCAGGTTCAGGGTGTTGTACTCTGCAGTATTTTGGAATTCAGCCGATTCCGAGACTCCTACCGGTTGAGCATCCGTTGCGTGGCCCCTCAGACTGGGAATACTCTTTGGTATGCCGAAGGACGGAAAGAAGGGCGGAAGGGGCAGAAGAGCATCGATTTGCTGAAAGAAATTGTCGTCTCCGCATTAAAAGGGATTCCTTCGGTACCCTAGGCCGCCCATCCGGGCTTTCCATGAGCCATCCACATGTTTGAAGCCGAATTTGTTTGTCCTTGCGGATTCAAGTTTAAAGAGTTCTTCCAGGAAACGGAAATCACGCTGGCGGCCGATTTGGAAAATTTTTACGTTCGCTGCCCGCGTTGCGGGGAAGAGGCTTCCCTGGCTTCCCTGCAACTGGCCGCCAAGAGGCAATTCCGCAGGCAAGACTGGTCCTGAGGAAGGATCATCCATTGTTGATCCGCAGATTAAGCGGATTGTTCAGATTTCGCCGTTCCGCATCCGCCATTCCGAATTCCCCATTTGAACAAAATCCCTTGACATAGCTTTTCCGGATTTGTAATGATCAATCCATTCGAAGCCTTTTCAGATATGACGGGGGAAAGGCTGCGGCTGGGCAGCAGGTCGTCTGATCGAAAACCGCTGAGAAGAATGACCATAGAAGGAGGCTCGTATGGACAAACAGTTCGTAAAGTATTTGATTGAAGAAGGAATCGCCGTCGTGACCATTGACAATCCTGCTTCGCTGAATGCCTTAAACACCCCCACCCTTACCCAGTTGGATCAGGTTTTCGACGAACTGACCGGCAATTCGGGGGTGAAAGGGGTGATCATCACCGGGGGCGGGGAGAAATCTTTCGTGGCTGGAGCGGACATCAACGAGTTTCTCCAGGTGACAGGGGACACGGCAGCCGGATTCATGGCCCGGGGACAGCGGATTTTCGATAAGGTCGAGGCCTTCGACCGACCGGTGATCGCCGCCATCAATGGCTTCGCCCTGGGGGGCGGGAACGAGCTGGCCATGTGCTGCGACATCCGGATTGCCGCTGAAAACGCCCTTTTCGGGCAGCCGGAAGTGAATCTGGGGATCATTCCCGGGTACGGCGGAACCCAGCGCCTTCCCCGCCTGATCGGGCCTGGAAAAGCTAAGGAGATCATCTTTGCCGATGAACGGATCAGCGCCCAGGAAGCCCTGCGCATAGGCCTGGTCCAACGGGTGGTTCCAAAGGGGCAGGCCGTGGAAGAGGCGAAGAAGCTGATGAAGAAGATCATGTCCAAGGGCCCCGTGGCCATTCGGATGGCCAAGAAGGCAATCAACGAAGGGTTGGGCATGTCCCTCCGGGCGGGATTGGACCTGGAAGGCCAATGCGAGGCAGTCTGCTTCGGCAGCGAAGATAAGGAGGAGGGGGCCAAGGCTTTTCTGGCGAAGAGACCGGCCCAGTTTAAGGGAAAATGAGAAAAAAGTGTCAGTGCCAGTGAATGATGTCAGCAGCGACCTAAAGACGAAGGGGAAAGGCGTTTGCTGTGAATTGAACTGACCCTGACACGAATCACAGACACGATTCGATATATGGAGGATCCCATGTCAATTCAAGAGGTTTACATCATGAGCGGCGCCCGCACCGCGATCGGGGATTTCGGGGGCGCCTTGAAGGACTTTTTGGGACACCAACTGGTGGTGCATCCCATGGAAGAAGCCATCAAGCGGGCGAAGATCGGGAAGGAAATGGTGGAGGAAGTGATCCTCGGTCATTGCATCCAGCGAACCGACGAACCCAACACCGCCCGCACGGCGGCTATCAAGATGGGCCTTCCCATGAGTGTGCCCGCCTTTACCGTCCAGCGCCAGTGCAGCTCCGCCATGCAGGCGATTGCTTCGGGGGCCCAGATGATCAAGCTGGGAGAGGCCGATGTGGTTCTTGCGGGAGGGGTGGAGACCATGTCCTCCGCGCCTTACATGCTCAAAACCGCCCGCTGGGGGCAGCGGCTGCAGCACGGGCAGATGGCCGACACGGTATGGGACCTATTGACTGACCCGCTGAACGGCATGCTCATGGGCGCGGCCACCGAACTCCTGGCGGAGAAATACAAGATCACCCGGGAGGAGATGGACGAGATTGCCTTCCGCAGCCATAAAAACGCCGGGAAGGCGATGGCGGAGGGTAAATTCAAAGACGAAATCGTACCCGTCCCCATTCCGCAGAGGAAGGGCCCGCCTAAAATTTTCGATAGCGATGAACATCCTCGGAAGGACATCTCCATGGAGGACCTGACTAAACTGCCTACGGTATTCAAAAAGGGCGGGACGGTGACGGCGGGCAACTCCTCGGGGATCAACGATGGGGCTTCGGCGGTGGTGCTGATGTCCGGGGAAAAGGTCCAGAAAATGGGCCTGAAGCCCATGGCCCGGATCGTTTCTTACGCCTGGGCGGCGTTGGAGCCGGAATACTTCGGATATGGTCCGGTTCCGGCAACCCGGAAAGCTTTGCAGAGGGCTAAGCTGACCTTGCAGGACATGGAGCTGATCGAGGTAAATGAGGCTTTTGCCGGTCAGTACATGGCCTGCGAAAAAGGACTGGGGCTGAAGAGAGAGATCGTAAACGTGAACGGAAGCGGAATCGCCCTCGGGCATCCGGTGGGTTCCACCGGGGCCCGGATCGTCATTACCCTGCTATACGAGATGGCCCGCAGGGGATTGAAGATGGGATTGGCCACGCTTTGCGTGGGCGGCGGCATGGGCATGAGCATGATCGTGGAAAAGATGTAGAATGAAACGTTTCGGGTTGCGGGTTTCGAGTTTCGGATTTAGGTTTTTGTTCGCGGTTTTTACCGCAACGGACGTTGGTTTGAATCCGTATTTTCTGCGTTCATCTGCGTCCCAAAAAAATCGATAAAAGGAGCGGGAGATGGGAATTAAAAAAATCTGCGTGTTGGGTGCCGGACTGATGGGTTCGGGAATCGCCCAGGTGGCGGCCGAGGCCGGGTACGAAGTATCCATGAGGGACATTGAAGACCGTTTTGTCCAGGGAGGGCTCAATTACATCAAGAAAAACTACGAGCGGAACATCAGTAAGGGGAAGATGACCAAGGAGCAGGCGGACGGGATTTTGGCCCGGGTCAAAGGATTGGTGGATCTGGGGACGGCGGTCAAAGGCGCCCAGGTGGTCATCGAGGCGGTGGTGGAAAACATGGACCTGAAAAAACAGGTTTACAAGGACCTGGACCAGCTTACCGAAAAGGATGCCATCCTGGCCTCCAACACCTCGGGGCTTTCCATCACCGAGATCGCCTCGGTAACCAAGAAACCGGCCAAGGTCATCGGCATGCACTTTTTCAATCCCGTGCCGGTGATGAAGTTGGTGGAGGTGATCAAGGGGCAGATGACTTCGGAAGAGACCTACGGGATCATCAAAGCCCTGGCGGAGAAGATGGGGAAAAGCCCCATCGCGGTGAACGAGGCCCCCGGATTTGCGGTCAACCGCATCCTGGTTCCCATGATCAACGAGGCCATCTTCGTCCTCGCGGAGGGCGTCGCTTCGGCAGAAGATATCGACAAGGGGATGATGCTCGGCGCCAACCATCCCATTGGACCGCTGGCCCTGGCCGATATGTTCGGCCTGGATACCCTGCTGAACGTCCAGGAAAACCTTTATAAAGAGCTTGGAGATCCGAAGTACCGTCCGGCTCCGCTGCTCCGGAAAATCGTCCGGGCCGGGCATTTCGGAAGGAAAACCGGCAAAGGGTTCTACGATTACCAGAAGTGAGGAAGCATAAAGCATAGCGCAAAGAGCAGAGAGTAACTGCAAAAGCAATTGAAAAATTCCGCTCCCCTGGGGGAGGGGCTGAAAGGGAAGGGGAGTGCTGGATATTTCCCCCACCCCGATTCCACCCAACCAGGGGAGGGTGGAATATGGCGAAAGATAAGCACCCAGGGTGAACGCAGAAGGTAGACTGGCTGAAGAAGCGATTCAAAAGATTCGAGCCTGGCTGGAAAAGGAAACGTCGGGAGAGGGAGAAAGCATCATTCCTCGATTGGCCATTAAATTCTGCGGCGGCTGCAATCCTGTTTTCGAAAGGGGAGGGGTGGCCAAAGGAATCCGGGAAGGACTGCCGGACGCTGATTGGGTTTCCTGGGAGGAAGGGTCAGACCTGGTCCTGATCATCAACGGGTGCCCCACGGCTTGCGCCGAGCGGGCGGAAATTCAAAAATATTCAAAGGCCTCCCTGGTGATCCAGCCGGGAGGCGTCTCCCGGATAGAAAAAACGCATAGAGCATAGCGCAGAGCGTAAAAGAACGGTTCTGCAGAAAACATTTGGCCCTGCTTAGGGGATTGTACAGGGGTCAGATCGGAGGAAGACGTGGAAGATCCTAAGCTCAAGGAGATCATCAAGGCGAAAGAATCCTGGGAGAAAGAATGCTACGAGCCTTCCTTGAAGCAGAGTCCGGAAAGACTTCCCAGGTACTCCACGGTCTCGGACCTGGAGGTCCAGAAGCTTTACACTCCGGAGGATATTTCTCGCTTGGATTTTGGGAGGGACATCGGTTTTCCCAGCCAGTATCCCTACACCCGCGGGGTGCAGGCGTCTATGTACCGGGGTCGGCTCTGGACGATGAGGATGTTCTCCGGTTTCGGGAGCGCGGAGGACACCAACCGGAGGTACAAGTACCTTCTCTCCCAGGGGCAGACCGGCCTTTCCGTGGCTTTTCATTATCCCACCCTGATGGGGTACGATTCTGACAGCCCCCGCTCCAGGGGAGAGGTGGGCCAATGCGGGGTGGCCATCGACACCCTGAAGGACATGGAAATTCTCTTTGATGGAATCCCCCTGGACAAAGTGACCACCTCCATGACCATCAATCCCCCGGCGGCGATCCTCCTGGCCATGTACATTGCCGTGGCGGAGAAGCAGGGGGTAAGCCGGAGGGAGATCGGCGGGACGATCCAGAACGACATGCTCAAGGAGTTCATCGCCCAGAAGACCTTTATGCTTCCCCCGAGGCCTTCCGTAAGGCTGATCGTAGACACGGTGGAGTACTGCACCCAAGAAGTCCCCAAGTGGAACACCATCAGCATCAGCGGCTACCACATCCGGGAGGCCGGGTCCACGGCCGTGCAGGAGCTGGCGTTTACCCTGGCGGATGGGATCGGATACGTCCAGGCCTGCATCGAAAGGGGCATGAAGGTGGATGATTTCGCCGGCCGTCTTTCGTTTTTCTTCAACTCCCACATCGACTTTTTCGAAGAAATTGCCAAGTACCGGGCCGCCCGGAGGCTGTGGGCCAGGATCATGAGGGAACGGTTCAAGGCCAAGAATCCACGGTCCTGGATGCTCCGTTTCCACACCCAGACGGCGGGGTGCTCGCTTACCGCGCAACAGCCCTACAACAACGTGATTCGAACGACCATGGAGGCCCTGGCCGCAATCCTGGGGGGCACGCAGTCCCTGCACACCAATTCCTTGGATGAAGTGTACGCGGTTCCCACGGAAATGGCCGCCACCATCGCCCTGCGCACCCAGCAGGTCATCGCCGAGGAGACCGGGGTGACCAACACCATCGATCCCCTGGGGGGTTCCTATTTCCTGGAAGCCCTGACGAGCAAAATGGAAGAAGAGGGGTTGAAGTATATTCACAAGATCGACGAACTGGGGGGAATTGTGCGGGCCATCGAGCTGGGCTACCCGCAGCAGGAGATCGCCAATGCGGCCTATGCTTACCAGAAGCAGGTGGAGCGGAAAGAAAAAATTGTGGTGGGGGTGAACAAGTACCAGGGGGATGAGGAAAAACCCCTGGAATACCTGAAGATTGATCCGGAAGTGGAAGAAAGACAGATTGGGCGGCTCAAAGAAGTGAAGCGGGCCCGGAACAACGCCCGGGTCCAGGCCTGCCTGGGGGACCTGAAAAAGGTTTCCCAGGGATCGGAGAACTTGATGCCTCACATTCTGGCTGCGGTCAAGGAGTACGCCAGTCTTCAGGAGGTCTGCGACGTCTTCCGGGAGGTCTTCGGGACGTACCGCGACCCGGGGATGTTCTAAAGACAGTTCACCACAGAGACACAGAGGGCACAGGGAAATTCAGGCTAAAATCGGAAGACAAAATAAGCCCGGAAGAATTCAATCTATTTTTTGTATCTTTTGGTTTTCGAATGATTATTTTTCCTCTGTGTCCCCTGTGCTTCCGTTTTGAAATTTTTGGCTGGGAGGAAAGATGGAACGGAAGGTACGGATTCTGATCGCCAAGCCCGGTCTGGACGGGCACGACCGGGGGGCCAAGGTGGTGGCCCGGGCGTTGCGGGATGCGGGGTTTGAAGTGGTCTATACCGGCCTCCACCAGACTCCGGAGCAGATCGTTTCCGCGGCGGTCCAGGAGGACGTGGACGCCGTCGGATTAAGCCTCCTTTCCGGGGCCCATCGGGTCCTTTTCCCGAACGTAGTGGAGTTATTGAAAAATCAGCAGTCGGCAGACATTCTGGTCTTCGGTGGGGGAATCATCCCCAGGGATGATATCGTTTGGCTGAAAGAGAGGGGAATCCGGGAGGTCTTTACCCCCGGAGCCTCCACGGAAGATATCATCGAATGGGTGAAGACCAACATACAGCCCAAAAGTTAGATATGAGAATATAGGGGCTCGCGGTGCGCGCCCGAATGAGTTTCTGCAATCCGGATTTAAGTCCAAAAGGGGGGGCCTAAGAAGAATGGACCTGAATGGACAGGTTGCGGTAGTTACCGGAGGATCCCGTGGAATCGGCAGGGGAATTGCCTTGGCGTTGGCGGAAGCCGGAGCCGACCTGGTCATCAACTACCGAAAAGACGTGAAGGCGGCCGAAGAAACGGTCAGCCGGATTCAAGGCCTGGGGCGAAAGGCGCTCGCCGTTCAGGGTGACGTGTCGAATTTTGACGCCGCCCAGGATTTAATGCGACAGGCTTTCCGGGATTTCGACCGAATCGACATTCTGGTGAACAGCGCGGGAATTGCCTCCCGGGGGAACTTCTTGGAAAAGACGGAGCCGGAAGAATGGAACCGCGTTCTGTCCACCAACCTCAACGCAGCCTTCTTCTGCTGCAAATCTGTTCTGGAATACATGCACAGGAATCAAAAAGGGAACATCCTCAACATTTCTTCCATCGCCGCCAGCATTCTGCAGGCCGGGCATTCCCCTTATGCCGTGTCAAAAGCCGGGTTGGAAGCGCTCACCAAGGTTCTGGCGAAAGAAGAAGGACCCCGGGGCATTCGAGTTAACGCCATTGCTCCCGGAATCGTAAAAACCGACATGGGCGACCGGCTCATGAAGGCCATGGGGGAAGAGGTGGTACAGGCCCGATTGAAGGTAACCCCCCTGGGCCGCATTGCCTACCCGGAAGACCTGGGCCATCTCGCAGTCTTCCTCGTCTCCGACAAAGCCGCCTACATTACCGGAAAGATCATCCACATGGACGGCGGAATCTTATAGCAGGAAGAGAAAAGATATGGTCCTCAAAAGGCGTTTGGAAGGGAAAGTAGCGGTCATCACCGGGGCGGCGGACGGGATTGGACAGGCGGCTGCGGTTCTTTTTGCCCAGGAAGGAGCCAGGCTGGTTTTGGCGGATGTCAACGAAGAGGGGCTGAAAAAGACCCTGTCCCTCGTGCGGGAGGAAAAAGGGCAGGGGATCATCCAAAGAACGGATGTCTCCAGGGAGACCGAAGTAAAGGAATTGATCGACCTCGCTCTGAAGGCCTACTCCCAAATCGACATTCTTTGCAACAACGCCGGGATCACCGGCAGGTTGGCTGACCTGGAACAGGAGGATGGAGAGAACTGGCAGAAGGTGTTAACCGTAAATGTCCTGGGGGCGGTTTATGCGACGAAATACGCGGCCGGGCACATGAAAGAAAGGAAGGCCGGATCCATCGTGAACACGGCATCGGTGGCCGGGATCCGGGCCGGGGCCGGGACCAACGCTTACAGCGCCAGCAAGGCGGCCCTGATCAATTTTACCCAGACAGCTGCCTGCGACCTGGGCGGGTACAATGTCCGAGTGAATGCGGTCTGCCCGGGGCTCATCGAAACGGGGATGACCCGGCCCATCTTCGAGTTGGCCCGCCAGAGGGGCAAGTTCGACAAGCTGGGCAGCCGCTGTGAACTGCGGCGGTACGGGCGCCCCGAAGAGGTCGCTCGTGCGATTTTGTTTTTGGCCAGCGACGACGCCAGCTACATCACCGGCCAGGCCCTGCCGGTGGATGGGGGCAACACGGCTTCCCTGAACCTGCCGGGGATGAAGTTCTAAAGAATGCGGAATACGTTCGGATTGACAGTAAAGGAGCGTAAATATATATTGAAAGTAGATCTTTCCACGTAAGCGCAAGGGATGATAGCAAGCATGAATGGGGCGAAAACAAATTTTTCCAAAGACCGGGTGCTGCCGATTCTCTTCTCCATCCTTCTGCTTATCGGGAGCCATGGCTGCGCGCTTTTTGAAAGACAGGAGCCAGCCAAGACGCCCCAAGCTGCGTATGAGGATGGGATGCGTCTCTTGGAAAAGAAGAAGTATGAGCGTTCCGCCGAAGCCTTCCGAAAATTCAAAGAAGATTATCCCCTGAGTACCTACACCCCTTTGGCCGAACTGCGCCTGGCCGATTCTCTCTACTTCGACAAGAATTATGCCGAGGCCATCGTTCAATATGAGGAGTTCAAAAAGCTCCATCCCGTTCACCCGGAGATTCCCTACGCCATCTACCAGGTCGGAATGTGTCATTTTAAGCAGATGCTGACCATCGACCGCGATCAGACCGTGACCGAAAAGGCCCTGGAGCAGTTCCGCTATGTGGTGGAGAATTTCCCCCAGAACAAATACACTCCGGACGCAAAAACCAAGATGCAGCTTTGCCAGCGCCATCTGGCCGACCATGAGTTTACGATCGGCCATTTTTATTACCGGATGGGGCATTACAAAGCCGCCCTAAGCCGTTTCGAGGAGATTCAGAAGAAATACCCAGACGTGGTAGGGCTGGAAGGAAAGATGAAGCCCCTCATGGAGACCTGCCGAGAGAAGATCGCCAAGGAAGAAAAAAAGCAGAAGGAAAAGGAAGAGCGGGAAGCGAAAAAGAAGAAAGGATCATAAATACAGCATAGCGCATCGAAAAAAGCGCCGGGAAAGTTTTTCCTAGGTCCTATGCCTAGCTCTCTAAATCAAGTCAAAAATTCTTTCCAGCGCTTCCGGTAACCTCTCGACCTGGGTCCCGCCGGCCTGGGCCATGTCGGCCCGTCCTCCGCCGGTCCCTCCCACAATTTGGGCGATATCCTTGACCAGTTTCCGGGCCGGGTACTTTCCGGCCAGGTCCGCAGTCACCGCGCAGAGGAGCATGACTTTTCCGTCACCCTGGGCGCCCAGGAGGACGATGCCGGATTTCATCTGGTCTTTCAGGCGGTCGGCCATTTCCCGGAGGCTCTTCGGGTCCTTGGCTTCCACTTGGGTGGAGAGAACCCGAACCCCTTTGACCTCGCGGGCCGTCGAGATTAGGTCCTTGGTTTTCCCCGATGCGATTTTAAGCTGGAGAGCTTGGTAATCCCTTTCCAGCTCTTTCTGCTGTTTCAGGATTCGTTGAACCCTCTCCGCCGTCTCTCCCGGCCTGGCCTTTAACAGGTTGGATATGGTCCGAAGCTCCACCTGTTCTTTCTTGATGGCTTTCCAGGCCCATTCCCCGGTTGCGGCTTCGATTCGGCGCACACCGGACGCCACCCCGGTCTCGGAAAGGATTTTGAAGACCCCGATGTCCCCGCTGCGGGAGGTGTGGGTCCCCCCGCACAGCTCGGCGCTCACGTCCCCGACCTGAACCAGCCGGACAACCTCCCCATACTTTTCCCCGAAGAGAGCCATGGCCCCTTTTTGAATGGCTTCTTTGTAGGGGATATGGGAAACGCAAACTTCCAGGTTCTCCCGAATCCGGGAATTGACGATCTCCTCCACCCGATCCAAATCTTCATCGGAGAGAGGGGAGAAATGGGTGTAGTCAAAACGAAGCCGGTCGGGAGCGACCAAAGACCCTGCCTGTTTGACATGATCTCCCAACACCTGCCGCAGGGCGGCCTGGAGAAGGTGGGTTGCCGTGTGATTGAGAGCGGTTCTGCCACGGGTTTCGGCGTTCACCCGGAGCTTGAGGGTATCCCCAACCCGGAAGACGCCGGATTGGATGGTTCCGTGGTGGACGATCACGTCGGGCAGGGGCCGGCTCGAACGGGAAACCTCCATCCGGGATCCGTCGCGGGACAGGATCCCCTCGTCCCCCTGCTGGCCTCCGGATTCCCCGTAGAAAGGGCTGCGGTCGGTGATTACTTCCACTTCATCTCCTTCTTTTCCGCTCTCCACCTCGGCCTCGCCCTTCAATATTTTCAGGATCTTTCCTTCCGCCTCCAAGCTGCCATATCCCACAAAGTCGGTCTTCAGTTTGAGGGCGGCCAGGGACTTATAGACCTCCTTCAGGGCCTCTTCCCCCGAGCCCTTCCAGGACTCACGGGCCCGTTCCCGCTGGCTCTCCATGGCTTCCTCAAACCCGCTTTTGTCCAGGGAGAACCCCTCATCGCAGGCGATCTCTTCGGTCAGGTCCAGGGGGAATCCATAGGTGTCATAGAGTTTGAAGATCAATCCCCCGGGGATGACTTTCGAACCCTGCTCTTTCAGCTTCCGGATCTCATCGCCCCACAGACGAAGGCCGGTGTTCAGGGTCTCCGAAAAGCGTTCTTCCTCGTTGGAAATCATATTCTTGACCATCTCCCGGTGGCTTGCGAGTTCCGGGTAGGCGTCTTCCATCAGGGCGATCACCTCATCCGTCAGCCGGAAGAGGAAGGGTTCGTGGATCCCCAATTTCTTGCCGTGCCGCAGGGCCCGTCGCAGGATCCGGCGCAGAACATAGCCCCGACCTTCGTTGGACGGGAGGACTCCGTCGCTGATCAGGAAAGTGGCGGCACGGGCATGGTCGGAGATCACCCGGAAGGAAACCCCCTCGGCAGAAGCGGGGTCGTATCTCTTCCCGGCCATTTCGCCTATGGCCTTGAGAAGCCGGGCAAAGAGGTCCGTATCGTAGTTGCTCGCCACCCCCTGAGCGATGGCGGTGATCCGCTCCAGTCCCATGCCGGTGTCGATGCTCGGCTTGGGCAGGGGTCTGACCGTCCCGTCGGCAAAGCGCTCGAACTGCATGAAGACCAGATTCCAAAGCTCCAGGTACCGGTCGCAGTCGCAGCCCGGGGCACATTCCGGACGCCCGCATCCCACCCCGGGACCCTGGTCGATAACGATCTCGGAGCAGGGGCCACAGGGACCCGTGTCCCCCATCTGCCAGAAATTATCCTTGCTGGAAAAAGCTAAAATTCTCTCTTCCGG
>Ga0102851_10001290_pt1 | contig 14134 bp, 11 predicted proteins | sample Mud3Dept3metaG_FD_79558 | JGI IMG/M metagenome (GOLD analysis project Ga0102851, IMG submission 79558) | Freshwater wetland microbial communities from Ohio, USA, analyzing the effect of biotic and abiotic controls - Mud 3 Core 4 Depth 3... | ecosystem: Environmental > Aquatic > Freshwater >... | reverse complement strand
CGCCATCATATTGTGGTAAGGAAGTCCTTTCGTTTTTAAATCGGGGAGCCTTCCCATGAACAGCTGGGAGACATTCAATATGGAGAAGATTCTTGACAAGGTTTTCCACCTCTCAATCATTCCCTTCTCGATCTCAAACCTTAAACTGCCGTTGAGGGATTCTTTCATTTTTTGGGAATCCTCTCCCTCACTCCTCAATTCCACTTTATCGACGTGAACTCTTCCGGTGATGATGACCCTTTCTTCCTCCCCCTTTCCAAAAAGGGTTCGTATAAAGGCCTTAGATTCCATATTCGAGATGCGCGGTTTGATTTCAAATCCCAATCCCCTTTCCGTGGGCTTGATCCATCCCTCTCCCCAGAAATCCCCTCCGTCTGATTTGAATTGAAAGGGACGGATGAATAAGATACCATTGGCGGTCTTCATCTCTCCTGTCAGGTGTTCATAATGAAGACTGCGGTATTTCCCCGTCTCAACCTCCACTTTCCCATCGACCGTCCAATTTGAAAGCCAATCCCTCAGTTTTTCAAAAGATGTCGGCGAACTTCCTTCTCGCTTTGGAAAGAGCGGGTCGAGATCCAATCGGGGAGAAGTCATTTGGAAGGAGAGTCTTCTGACCGATTCCGTTGATCCTGAGCTTTTCCCAGCGATAGGAGAAGAAGACAAGCGACGGGAGAGGCTGCCGGAAAGGGTGATGGGAGAATCTCCCACCCGCCCATTCAACCCCTCAAATCGAATCTGCTCAGGGATCGCAAAAAAGTGACCTTCCGTGAGCGAAAGAGGAACAGGAATCTCTCGATGTCGAATATGGACTTCTCTCAATCGGACTTCCCCTTCGTTCAAAGCATCGATCCATTTTTCCATCTTCCCGACCCATCTCAGGCGAACCTCTGCCCTTCCATTGAGTTCTTCAATTCCTTCGACCTGCGTCCGGACCGGGTCTGGGAAAAGGGATGACTTCATCAGGGAGGACAGTTGCTTGAGATCAATCGAACCCCATGTCGAGAGATTGACATTTCCCTCTCTGATCCATCCATCCAATGTCAGAGAGGAACTCCCCGTTTGGATCTTGGTCTTTGAAAAACCCATTCCCGCATCGGAAAAGGAGATCTTTCCCTCCTTGATCACGAGAGGGAGAGGATTTTGCTTCTGAAGCAGCGAAGCCTCTCTTGGAAAAAACTCGCCTTCGTAGGAGAAGCGGGAAGTTCCCGGAAGGGTCTTGCCTTTGAATGCAATTTGAGTTGTTCCTGAATTGGCTTCGAAGCTATCCGTTTTCGATCGCACCTCTTCAGGGAAGAGGGGAGTTCGAAAGAGGGCAAAAAGATTTTTGAGATCCATTCTTCCCTTGGCCATCAACTCGAGAGGAGGATCTTTCTCCCCATGCTTCCAAAGGCCGCTCATGGTCAGGGAGGAATGACCAAACTCCACCTTCACCTCTGACCACTGGAGGTCTTTTTGGGAAAGTTCTACCCGTCCCTCTGCAATTCGGATTGGAAACGGGATTTGTTCGTGGGTGAATCGGACTCTTGACAGGTGATAGGTCTCACGGTGCTGGAAACGGATCGGAGGGTTCAGAAGTCCTCTGGCAGCGAGGGAGTATTGCGCTGTTCCTGAGAGGATGTGGATGGATGAAAGGGCGCGGCTGAATTCTTCGGGGATCCCTTCGGACTTGGAGAGAGAGGGGAGATCCATTAGATCGAGTTTGCCTTGGCACTCAATTTGAAGAGTAGGGACTTGCAGAAGGTCATAGAAAGTCCCTTTGACATTCTCCAGGGTCGAATGAAAGATTCTTCCTTCTACCGCCTCGAGATGGAGATGCCCTTTTCGAAAGAAAAACCGCCCCTTGAGATCTTCAAAGGAGGGGAGGTTCCAGGGAAGTTTCAACGAGGCCCCGTCGAGCTTTCCTTCGATCGAGAGGACATGGGCATTCGCCGGTAGATCGCAGTGATCGATCTCGGGCATCTTTCCCGAAAGCCTGACCGACAGGATCTGGACGGAACCCTTTCCTTCTGCCCGGAAAAGGTGCTCCGAGACATCTGGAGTGATGACTCGGAAGGGGATGAATTTCTTTCCTTCTGCGACATCGAAGGGGCTACTGCTGGCCTCGGCTTCCATCCCCATTTCTTTCGATCCGATGCCATAAATCCTCCCCTTCGCGTTTACCGATAGCTCCGGTAATTCGATAAGAAAGCGCGGGATCTCCAAATTTTTTGAATCACAGTTGGCGTCGAATTCGACGTTTACCCGCTTCGGTCTTAGGACGGATGAGAAAACTTGCGGATAGTCAAACAGGAGTTCCTTCATTTTGATCTTTGCCGAAGTCTTAAAAGTTCCTTGGAAGTCTCCTTGATAATGAGCATTTACGTCGAGGACTCCTGAAATCGTTTTCATGGGAAGCAGCGTTTTGAAATAGGGCCAGAAATGGGACGTTTCGATCCCTCTCATCTTTACCTCCGCTTCCACCCTTCCTTTTGAAAAGTCGAGATCCTCAGGAATATTCTGAATGGTTCCATGGATGGAAAACTCGCCCTCTTTTTGGGAATGACCGATCACGCCGCTGATTCGAAACGGGAAGGCTCCATGATAGGAGACCTTTGAGAGTTGAAAATTGAAAGATCGTATTTCGGTCTTCAGGGGTGAAAGGCCCAGGCCTTCGTCAGAAAAGAGGATTTCTCCATCCCGGAGGGATAAGGAGCCTCCGAAAAGAGAGGTCAGTGTCTCCAAGATCTTTTTTTGCGTTTCCTTCAATTTTTCATCGGTCAAAGGACCGCCGGAGAAGATATTGAATTGACCGCTTTTATCCCTGATGAGATGAAGCGTCGGCCGATCTATGACCATTCGTTTGCATTTGATCTCCCTTTTGAGGAGAGGGAGAACCTTCAACCTTAAGATCACCCTTTTGGACTGGAGGAGATCGAAAGCGAGAGAGCGATCTTTTATCCGGAAGTCTTCAAAGGCAATGCCCACTCCACCCCATAATGTTATTTTTGCCTTCCCGATGGAAACGTCTCTATCCAGGCTGGTCGTCAAAGACTTCTGAAGGATGTTCTGATAGAGATTGGGGTCGAGGAGAAAATTGATCGACAAAAGAATGAAAGCGACAACGACGAGGACCGGAATCAATATCCAGAGAATGGTCCATCTTCTCCTGCCCGTTTTCATGCTCTTCTTTTTCTTTTGTTCCGTTGCAGACATTTCAAACTATTCTTAATGTCAAATTGCAAAGTTCAAATGTCAAACGAATTCCAAAGGTCAAATTTCAAACCAGCAAGGAGGAATGGAAAGATCATTTTGGATTTTGGACTTTGACATTGATTTGGCATTTGAGCTTTGACATTTGGATTTAAGCTCTATGATGTTTTGATGGCATGGGCCAAGGTGAGGACATCGACCCTTTTGGCCCCCCCTCTCCGCAACATCTTTGAGCATTCGTTCACCGTCGCGCCAGTGGTGTAAACATCGTCAACCAAAAGAACTGACTTTCCCACCAGTTCTTCCCCGCCGATCACATGAAAAGCCCCCCTTAATCCTTTTTCCCTTTCCAGGCCGCTGAGAGTTACTTGAGGAATGGTTGGCTTTTTCTTTTGAAGGATCGTTTTTCGGTAAGGAATCCCCGTCCGAAAGCCGATCTCCCTCACAAGGAGGAGAACTTGATTGAACCCCCTTTCTCTTAATCGGTGGCGATGAAGGGGCACGGGAATCAGGAGGTCCAAAGAGTCGGGCTCCCAATACCGATTCAACCCTTCCGTCATCCATTTCGCAAAAAGAGGGGTGAGGTAAGTCTTTCCCTCATATTTCCAGCGGTGGATGGCCTCCTGAAGGGAGCCTTCGTAAGCCCCTAAGGCCCTCGCCATTGTAAAATATTTTCTGTGAATCAAACACCCCCCACAAGGATGGTTTTCAGCCTCTCTGGAGATAAAGGGGACTCCACAAATGGAGCAAAATGGAGGCTCAATCCAGCGTATCTCCGACAGACAATTCGAACAAAACCCTTGTTGGCCCTCTTCTAAGAATTTTTCACAACAGGGGCATTGGGGAGGGAGAAGAAACTGGATGAGGGTTGATCGAAATTTCATGATCCCGGGTTACGCCTGCCTATCACGGCAGAGGGCTGGCAAGCCAAGAATAGTGGTCCAATGGGTTAGAAAGTTACAACGGGAGGTGAGCCCTTTCGGAAAAAGAGGGAGAAGACACGGAGATCGCTTTCTCGGCTTCCTTGATCGTATAGGTGCTCCACTGATGACATCGGGGACAGTAAGCAATCCATTCTTTCGATTCCCTTTCGCAGGTCGTGCAGAAAAAGGAAAGGTAGGACGTTCCGCTCAGTTCGAAAGTCCTTTCAAATTCTTGGGCCGCGCGACCAAAATCTTTTTTATGGAGGTAGATTTCTGCGAGAAGCCTGTGAAGGGCTGGACACTCTCTCACCCTTAAACTGATTTCGTCGATCTCCTCAAGGGCTTCATCCAGCATTTCCAATCTCAGACAGAGCTTGGCATAAAAGAAGGCGAGGACCCAATTTTCGGGATCATGTTTCAGCGCCCGTTGATAGATTCGGAGGAGAGTGCTCGGATCTTCCCGGCCGAGATAGAGCTCTTCCAAACGAAGCATGAAAACAATCGATTTGAACCGGGTAAAGCTCTTCCCCCAGACCTTCCCGGCAGAGGCCCACCTTCCCATTCGGAGGTAGATATCACCCAGCAAGACGAATCCGGGCTGGAAGGTCTTCCGTTCTCGAACCGTCTCTTTTACCTCTTTCAGGGCATTCTCCAGATTCTTTTCACCCCCACGGCTCAAAAGATCTCTGGCACGTTCGTATTTCAATCCCAGATAGAAGAGATTCTCCTCCTCTTCGGCTTGTTTCCCCTTGGTAAATTTGAGAATGGATCTTTGAATGCGGGTGGCCTCCTCCCACCTTCTGCTGTCAAGATAGATCTGTCTTAGACTTTTCAGAGCGTTGAGATTGGTCTCATCTAAACCGATGGCCCGGTTCAGCACCCGGATGGCTTCATCCAGTCGCTTCATGCGCTGGTACACCGCCGACTGAGGGAGGAGAATATCTATGTTTTTCATATCGATCAACTCTGCTCTGCCCAACCAATGAAGAGCATCCTGATCGTTGCCCTCCTGGACGGCGATCTCCGAAAGCCGGAGATAGAGATCAATCTGTGTCGGATCTCTTTTTAACACCTCAACGAAGTGGGTTTTGGCCTTTTTCAGATCCCCCCGAAGGAAGACATCCATCCCCTTGTTCAGTTCCTCCTTAAGGGATTCTTCTTGTCTTTTTTGACGAGAATTGAGATATTCTTTAATGGCGTGTCTGGCGTCTCGGGTCAAGGTACCGACAAAGATCAAAATCGCACCGAATAGAAAGGATGAGATCATGAGGACGGAGAGCTCCGTTTCAAAGGTCTCTCCAAAAAAGTGGAATTGCACATCCAGAGGATTTTGGTACGAGACCCAGACAAAGAAAGCTATCACAATAAAAAAGAAGCTTAATAAAAGTTTAACCAGCATATCCTATAACTTTCCCTTTTCCAGTTTGGTTAAGCATGGAACGCAATATTTGGCCACCGGTCGAACTTCGAGCCGCTTTAAACTAATCGGCCCCCCGCACTCCTCGCAGATTCCGTAAGTCCCGTTTTCAATACGGTCTAAAGATTCATCCACCTCTTGGAGTCTGATTCGTTCATTCTCATTTAAGCTGAGCAAGACTTGCTTGTTATAAATATTGGCGGCCTCATCCCCAATGTCCTGAATCCCATCTTGGCCCATTTCCTTTGAGGACTCAACCATCTGCTTGACCTCACCGACGATCTCCTCCCGTTGTTTGAAAAGAAGTTTCTTAAACTTCGAAATCGTCTTCTTATCCAGCTTATCCGGTTCCTTTTTCTGACTCCCTCGGGCTTTCATTTGGGGTTTGACTTTTCCTTTAACCAACACTTCCTCCTTTTTGAAGGTCAATTTGGGGGGCATCGATCCAAAGCCCTTCCAAATCGTAAAATTTCCTTACCGGCTCGAGAAAAATATGAATGACCACATCCCCATAATCAATCAGAATCCATCTTCCTTCCGTCATTCCCTCCTCGCCGAGAGGTCGAATCCCTTTCTTTCTGAGGGCCTCTTCAATCCCTTGGGCAATGGCCTGGACCTGGCGATCCGACTTGCCGCTGCAAAGGAGAAAATAATCGGTAAAAGAGGTGGTTCCCTTCAGTTCCAGAAGAACTGGGTCGAGAGCCTTCTTTTCAAGCGCTGCGTTCAAGCAGAGCAAGGATTTTGTTTTCGAGTCGGTGACCATACCCTCCTTGGTTATAATTTTGAGTTAAGCATTATACCAGAAAAAATCTTGATTACAATAAAAAATAACGAAAATAGATACAATTTTCAAGGGATCACTATGTGAAAAAGGGACCTCCCCGACTCACGAGGTCCTCCGATAAAGCGAATGTTCTTGGATATAAGTCTCAACTTCCGGAGGAATTAGATATCTGACAGACCTCCCTTTTTCGATCAATTCCCTGACCTTTGTAGACGAGATGTCGAGAAACGAAATCTCTTTAAAACAGAGCATGTAGCCTGAGACATGGGCCCAAGCCTTCTCTTCGGAGGCATACCTGAAATTTGGGGCCAATGCCCGTGGCAAGGGAGAAGTCTCTTCTTGAGATCCTGGCCGGGTCATCACAATAAAGTGGCAAAGAGAAAAGAGATTTTGAAACTCCTTCCATGTCTCTATGTCTGAAAAGGCATCACTTCCCAGGATGAAAAAAAAGGCATCCTGACGTCTTTCTCGAAAATATCTAATGGTTTCAATAGAATAGGATTTTCCAGGCCGCGAAATTTCCACGTCACTGACAGAGAAAGAGGGATTGCCTGAGACGGCCAGCCTTAGCATTTCCAGCCGGTGGCTTGCCTCGATCACCTCCTCTGTCATCTTATGAGGTGGAATAGAAGAGGGGACGAAGATGACCTCCTCAAGACGAAATATCTCCCGGATGTCCTCTGCACCCCGAAGGTGACCCAGATGAACGGGATTGAAGGTCCCGCCAAATAACCCAACCCTCTTCTCCGTTCGCTCAGATCGCTTTTCTATCTTTACTTCCCTCCCCTCGGCGATTGCGTGACTTCAGCTTTCTGGAGTAATGGAATAGTGGATTAATGGAATGATGATTTAGAATACCTAAGGCCCCAGTATGATTTTTTGCCCTTCGTATTCCATTATTCCAGTATTCCAACATTCCATTGGTACCTTCACTTACGGATCTGTCCTTCGCCATAAACGATAAACTTGGTGGTGGTCAGCTCCTCCAATCCCATGGGGCCAAAGGCATGAAGTTTGGAGGTGCTGATCCCGATCTCTGCGCCCAGGCCCAACTCGAATCCGTCGTTGAATCTCGTCGAGGCGTTAACGAGGACACAGGAGGAATTGACTTCTCTTAAAAACCTCTGCGAATTCCCATAATCAGAGGTGATGATGGCTTCCGTATGGAACGAGCCATACCTTCCGATATGTTCGATGGCATCCTCGACTCCCCTGACCACCTTGATGGAAAGGATGAGATCCAGATATTCCTTGGACCAATCTTCTTCAAGGGCCTCTTTAATACGAGGAAGGACTTTTTTCACCCGGGGACATCCCCTCAGTTCCACTCCTTCTCTCTGGAGGGCTTTTGCTACCTTTGGGAGGAATCGACTTGCCACTTCTTCATGAACTAACAGAGTTTCCATGGCATTGCACACCCCTGGTCTCTGGACTTTTGCATTGAGGCAGATTTGGACGGCCATCTCTAGGTCGGCTGTCTCATCGACAAAGATATGGCAAACCCCTTTATAATGTTTGATGACAGGAATCTTTGAATGATTCGTCACGAATCGGATGAGCTCCTCTCCTCCCCTGGGGATGATGAGATCAATCTCTTCCTCCAACTGGAGCATCTCCCGGACCGCCTCTTTCTCCGTGTGAGGAAAGATTTGAATCGCCTCCTGGGGGAGTCCCATCTTCATCAGGACTTGGCGAAGAATTTGTCCGATGGCCTGATTAGAATGGAAGGCTTCCGATCCACCCCTTAAAATGACACTGTTTCCCGACTTGAGGCAGAGGCCTGAAGCATCGGCGGTGACATTGGGCCTCGACTCATAAATAATTCCGATGACGCCGATGGGGATTCTCATCCTTCCAACCATCAAGCCATTTGGCCTTTTCCACATCTTGACGACTTCGCCAACCGGATCAGGAAGACGAGCCACCTCCCGAAGCCCTTCCGCCATCCCATGGATGACCGAAGGAGTCAATCTTAAGCGGTCGATCAAGGATGGCGAAAGAGATGCCCTCTCTCCAGCAATAAGATCTCTTCGGTTGGCTTTCATCAGAAGTCCCCGATGCCGAACAAGATCCTCCGCCATTTCGAGCAAAGCCTTATTTTTTTTGGCAGTGGAAAGTTGGGCCAGCCGGTGAGAGGCTTCCTTTGCCTTTCTGGCCATCTCTCTTACCTCTGCCTCTGGGTTGCACTCGCTTTTCTTTTTCATAAAACGACCAAATCATCCCGGTGGATTACTTCGTCGGAATATTTATAGCCCAAGGTCGATTCGATCTGATCGCTTCGGAGACCTCTTATTTTCTCGAGTTCCGTAGCACTGTAATTGACTAACCCCCTGGCGAACTCTTTTCCACGAGATCCCAGACAGGTGACCAAATCTCCCCGATTGAAATTCCCTCTGATTTTAATTACACCCGACGGGAGCAGGCTCTTTCCCTTCTGGACAACGGCTTTCTTCGCCCCATCGTCGACGATGACATCGCCCTTTGGTTTTGGGTTAAAAGCAATCCAATGTTTCCGGCTGCTCAAGGCATCTTTTTTCGGGAGAATTAACGTCCCGATTTCCTTCCCCTTCAGGATCTGACGGAGCACTCCTTCCTTGTTCCCCCGTGCCACCACTGTCGGAATTCCGAACCGGGATGCCTTTCTGGCGGCTTGGATTTTGCTGATCATTCCTCCAACACTGATCTCGCTCTTCGTCTCCCCCACGATGCCGTCCAGGTCCACATCAATTTCCTCCACCAGGGGGATGCATCGAGCATGCGGGTTGACTCTCGGGTCTGAATCACAAAGGCCATCAATGTCTGTCAAGATAATCAGAAGATCTGCCCCGATCAGATTGGTGATCAGTGCTGAAAGGTTGTCATTATCCCCAAATTTGATCTCGTCCACCACCACGGTATCGTTTTCGTTAATAATCGGGATGATCCCGAGCTCGAGAAGGGTCAGCAGGGTATTACGGGCATTGAGGAATCTCCGCCGATGGCTCAAATCATCGTGGGTCAACAGAATTTGCGCGACCATCTGCTGATAGCGCGAGAAGTAATCTTCATAGATCTTCATCAGCCGGGTCTGACCCACGGCGGCGGTGGCCTGTTTCTGTGTGATGGCCTGCGGACGAGTCTTGTAGCCCAATTTCTCCATTCCCGCCGCAATGGCTCCCGAGGAGACCAGCACGAACTCGAAGCCCTGGCGCTTCAGATCCGAAATCTCCTTGGTGAGGTGAGAGAAGACGTCGTAGAGAAGGCCTTTCTCGAGAGAGGCCAAGATACTGGAGCCCACCTTCACCACGATCCTTCTTGATCTTCCCAGTATCTTTCGACGGATGTTCTTATCGCTCATTCACTTGGTCCGAGATGGAGTCGAGTGTGTGAGACACTGCCTCCATCAATACCTTCACGCCTTCTCCTGTTTGGCCGGAGATCAAATAAAGTCGGTGTCCCATCTTCTGAAATTGATTTTCAGTCGTCCTTGCCCTCTCCCGCACCGATGGAAGATCTATTTTGTTCAGGGCAACGAGCTGGCTTTTTTTCTGAAGAGATGGGTCATAGGCTTTTAGCTCACGGTTGAGAGCATGGAAATCCTTGACCGGATCGCGCGAGTGTCCCTCTGAAATATCGAGGAGATGAATGAGAAGGCGTGTCCGCTCTACATGTCGAAGAAAAGACAGCCCGAGCCCGGCTCCTTTGGATGCCCCTTCGATCAATCCCGGAATGTCTGCAACGACAAAAGGCCGGCGGTCTTCTCGTTCCACCACGCCCAAGTTCGGCACGAGGGTGGTGAATGGATAGTCTGCGATTTTTGGTCTGGCAGAAGAAATTTTGGAGAGGAGGGTTGATTTTCCAACATTGGGATAGCCGATGAGGCCCACATCGGCGAGAAGCTTCAGTTCGAGTCTAAACCAATGCTCTTGTCCTTTGTCACCCTTTTCGGCGCGGCGGGGAGCACGCCGTGTGGCCGTCGCAAAACGGGCGTTTCCTCGGCCCCCCCGGCCCCCTTCTGCCAGCACAAAACGCTGGTCTTCGAAGAGAAGGTCTTGTAGCACTTCCCCCGTTTGATCATCTCGAACAAGAGTGCCGACCGGAACGCGAATGGTAAAATTCTCTCCGTTCTTTCCGGTTTGATCTTTTCCTTTACCGTGGCTTCCCTTTTGAGCGCGAATTTGTCTCGGGTAGGTTAAATCAAGAAGGGTAGTGAGTTGAGTATCGGCCTGAAGGATCACGTCCCCGCCTTTCCCTCCATCACCGCCGTCCGGGCCTCCTCTGGGGATGAACTTTTCTCTCCGAAAACTGATGCAACCATTTCCACCATCGCCTGCCTTCACATGGATTCTTGCTTCATCCACAAATTTCATCTTCACCCCGTTAGAAATCCCCGCTTTTAAAAGTGAGGACAAACCTTACATAGAATTTCGATACCTTCAGAAAGGACGCCGATTCGAGTTAGGTCCCTTCTAACGGGGTTCACTATCACAGGCGAAATGGAGGGCCCCAAACCATGTCAGGTTTGGGGTTAACCCTGAACCAAATAGAATTCAGAGCATCAGTCCTACACGCAGCATTGTTGAGGAGCAGAGTCCTGAACCCAACGTGGTTCAGGAGGCGTAAACACTTACTAGTTTCTTATCCCTTCCTTTCTTCTCATACTTGACAATCCCATCAATGGTGGCAAAAAGGGTGAAATCCTTTCCCACCCCTACATTCTCTCCAGGATGGATCCGGGTCCCTTTCTGGCGGACCAGGATGTTTCCTGCCTGGACCCATTGCCCGCTAAATCGTTTGACGCCCAATCGCTGTCCGGCACTATCTCTGCCATTCCGAGAACTTCCGCCAGCTTTCTTGTGTGCCATAACTGCCTCCCCCTGAACTACGTGGAGTTCAGGGTTTCACTTCATGTAGTTCAGGATAGATAAGAATCGTTTTTAGCTTAATGCGATATCATTTACTTTCAAATACGTATAGGTTTGGCGATGTCCCTTGAATCGCCGATAATTCTTTCTCTTTTTCATCTTGTAGGTCAGGACTTTTTTCCCTTTACCCTCTTGGACGATCTCCCCTTTGATGACGACATTGGACAGGTGTGGGGTTCCTAACTGTGTCTCACCTTCTTTGGAGACCATGAGGACATCTTTTAATTCCACTTGATCCCCCACTTTTCCTCCCAGTTTTTCTACCCGGATGAAGTCTCCTTTGGAAACCCGGTATTCCTTTCCACCTGTTTTCACCACTGCATACATCAGACGCCTCCAGATCAGATAATCATTGAATACTAATCGATTTCCAGGGCATTGTCAAATCCCCGTTCCAACCAGTGATAGAATGAAACATCAAATTTCGATGATGTTGAATTGCTCCTGGTGGAACCCCGGTTTGCTTTTAATGACAATTTTTTTCCTCAATTTTTTCTCGAGCTCCTCCACCCCAGCCCTCTCCTCTTCATAAAGAAGGTCGGCGACCTCGGGGTTGGTTTCAACCACGATGTTATGTCCTCCCAATTCCGTGGATGTTCTTTCGATCTCCCGGAAGATGTCATAACAGACCGTCGTCTTCGATTTGATCAGTCCTGCCCCTTCACAATAAGAACAGGGCTCGCCCAGTATTCGGGAGATGTTTTCCCGTGTTCGTTTTCGAGTCATCTCCACGAGGCCCAATTCTGAGATTTTGAAGATATTGGTCTTCTGACGATCTTTCTTCAAAACTTCTTCCAATGCTTGATATACCTTTTCCCGGTCTCCCTCTCTTTCCATATCGATAAAGTCGATGATGATGATGCCTCCGATATTCCGTAGTCTTAATTGATAGGCGATCTCTTTGACTGCCTCCAAGTTGGTCTTAAGGATCGTATCCGCTAAGTTTCTCTTTCCCACATACCTTCCCGTATTCACATCGACCGCCACTAACGCTTCGCTCATATCGATGACGATGTACCCACCGGATTTGAGCCAAACCTTCCTGCCCAGGATTTTGTCAATCTCCATTTCAATCCCGTAGGCGTCAAAGATCGGCTCTATCTTCTCATAGAGGATCATCTCGTATTTTAGCTTTGGCATGTAAGTGTTGACGAAGTTAACAATATTATCATATTCCTCTTTAGAGTCGATGATGATCCGGTTGACCTGAGGAGAGAGGATATCCCGGATGACCCGAAGAACCATCGTCAGGTCGCTGTGGATCAGAGAGGGGGCCGGTGAATTTTCTTTTTTCTTCTGAATGTTATTCCAGAGATGGAGAAGGAATTCCATATCGATTCGAATTTCATCTGCCTCTCCCCCTTCACTGGCTGTCCGCACGATAAAACCGCCAGCCGGTGGCTTGATCGCTTGGACAATCTCTCTTAGCCTTCTTCGTTCCCTTTCATCCTTGATCCTTCTTGAGACACCGATATGATCGACAAGGGGCATATAGACAAGATACCTGCCAGGCAACGTGACATGGGAAGTGATTCGGGTTCCTTTCGTGCCCAAGGGTTCTTTGGAGACCTGAACCAAAATCTCCTGACCTTCGGAAAGGAGATCTTCGATCTGTGAGGAAGGGTTGCTCAAATAAGCGGGCATCTCTTCCCCAGGGAACCCCATCTCCTCATAGTCCTCGATTCCTCCGTGGACATCCGAAACATAAAGGAAAGCGGCTTTTTCCAAGCCGATGTCGACAAAGGCCGCCTGCATCCCTGGCAAGACCTTCACCACTTTTCCCTTGTAGATGTTTCCCATAATTCCCCGGTCTTTGGTGCGCTCGATATAGAGCTCGGCAAGGACACGGTCCTCCAAGAGAGCCACCCTTGTCTCGTGCGGCGTCACATTGACGATGAGCTCGTTTGCCATAACCTATCTTCCAGGAGAAAACTGGAGTGGTGGAATAATGGAATGATGGCTTCTTAAAGAGCGATTAACAACCATGATCATGTTCCCTCGATATTCCATTCAACAGGGTTCCGTCATTCCAATTTAACAACTTTGCACTGGGCCAGAGTTTCTCCTTCCAAATCCATCACGGCCCCAACCATCTCAGTAGGTTTTGCCGTTCTCCCTGCCGTCTTTCGGATGACCAGTTCCACTCCCCACTGTGGCGCCTCACCCGGTCGTTCCTTCGTCTCCAACCTTTCGATCAAGGGCCGAATGTCCACACTCCTCTTCTTTCCATCTCTCTCCTGATGGATGAAGAATTCTTTTTTGTCCAACGCCTTCTTGATCTTTGCGATGGCCTCTTCTCTTGGGATGAGATGATCCAACGGAATCCAGTAGGCCGACGGATGGGATGAAGAGGAAGGGTCAAAGAAGAGCGGGACTTCTCCGGCGTCCATGATCTCGATTCCCGGAGGCAGAGTTTGATTGAGTCTCTCCATCACTTCAGGAGGAGTCATTTTCCCCTCACACTCCATATCGACGATTTCCATCAAACTCTCCATTCCAACGGGAAGGGCCGTGGCGAAGACGATTCTCGGCATCGGGTGAAACCCCTCAGAGAAGCAGAGGGGAAGGTCAGCCCTCTTTGATGCACGATAGAAGAGATGCACAAGTTCTAAATGGCTGAGGAATCGCATCTCTCCCTGCTTTTTGAATCTCAATCGTATCTTTTTTTTCGTTCCTTTTTTTTGGCTCTCTTTTTTTGCGATTCTCTCCAGACCTTTAATCGCTGCCGGATCGCTTTCTCTCACCGTGATATTCTTCCCATCGCAAATCCCGCACTGATGGCAACTGTCTTTCACACAGGGAGGGCTGATTTTTTCTTCGAGACCTCTCTGATATTCATCCCAGAGAAATTGAACATTGCCCCCTGTTTCGATGAAAGACCATGGAAGGGGATCTTCGAAGTTTTTCTTGCGGG
>Ga0102851_10001287_pt1 | contig 14147 bp, 9 predicted proteins | sample Mud3Dept3metaG_FD_79558 | JGI IMG/M metagenome (GOLD analysis project Ga0102851, IMG submission 79558) | Freshwater wetland microbial communities from Ohio, USA, analyzing the effect of biotic and abiotic controls - Mud 3 Core 4 Depth 3... | ecosystem: Environmental > Aquatic > Freshwater >... | reverse complement strand
CGAGGTGGTGAACACGCTGGCATGGCCGCGCGGCGGCTTGGTGTTCCTGACGGCGGCGCAATCCGCGGCCGGCGACCGCGTGCGCACGCGGGACAGCAGGACGCTGCCGTCGCAGCGGCTCAAGGACGGTCGCCTCGCGGTGTGGGTGGAAGGCGTGCCAGGGCTGTCGGGCGTGAGGCTGCTCGTCGGGCCCGGGGAGGCTGCGCCTCCGAGGACCCCATTGCGCGTCACGACGGGCGCACTCGACAACGGGCGGATGCAGCTGCAGCTCGATCCCCACGGCGGAACGGTCGCCCGCCTTCTCTGGAAGGGTGAGACCGATCGCAAGCCGGCGTTCGGACGGGCCGCGCCACAGAGCCCGATCGGCCCGCCGGGACGGCCCAGTTCGACGGCCATCGATCTCACCTGGCGGTCCGGAGGATCCGGCCGCGAAGCCCCGCTGAACGCCGGGCCGTTGTTCCAGTATCTCTACGTGGCCGGGCGCGACCCGTCCCGGGCCGTCCCGTCGTCGGGCGGCGCCATCGCCGCCTCCGACATCGGCCCGCTCGTGTCGGTCATCGAACTCAGGGGCCAGGCCCCGGCTGCGAGCGGGATTCGCCGGACGCTCGTCGTCGCGGCCGGTTCGGACACGCTGGAGATGACGGTCGAAATCGACAAGATCGCCGTGCGCGACAAGGAGAGCGGGCACCTGGCGTTTCCCCTGAACGTGCCCGGCGGCGTCATTCGCGTCGACCTCGGCGAGGCGCTGGTCGAGCCCGAGCGCAACCAGTTGCCGGGCTCGTGCCGCGACTTCATCGGCGCTCACAGCGTGGTGGACATCTCCAACGCCGAGACCGGCATGTCGATCGCGACGCTCGACGCGCCGCTGCTCGAACTCGGCGCAATCACGGACGAACGCCCGAACGATCGCGGCACGCGCAGCTGGCGCGAGCGGACCGCCCCTGGCACGACCGTCTACGCGTACCTCTTCAACAACTACTGGCACACCAACTACAAGGCGTACCAGCAGGGCCCGCTGAGGTACCGCTTCGTGCTCCGGCCGCACGCCGGCCATGACGCGCTGGCGCTCAGGCGTTTCAGCGACGAGCAGGATCATCCGCTGCTGGTCTTCCCGGTCGATCCGGCGGCGCCAGAGGCGCAGGCGCCCTTCACGCTCGCCGGCGATCCGGTCACGCTGTCGTCGCTGCGCGCGGCAGACGATGGCGCGGCACTTGCGGCACGCCTGTTCAACCCGTCGTCACGGCCCGCAACGGTCACGGTGCGCCCTTCGGCGCAGGCCGCGCGTGTCTCGGTGATGTCGGGCGACTCCGCGCAAGCCGCCCCGGACGGCCGTGTCGTGATACCCGCGCTGGGCACCCGGACGGTGCGGATCGAGCGGCGCTAGAGCTCTGCGAGTTCGGCCTTCGGCTGCGGCCGTTTCAGCTCCTCGCCGATGCGCGCCAGCGTGCGCTCGCGGTCAGGCCCGGCTAGGTCGCGTTCGAGTTCCTCGAGTGCCGCGCGCACGACATCGCGGTGGTGCACATCCAGGCCGTGGCGGTTGACGGCATCCAGCCAGAGGCGGTGGATGAGGTCCAGGTCTTCATGGCTCAGCTGCGGCGCATGCGGGCCCAAAAGGAAGGTCTCGATCTCCCCGGTCAGCCTGTACGCCACGAGCCGCGATCGCACGTTCCTGCTCTTCTCGATCCGGTCCCACGCCTCCCCTAGCAGGCGGGCCACCTGGGCCCCGCTGAGCGTCGCCGACTCCCCCACCACGATTTCCGACGACTGGAGACTCACCGCCGCCTTGGCAATGGCGCCGACGACATCGCTCGACGGCACCACCAGCAGCTTCACCGGCCGGCCCTCGCGCTCCGCCACCGATACGACCCGCGTGAACAGGCCCTGTTCGTAGTCCCTGAACACACGCTCGCCCGCGAAGTCCCGGTATCCGGTGTCGGGGCCGCGGAGGGGCCGGACGGTCATGACGACGATGTCCTGCTGCTGCGTGTCGGTGTGGTTCAACACCCATTTCAGGTGCGCCAGCGTGTTCGGATCGCGGACCGGCACGAGCACGCCGCCCGGGCGGGCCGAAACCTCCGCCAGGCTCACCTCCGGCACGGGCAGGAGCTGGAACTGATCGAGCTTGTGGGAAGCCCCGCGCCTCCTGGCTGTCGCCCGTTCGGACAGCACGAAGGCGGCATACAACGCCATCGTGAAGCTCGCTCCGGCGATTGTCGCCACTTCCTTCGTGAAGAGGTTCACGACCGCGATCGACAGCAGCGCCAGCGTAACGGCCGCCAGCCCTACGGGCAGTTCGACCGATCCAATCCGCAGATTGACGGGCACCCGCCATTCGCGCTCACCCGGCTCCTTGAACCGCAGCACCAGCACCGACAGCGACTTCAGCGCGAAACTCCAGATCACGCCGAACGCGTACGCCTCGCCGAGGACGTAGATGTGGCCGCCGCTCACGAGCACCGTGGCCACCTGAAGACAGACGACGAGATTGAGGAACCGGTGGGTCGTTCCGAACCGCCTGTGCGGGTGTCGGAACCACTCGGGCAGGACGCCGTCCTCGGACACGCGGCTGAGCACGGCGTTCGACCCCACGATGGCGGTATTCACCGCGCCTGCGAGGATCAGGAAGCCCACCACGACGACGAAGGCCTGGAACAGCAGGCGCAGACCGAGGGGCCCTGCGAGATGCATCGCAATGCCCGAGATCAGGTTGTCGTAGTAGTGCGGGCGAACCTCGTCGGGAATCAAGGCTGCCGCGAGGAAGCTTACCGAGCCGGTGAAGACCACGCTGTACAAGAAGACCACCAGGCCCGTCCGCCGGAGGTTGGCGGCCTTTGGCGACTCGATCTCCCGGTAGACCTGGGCCAGCGACTCTTCGCCGCTCATGGCGAGGAACGCGTGGCCGAAGCCGATGAGCAGCGCGATGGCCGTGATCGCCGGGAACCGCGTGTCCTTCAACCACCCCAGCGCGTGGTCCGAGAACCTCAGGTGATCGAGCGTCGGCGTCGGCGGCAACTGCCCGCCTCGCGTCAGCAGCGTGAACGCCGACCACACGAGCAGCGTCACGACCATCACGGTCGTGATCCGCATGATTCGCAGGGCATCGTCGCTCGATTCCCGCAAGCCCCGCGTGTTGCGCCGCCAGAAGTACAGCAGGATGCCGGTGGCGAGCACCGCCGCGAACTCGTCGTTCGGCAGCGGCAGGCCGCGCCCGAAGTGACCGAGCACCTCGCCCGCGAGGGCCGCGATGTAGAGTCCGGCAGAAACGGCGCTGATTGGGCCGGTCAGCACGTAGTCGAAGAGCAGCGCCGACACCGACAGCTTGGCCATCGTGCCGCCCATGGCCTCCTTCACGACGCGGTACACCCCGCCCCGGACGAACATGACCGAGCTTTCGATGTAGACCGCCCGGACCGCCCACGAGAAGAGCATGACGCCGAGGATGAACCATGGCGCTGCCTTGCCGACGGCCTGTTCGGCGATGCCGCCGGCATAGAACGCCGACGAACCAAGATCGGCGAGAACGATAGCCGCGGCCCGCCAGAACGAGATGAACGACAGGAGAACCGTGGTGGCCACGACGACCCGCGCCGGCCCGATCGATGCAGGCCCGGGGCTGACGGCGCGCGCCGGCGCACCGTTGTTCGCGGGTCCGTCTGGCGCTCTGGACATCACTTCATTCTAGGAACACCAGGCGGCGGACCGAGGCGACTTTACGGTCTTTTTATGGACTTCTTCACCCATCCTGACGCGGCGGCGCATAGGTTTGAGATGAGCGAGGAGGGATGATCATGACACCCGACAGCATGCAGGGAGCCAGCGACTACTACGTTGTGCCAGGCCGGACCCTCCGCGGCTCGAAGACCGAGATGCTGGCCGAAATCGAGGAGGTCGTTCAAGCGCTCATGGCGCTGCGCCTGGTGATTCTCACGCAGGACGCCCGCCCTCAGTCGTCGTCCGCCGCAAACCGGTAGCCGATCCACGGTTCGGTGAGGAGATACCGGGGACGCGCGGGTTCGGGCTCCAGTTTCTTGCGCAATTGACCCATGAGCACGCGGATGTGCTCTGGCTGATCGACGGCGTTCGGCCCCCAGATCGCCTTGAGAATCACCCGGTTGGTCAACACGCGGCCGGGATGCCGGGCCATCAGCGCCAGCAGATCGAACTCCTTTGGCGTGAGCCGGATCTCGACGTCCCCGCGCACGACCCGGCGGCGATCGAAGTCGATGGTGAGATCGCGCCGGTGCCACTGACCCGCTTCCGGCTGGTCGCTCGCGGATCGCCGGCGCAGCGCCGCGCGCACCCGCGCCAGGAGCTCCTCCGATCCGAACGGCTTCGTCACGTAGTCGTCCGCGCCTTCGTCCAGGGCCGTCACCTTGTCCTGTTCCGCGCCGCGCGCGGACAGCACGACGATCGGCATGTCCCAGCGTGCCCGAATCCTCCGGCAGACCTCGATGCCGTCGATGTCGGGAAGGCCGAGATCCAGCACGATCAGATCCGGCGGTTCGATCCCGGCGGCGGCCAGCGCGTCGCGCCCCGAACCCACGACCACCACGTCGTAGCCGCGCGACCGGAGAAGCGGGGCCATGGCGCGCTGAATCGACAGCTCGTCGTCGACGATCAGGATCCGGGCCGGGAGGTTCATGGCGCCCCTGGGTCTGCTGGCGTTTCGGCGCGAAGCGCGCTGGGAATCGTCATGGTGAACTCGGCGCCGCCCTCGGGGTGATTCTCGGCGCGGATCCGGCCGCCCTGTGCCGCGAGCAGCCCACGCGCGATGGCCAGCCCCATGCCGGTCCCGAAGGACCGGCGGCCCGCGCCGGAGCCTCGGTAGGGCTGTTCGAACAGGTTCTGCAGATCTTCTGGCGCGATGCCTCGGCCCCGGTCGCGCACCGCCAGCCGCAGCTCGCCGCCGGTGAACTGCGCGGATACCGTGACCGGCGTTCCGGGGGGTGCGTACTGCCCGCCGTTTTCCAGAACGTGGGCCAGCGCCGCCGCGGTCAACCGGGGGTCGATCCGGACTGCGCCGGCGATGTCGAGGCGGAGGTCGAGCGGATGGCTCAGGAGTGTCTGCTCGACCTGCCGGAGCGCGGCGTCCACGATATCGGGAAGGTGAACCCATTCAGGGGCCGGCGCGACCGCCCCCGTCTCGATGCGCGCCATCTCCACGATGTTCCGGAAGAGCCTGTTCAGACGCGCCGCCTCGGAGGCGACGATGTCCAGCTGTTCGCGGCGCTCCTGGTCGCTCGCCCAGTTTGCCCGCAGGTTGTCGGTGGCGACCATGATGGCGGTGAGCGGCGTCTTCAGGTCGTGACCAAGGGACGAGAGCAGCGCAGACTTCAGTTCGGCGCTCTGGCGCATGCGATCCGCCTCCTGCCGATCCTCGACAAGCGCCGCCCGCTCACGCGCGAGGACCGACACCCGGCTCCCGACCACGCTGACGACGAGGAATGCGAGCAGCGCGACCCAGTTCTCGGGGTCCTCGAGGAAGAACGTCCCGACCGGAGGCAGAAAGAAGTAGTTGAGCGCCAGGACGGCGACCGCGGAGGTGCCAACCGCCACCCGCAAGGTCGAGGCGGCGGCGACGAGCAGCACGACCATCAGGTACGACAGGCCGACGACGGTCGGGTTGCGCAAGCCAAGCCAGACTTCGTACGCCGCGGTCAAGGCGGCGAGCGCCACGAGACCGCCAGCCAGATACCGCAGTTCTCCTGGCGGCCGAGGGTGTCTGCGGCTGAATGGTGTTGTCACAAGTGGGCGGCCGGCGGGCATGCCGGCCGGCGGCTGCGATCTTAGCAGCAATCCTGTACACTGGCTTGGCCGTCAGGGAGAACCGCGATGGTGTCACGTCCGCGAACGATCTGGCTGATTCTCTGCTTCGTTGTCTGCGCGCTCGCGATCGGGTCCGCGTCCGGCCTCGACCAGCAGCGGCGCCCGGCCCAGCAGCCGGCCGCGCCGGCGGTGCAGCCCGCGCCGGCGCCAGCGCCGGTCCTCGGCCGGCTGCCGGCGATCCTCACCCTCAGGGACCAGGCGGAGATGTACAACGCCTGGCTCACGGTCCGCCTCGGGCGCCTCCTGCCGGAGCTCATGCGGCAGGAAGGCTTCGACATGTGGATCGTGATCTGCCGCGAGAACAACGAGGACCCGGTCTTCAGGTCGCTCGTGCCGTTCACGACGATGTACGCGAGCCGGACGTCGATCCTGGTGTTCACCGACAAGGGCCCGGAAGGCATCGAGCGCCTGAGCGTGAGCCGCTCCGGCATGGGCCAGTACTACAAGGCCGCCTGGGACCCGGACCGCACCGATCAGTGGACGCGCCTCGGCGAGATCGTCAAGGAGCGCAGCCCGAAGAAGATCGGCGTCAACGAGTCGGACACCTTCAACTACGGCGACGGCATCACCGCGACGCTGAAGAAGAAGCTCCTGGCCGCGCTGCCGCCCGAGTTCCAGTCGCGCATCCAGCCGGCCGAGCGCCTGGCCATCCGCTGGCTCGAGCGGCGGACGCCCGACGAGATGGAGGTCTACCCGCACATCGTCGCCATCGCCCACGCCATCATCGCCGAGGCCTTCTCGCGCACGGTGATCACGCCCGGCGTGACGACCACGGACGACGTGGCGTGGTACTTCCGCGAGCGGTCGCGCCAGCTCGGCCTGGCCAACTGGTTCCATCCGACCGTGGACATCCAGCGCCCGAGGGACACGCCGTACGGCCAGAGCACCGTCATTCACCGCGGCGACCTGCTGCACTGCGACTTCGGGATCACCTACCTGAACCTGTGCACGGACACGCAGCAGATGGCGTACGTGCTGAAAGACGGCGAGGTGGAGGCGCCGAAGGGCCTCCAGGCAGCCTTCGCGAAGGCCAACCGGCTGCAGGACATCCACCTGTCGGAGATGCGGGCGGGGTTGACGGGCAACGTCATGCTTGCCGCGATTCTGAAGCGCGCGAAGGCCGACGGGCTGCAGGCGAGCGTCTACACGCACCCGCTGGGGTTCCACGGGCACGCCGCGGGCACGATCATCGGGTTGTGGGACCAGCAGGGCGGCGTGCCGGGCCTTGGAGATTTCCCCGTCTTCGAAGACACGGCGCACTCGATCGAGCTGAACATCCGGTCGGCCGTCGCCGAGTGGGGCAACATCGACGTGCGCATCCCCCTCGAACAGGACATTCTGTTCCGCAAGAGCGGGCCGTCGTGGATGGACCAGCGGCAGACGGCGATCACGCTGATCCGGTAGGGGTGCCGATCGACCGTCATCGTGGTCCCTCGTCGGGCCGTCAGGTGGCTGGGATCTCGATGATCTCCGGGCGGATCATACCAGTCGTGTCTTTGCCGAAGAACTTCCCCCTCCGCGGGCCCTGGCTGGCAGCCGCCGCGCTCCTGCTGCTCGCCGTGTTCTCCGGCCCGGCGATCGCCCAGCCTGCCCCCAACGTCACGGGCCGCGTGCTTGACGCGTTCTCGATGGGCCCGCTCGCCGGAGCCCGGGTCACGGCGGGCACCGAGAGTGCGGTCGCGGATCGCGACGGGCGCTTCGCGCTGACGCTTCCCCGGGGAACGACGCGCCTGGCGGTCACCGCCGACGGGCACCTGACCGAGCAAGTGGAAGTGGCTGTGGGCGACCAGCCTGTGAGCGTCGAGGTCCTGCTGCTCAGCCAGTCGCAGTTCAAGGAGGACGTGACCGTCACCGCCGGCCTGAAGCCGGTGCCCGTGTCGCCCTCCACGACTGACGTGAGCCCGCTCGCCGTCCGCAGCATCGCGGGTGCGGCCGAGAACATCTTCCGCACGGTCCAGACGCTGCCGGGCGTCAACGCGACCGAGGATTTCGGCAGCCGCCTGTCGGTCCGCGGCGGCGGGCCAGACCAGAACCTCACCGTGATGGACGGTGTCGAGATTCACGACCCCTATCGCCTCTTCGGCCTGACGAGCGCGTTCAATCCCGAGACGATCGAGAACTTCGAGTTCGTGGCGGGCGGCTTCAGCCCCAAGTACGGCGATCGGCTGTCGTCGATCCTGCTCATCGAGAACCGGCCTGGCACGCAGGCGAAGGCGTTCGCCGGGTCCTTCTCGCTCGCGCTGACCGACACCAACGCGGTCGTCGAGGGCAAGCTGCCGGGCAGCGCGAAGGGTTCGTGGATCGTGAGCGCCCGCCGGACCTACTACGACCTCATCGCCAACCGTATCGTGGGCACGACGCTGCCGGCCTTCACCGACGTGCAGGCGAAAGCCACGTGGGAATTGCGCCCGGGCCGGCGCCTGTCGTTGTTCGTCCTGAGCAGCCGCGAACGGACCGACGCGGACTTCGAGGAGGAATCCACGGCGTCGAATCTCGGGCTCGGCAACCGCGCGGGCAACGATCTCGTCTCGCTCACGCTCGCCTCGACGTGGGGCTCGCGCGCGTCGTCACGGACGATCGCGTCGTGGTACAGCTACAGGGACAGCCTCGATGCCGCGGGCGACCTCCGCGACGAGGCGTCTCGATCGAATGCGCCGGGCGACGAGGCCTTCGGCCGCGCCAGCGTGGCGTTCACGCGGGACCTCGGCGTGCGCGACCTGTCGCTGCGTGAAGAGGTGGCCATCTCGGCATCGCCGACTCACGTGGTCGAAGCCGGCGGCGAGGTTCACGTCCTCGACACCCGGTGGGGCTGGGACATCAGCGGCGACCGGAACACGAACGAGGCGAACGGGTCCAGCGTGCAGGGCGGCGCGGGCCTGCCTTCGCAGCTCGACTCGCGGCAGCAGTCCGTCCGCGCCGGCGCCTGGGTGCTCGATCGCATCCAGGCCACGCCGCGCCTGCGGATCGACCCGGGCCTGCGCGCCGACTGGAACGGCGTGGCCGGCGAAACGCTGCTCTCTCCGCGCGTGTCGGCCCGGTTCGATCTTGGCGGCGGGTACGCCGTGCGCGCCTCGGCCGGCTACTTCACCCAGAGCCCAGGCTACGAGAAACTCCTGCAATCCGACTACTTCGTCGATCTCACGGACGCCCGCGCGCTCTCGCTGACCAGTGAGCGCTCGATTCACGCACTGTGCGCTCTCGAGCGCGAGTTCGCGCCGGGTCTTGTCGCGCGCGTCGAGGGGTACTACAAGACGTTCGACCGGATGATTGTCGGGCGTCTCGAGACGCCGGCCGAGACCGCGTCGCGCGTCGCGCTCTACGACTACCCGGCCGATCTGCAGTCCAGCATCCCCGCCGCTCCGCAGATCGTGAGCGACCCGGTGAACGGCGCCGACGGATCGGCCTACGGGTTCGACCTCTACGTGGCGCACCAGCCGAACTCGGCGTCGGAGCGCTTCTCGGGATGGGGCTCCTACACGTGGGGCCGCGCGACGGTCGACGGCTACGGCCGTCGCTACCCGTTCGACTACGACCGCCGGCACGCTCTCAGTCTCGTCGGCACCTACAGGGTGAAGCGCTGGCTCGAACTCGCCGGTTCGGCGCGCGTGGCTTCGGGCTTCCCCTACGACCCCGTGCTGGGACTGGTCGTCGCGGCCAGCCCGGTGTACGACGAGTCGGGGACCCTGGCGAAGTACGTGCCCGAAGTCGACGCGAAGGGGCTCTACGTCTGGACCACCACGAAGGGCGGCGTCGAGAACCTGAACACCGGCAGCCTGCCGCTCTTCGCGCGCGTGGACGTGCGCGCCACCTTCAAGCCGTCGTGGTTTTCGAGCCGCTGGCAGTTCTACGTCGAGGTCATCAACGTGCTGAACCGCGAGAATGCGGGCAGCCTCAACCCGGTGCTCTCCTACGACCCCGGCAGTGACCGGCCGGCCGTCTCCTACGAACGCCAGGGCAGTCTTCCGCTTCTGCCGTCCCTGGGCATCCGCTGCAGGTTCTGACGCAGCGGCGCAACGACGAGCCATCGTCCGAAGGACGCGGGTGGCCGAGGCGAGTCAGAACCCTTCCGGGCAGTGGTCCGTATGATCAGGAAGGAGGCGACCGTGCCCAACGACGAGTTCTACCGCAACCTGCGCGAGAAAGTGGCGGGCTACACCGGCGCATACGCCGACTACGTGCTGCTCGTGCCGGATCTCTTCCTGCTCATCACGCGGCTGATGCTCGATCCTCGGATCGAGGGGCGCCACAAGGTTTACATGGGCGCCGCGCTGGCGTACGCCGTCTCGCCCGTCGACCTGTTCTCGGAGCGGCGTTTCGGTGCCCTCGGCTACGTCGACGATCTCGTGGTGATCGTGGCGGCGCTGAACATCCTCGTCAACGAGGCCGACCGGGCGGTCGTGCTGGAGCACTGGAAGGGCAAGGAGGACCTGCTGGCCACGATCCAGAAGGTGCTGGGCCAGGCCGACGACCTCATCGGCAAGGGCCGCCTCGAGAAGATTCTCGAGGGTCTGGGGATCCGGAAGCCGCAAACCACGTAGCTACGGGTCCTGTCCGCGCCGTTCCCATCTGTGCTCGGCTGACCTTCGCCTGTCCTGCCTGCGCCCTTCGACGGAGCTCAGGGCGCCCTGAGGCTCTCGAAGGGCGCGCAGATGGGAAGCGCCGCGGCCACCCGTAGCTGCCTGACTGCCGACTATCCGTGCTTGAGGAACGTCCCGTTCCTGTACTCCTCGAAGGCCTGGCGCAGTTCCTCGTTCGTGTTCATCACGATCGGGCCGCGCCATGCCACCGGCTCCCGGATCGGCTCGCCCGACACGAGCAGGAAGCGGATCCCTTCGTCGCCGGCCTGCACGGTGATCTCGTCGCCTGCATCGAAGAGGATGAGCGACCGGTTGTCGGCCGCCACGCCCTCCTGGCCGACGATGTCCGTCTTGACCGGCTGCGGGTCCGACGCGCCCGCGAACGTCCCGGCGCCCTCGAAGACGTAGGCGAACGCGTTCCGCGATCTCGCCACGGGCAGGCTGCGGCGCACGCCGGGCGGCACCCGGATGTCGACGTACTGAGGTTCTGCGGCCACGCCCTCCACCGGCCCGCGCTTGCCCCAGAAGGTGCCGCAGATCACTCTCACCGTCGTCCCGTCATCGTCGGTCACCTCGGGAATGTCCTTTGCCGAGACGTCCTGGTAGCGTGGGTGCGTCATCTTGAGCGACGAGGGCAGGTTGGCCCACAACTGGAAGCCGTGCATCTGGCCGCGCTCGTTGCCGTGCGGCATCTCCTGGTGGACGATGCCGCTCCCGGCCGTCATCCATTGCACGTCGCCCGCGCCGATGGTGCCCTTGTTGCCCAGGCTGTCGCCGTGGTCCACGTTGCCCGCGAGCACGTAGGTGATCGTCTCGATGCCGCGGTGAGGATGCCATGGGAAACCCGCCAGGTAGTCGTCCGGGCGGTCGCCGCGGAAATCATCGAACAGGAGGAACGGATCGACCTCGGTCGTGTCGCCGAAGCCGAACGCCCGGCGGAGGCGCACGCCCGCGCCCTCCATGGTGAGCTGGGATCTGCTGAACCGCTTCACGGGACGGATGGACATGGGGCCTCCGGGGCTTCTGTCGCGTATTTCTAGGACTCGCGTCGGAATCCGCTGGATCCCTAACTCCCGAGCGTCTTCACGAGCCGGTAGAGGAACTCGCGGGCATCGTAGAACGCCTTGATGCCGATCCGCTCGTCCTTCCCGTGGGCCCGCACGTCGTTCGGATCGCCGAACACGGCTTCCACGCCGTAAATGGGAATGCCGGCGTTCCGCAGGTACACGCCGTCGGTGGCGCCCGTGGACATGACGGGCAGCACGACCGCGCCGGGCCACAATTCGTCGGTGTGCCGCTTGATCGCCGCCATCACGTCCGGCCGCAGCGGCGACGCCGGGCTCGCCACGGGCTCCCACACGGTCGTGAAGACGATGTCCTCGTCAGCCACCACCTTTTTCAGCGTCTGCTCGACCGCGCGGAAGTCGGAGCCTGGGAGCAGGCGGCAGTTGACCACGGCCCGCGCCAGCTGGGGCAGCGCGTTCTCGGCGTGGCCGCCCGTCAGCTGGGTCGCCACGCACGTGGAGCGCATCATCGAGTTGTAGAGCGGCGATTCGGCCGCCAGTCGGGCAACGGCCTGAGGGTCCGGCGAGGGTCCCGCGGCCGCTTTCAGATCCGCCGCCGTCTGTCCGCTCTCGAGCACGGCCATCCCCGTGAAGAAGCCCCGCGTGATCTCGTTCATCTCGACCGGGAACTCGAAGGCTGCGATCTTCGTCAGGGCGGCCGCGAGGCGGTAGATCGCGTTGTCCTTGCGCGGCAGCGAGCTGTGGCCGCCCGGGTTTCGCGCTTCCATGGCGAAGCTGTAGTACACCTTCTCGGCCGCCTGCACGCTGTTGGCGACCGCCTTTCCGTCCCTCAGATCTCCCCCGCCGCCCTCGTTGAGCACGAACTCCGCGTCGATCAGGCTGCGGTGGTGCTCGAGCAGCCATTTCACGCCATTCGAATCGCCGCCCTCCTCGTCGGCCGTCAGCGCCACGACGATGTCCCGCGCGGGCACGAAGCCTTCCTGTTTGTAGCGAATCAGGTTTGCGATCCAGATCGCCGCATGGGCCTTGTCGTCGCTCGTCCCGCGGCCGTAGAAGAAGCCGTCGCGCTCCGTGAAGACGAACGGGTCGAGGTCGGCCGACCAGTCGGCCTTCGCCGCCTCGACGACATCGAGGTGGGCGAGCAGGACGATGGGCTTGCCGGCGTTGCGGCCGCGCAGGCGCGCCACGAGGTTGCCCTTGCGCGGGTTGGGCCCCAGCACCTGCACGTCGGCGTCCGTGAACCCGGCCGCCTCGAGGCGCGCGGCCATCGCCTCGGCGGCTTTGGTCGTGCTGCCCGACGAGTCGGTCGTGTTTATCTCGACGAGTTCCTTGAGGATGGCGCGGGCCTCGAGGTCGTGAGGGCCGGCGCCCTGGGCCGCAGCTGGAGACGCCGACACCACGGCCGCGAGGAGAGCGATCAGGCTGATGCGCATCCGTTGATGATACGACGCGCGGACGGGTGCTGTCGAAGGAACTGACTGAAATACTGGACGCGCGGCAGCGCGGGTTCCCGCGGGCCGCCCCGGGCACGTGGCCGCCGGCCCGCATCACCTCGCCTCCGGGCGCGTGGCAGGCGGTGGTGGCCGGCAGGGCCTTCGGGCCGTAACGCCGCGCCGCGTGTTCAGCCCGCGTGCGTGTCGAGAATTGACAGGGCGCCTTCGATTCGCCCGAGGGGCGCGGCCAGTTGGACGCCGGCCACCTCGTTGCGCACGCGCTGGAACGTCTCGTGGGCGATCTTCACGCCCTCCGCCAGGCCCTCCTCGCGCGTCGTCGTCTTCCGCATCCGCTCCAGTATGTCGGCCGGCACGCTGGCTCCAGGCACCTCGTTGTTCATGAACTCGGCGTTGCGGTAGGAGGTGAGCGGCCAGATGCCGCACAGCAGCGGGACCCGGACGTGCTCGACGCGGCGCATGAACCGCTCGAGCAGGGCGATGTCGAAGACGGGCTGCGTGATCATGTACTCGGCGCCCGCCTCGATCTTCCAGTCGAGCCGACGCAGCTCCTCGTCCAGGTTGATCGCGCCCGGGTTCACCCCGACGCCGATGCTGAAGCCGGTCGGATCGCCGATGGCACTGCCGGCCAGGTCGAGGCCGTGGTTCAGCCGGTTGAGCAGATTGACGAGGCCGATGGCGTCCACGTCGAAGACCGCGCTCGCGTGCGGATAGTTGCCGAGCTTCGGCGGGTCGCCGGTGATGCCCAGGATGTTGCGCACGCCCAGCGCCCAGGCGCCGAGCAGGTCCGACTGCATGCCGATGACGTTCCGGTCGCGGCAGGCGTAGTGCAGGACGACCTCGATGCCGACGTCGCGCTGGATGAGCACGGCCATGGCCAGGGCCGACATGCGGGCCGACGCGCGCGGGCCGTCGGGGATGTTGATCGCGTCGATGCCGAAGTGGTGGAGGCGGCGCGCGCTCGCGATCTCCCTGGCCGGCGACACGCCGCGCGGGGAGACGAGCTCCACCAGCGTCACGAATTCGCCGCGGACGAGCTTGGTCGCCACGCGGGACTTCTCCGTGCGGTCGTACACCTTGACCGCTTCGGGCGCCTGCAGCGCGAGGTCGCCCACGCGCACGTCCATCCGCAGTGTCGGCTGCAGCGCCTGCACCGTCCGGCGGATCGCGCGGATGTGCGCGGGGTTGGTGCCGCAGCACCCGCCGACGATCGACGCGCCCGTCTGGATGAACCGCTTCGCGTACTCGGCGATGTACTCGGGCGACGT
>Ga0102851_10001286_pt1 | contig 14150 bp, 10 predicted proteins | sample Mud3Dept3metaG_FD_79558 | JGI IMG/M metagenome (GOLD analysis project Ga0102851, IMG submission 79558) | Freshwater wetland microbial communities from Ohio, USA, analyzing the effect of biotic and abiotic controls - Mud 3 Core 4 Depth 3... | ecosystem: Environmental > Aquatic > Freshwater >... | reverse complement strand
AGCGCCGCGAGCGCGAGCGAGTCCTGACCGAAGCCGCTCGCCACGTCGAGGATCCGGCGGCCCGCTGCCGGCTCGGCCAGCGCAAGCGTCACCTCGGTCATGCGCTCGAAGAGCAGCTGGCTGTCACGCGTCGTCCCGGTCGGGATGACGTCGCTCATGTCCCGATCGAGGTCGACGACGCGCATGGGCGGGCGGAACGTAGGCGAGCGGTTCGCTTGCGGTCAGGGCCTGCCGGCCGTGTGGTTCTCGAGCAGTTCCGCGAGTCCCGGGTCGATGTCGTCGAAGCGGACACCCAGTCGCGAGCCGTCCGCCCACGCGACGGATCCGTCTAGAGCGAGGGGAAGCGAGATTCCGGGCAACGCGAACTCGCAGATCAGCGCCGAGGCCGGCGCGAGCGGGGCGCCGGGAAGGTCGACACCGATGCCGGCGGGCGAGAGGTCGCGAGCCGTGGCGAGCCGCCGCTCGCCTGACGCGCTGATCTCCACCCAGCCTTCGAAGGGCGTGCGGGGATTCTTTCTTCGAGGCTCGCCGTCCACACAATCCCCCGAGCACTCCGAACCGACCCTGCGAGCGATCCGTCTCGTCCCGAGGCCGAGCTGCGACGCGAGCAATGCGCTCGCATCGACCCCGTCCCCGGCATCGCGCGTGTCGCATTCTGGCGTGCAGATCAGATGCAGGAAACCTGGCGAAGCGCGCGTTGGAGCTTGCCGACTCGCAAGCTCCGCTTCACTAATGCAAGATCCGTGCGCCGCGCCGCTGGACGGGAAACACCCCCGCACTGTGTCTAGCGACCCCGCTTGATCGCCCTGAGCACTGGGGATCGCCGCGGATGCGCCTATGCTGTCGAGGCGATGGGGAATTCTCTTCCGTCGGAAGGAAACTCGCTTCCGCTCGCGGCGCCGCCGACGGACTCGACGGGCTCGAGGACCGCTGCCGGATCGAGCATCACGCTCGACCGACTCGCCTCCTTCCGCGAGACCTACATCGCAATCCTCGTCTTCGTGCTGCTCTATGTATTCACGGTGAAGGGCGTCGAGCAGCTCTTCGGTCGCAGCTTCCGCGAGAACGTGGCGGTCGCGGCGCGCGTCGATCCCGCTGCGGGACCCATCGTCGCCCAGATCCAGCGCGGCGTGGACGCGGTGGTGCGAGATTCGGAGTGGGTGCGCGTCGGCGGCGTGCGCGCGACCGCGATCGTGCTCGGCGCGGACGGCCAACCGATCTACGCGGGTGGTCCCGGTTTCTCGACACCGATGCCCGGGGACCCGGTCGCCGAGGCGGCGCATCTGCTGCCGGCGACGGCGGACGTGGTGGTCTCGGTGCCACACAACTCGCTGGTCGCCAACGCCATCCTCATCACTTACGCGGCGGCGCTGATCTACACGCTCTTCCTCTATGACCGCCGCCGGCAGGCCTTCGCGGAGAGTCGCATTGCTGAGGCGCTCGCGGTGCGCGAGGAAACCGCCGCGCGCGCGGCAAAGATCGAAGCCGAACTGGCCGAGTTGACCCACCAGGTCGACGAACGCGTGGAGGCCGAGGTTTCGGGCGAGATCGCGTCGGTACGCGCCGAGCGGGGCGCGCTCCAGGAAAAGCTCGAGGCACTGGCGCGCCGCGAAGCCGAGCTGCGCGCCCGCGCGAGCACCTTCCACGAGACGCTCGTCAGCGAACGTGCCGGGCTCGAAGAGATGCTCGACGAGGCGCTCGCAGACCTGTCGCGGAAGGACGAAGCGCTGCGTGCTCTCGAGGAGAAGCTCAAGCGCGCCGGAGTGTCGAAGGAACCCGCCGCGCCGCGCGCACGTGACGTCAGCCAGCTCGCTCAACGCCTGCGCATGCTCTACAAGAACCTCGAGGTCGACGACCACGCGATCCATGATCTGATTGCGCTGCGCGACGAGTCGTTGAAGCTGCGCGCCGAGGAAGAGATCAAGCGCCTGTCGGACGACGTCGACACGGCCGCCGTCCGCCGCAAGGTGGGAGGCCTGCCCGCGCATCTCACGATCTTCGAATTGGGCTTCGCCGGCAAGGGTCGCATCTACTACACGGTCGGTCGCCAGCGCCGCTTCCGGGTGCTCGCCGTCGGCGCCAAGAACTCCCAGAAGACCGACCTCGAGTACCTGAGCCGTCTCCCCCGCGAGTGATTCAGCGGCGCGCGGCGAGCGCCTCGCGCAGGATGCGTTTGAGCTCGGCGTCGTCCCACGGCTTGGGGACGAGTGCGCGAACGCCGAGCGCGGCCAGTCGCTCGGCAGGGATCTCGTCCGGCCAGCCGGAGATCAGGATGCGCGCGGCGTTGGGGCGGCGGCGCGCCGCCGCCTCGAGCACTTCGAGACCGCTCATGCGCGGCATCTTGTGATCGGAGAGCACCGCGTCGACCGGCTGTTCGTCGAGGATGCGGAGCGCTTCGTCTGGCGTGCTGGCCGTGAGGACGCACCACCCCTCGCGGCGCAGCGAGCGGCGCAGCGCGGAGAGAATGCGCTCCTCGTCGTCGACGACGAGGAGCGTGGGAGTGTCGCCGCTCACGGCTGCGCAGCCCTGCCGTCGGGTCCATGCTGCGGGAGCGACACTTCGAACGTCGTGCCGCCGCCTTCGCGCGGCAGGGCGCGAATCGTGCCGCCATGACGGCGCACGATCTCGAATGAGGTCGAGAGCCCGAGGCCCGTCCCCTCTCCCACCTCCTTGGTGGTGAAGAAGGGCTCGAAGATCCGATCGGCGTGCTCGGCCGAGATGCCGGCGCCGTCATCGGAGACTGCGATCACGACCCCGTCATCGCGGCACTCGGTGCGGAGCACGATCTCGCCATTGCCACCTCCGTCGCGCGCGACGCGCGCCTCGATCGCCTGGTAGGCGTTCACGAGCAGGTTCATGAAGACCTGCTCGAGCTGCTTGGGATGGCAGCGCACGGGGGGCAGCGCCGCGTATTCCTTCTGCAGCACCACGCTGTGCTTCATCATGGTCCACACGATGTGGGCAGTGGAGTCGAGGCAGCGGTTCAGATCGGCAGCGACCCACTCGCCGTCGTCGCGATAGGCGAAGGCGCGCAGATCCTGGACGATGTGGCGGATACGCTCCGATCCCTCCTGGGATTCGCGGATCGCCTGACCGAAATCGGCGAGCAGCGTCTCGGTGTCGAGTTCGCGAGACAGCGACGCGAAGCGCTCGGGACTGCTGCGGGCGGCGTCGAGCAGGCGCGCGAGATCCGACAGGTACTCCTCCATCTGCGCCAGATTCGCATGTACGAAACCCATCGGGTTGTTGATCTCGTGCGCAACGCCCGCCGCGAGCCGTCCGAGCGACGCCATCTTCTCCGTGTGCAGCACCTGCGACTGGAGCTGCACGAGTTCCGACACGTCCGGAAAGAGCACGACGGCGCCCAGCCGCGTGCCGTCGGCATCGACGAGCGGCGAAGTCGAGATCGCAACCGGAACGCTCTTGCCGTCGGCGCGCTGCACCACGCCCTCGGCGCCTTGCACGCGTGCGCCTTCGGCGAGCGAGCGCGCGATGCAGCCGTCGGGCTCCGCCGCAGGACCGAACCAATCCCTGACGGCGCGGCCTTTGAGCGAGCCGGGTGGCTCGCCGAGGATCTGCTCCGCCATCGGGTTCGACACCGCGACGCGCCCGGCCTCGTCCACTACGATGAGGCCGCTGTACATGTTCTGGATTGTGCTCTCCATGTAACGGCGCAGGTCACGGACATGCTTCTCGAGGCGCTCGCGCTCGGTCACGTCGGCGAGCACGAGCAGGATGCGGCCCTCCGCGTCGAGCTTCTCGGCACGGACGTCGAAGGCGCGGGCGTGCTCGCCGTCGCGCGCGTGCGCAATGCGCGGCGCGCACGCGACACCGGAGCGCGCGCGCGCGAGCAGTTCGGGCACGTCGGCGCTCGCCAGCAGCTCGGCGGGCAGCACCGCGTTGAGCGGCCGCCCTTCGGCAGCGCCGCCTGCGAGGAAGGCGCGCTCGAACTCGGGATTCCCGGTGACGAGACGGCCCTCGGCGTCGAGCACGGCGAGCGCAGCGGGGAAGTGGTCGACGATCGCCGCGTGCAGCCGCTCGAGCGAGCGGATGCGCTGGCGCACGGCGCGGCGCGCTGAAGCGGCGCGCCAGGCGCGGATCTGTTCGAGGGCGACGGCGGGGAGCACTTCGGCGTAGTCCGCACTCGCGGTCACGTAATCGGCGGCGCCGGACCGGAAGGCCTCGAGCGCAACGTCGGCGGTCGCCTCGGGCGAAACGATCACCACCGGTGGACCGCCCCGCCGCAGCGCCGCGAGCACACGCTCGCCTTCGGCGCCGAGATCGCGGTCGACGACCACCAGATCGGCGCTGCTGCGCGCCAGTTCGATCGCGGCGGCGGCGTCGTGGACGACCTCGATGCGCACCGCGCGCCCGATCCGGCGCAGCGCCTCGACGGTACCGAGCTTGCCGCCACCCTGGCGCGGCGACGGCTCGGCAACGACGATGCGAACAGGCTCTCGCGCTCGACCCACCCGATTCGACTCCGAACGAAGCGACTTCGTCGCTGTGAGCGGCCGCCGTCTGCGCGCTCGCGAGACTCGGCGCGGCTCATGGATTCGGGGGGCGGTGGCAATCTATCCCATCAAGCGGGGTCGACCAACCCGGGCAGGCGAAGGCCGTGCTTGCCGAGTTTTCGGTAGAAGGTGCTGCGACCGATGCCGAGGCGACGCGCCGCGTCGGTCGCGTTGCCACCGGACTCGAGCAGCGCGCGCTCGAGCGCGCTGCGCTCATAAGCGTCCAGCGAGAGCGGCAACGCAGCGAGCGCGGGTGTGCCGGCGCCTTCCGGGGCCGCCGCGCGCGCGACCGCCAACGGCAACACGCGGCGGTTCCGTCCCATCGGCAGATCCGCGGCGCGCAGCCACGGACCCTTGGCGAGCGCGAGCGCCGACTCGATCACGTTCTCCAGCTCGCGCACGTTGCCAGGCCAGTCGTGCTCCATCAGCCGCGCGAGCGCGTCGTCGGCGACGCCGTCCACGACGACGCCGCTGCGGCGTTGCTTGTCGAGGAAGTGCTGCACCAGAAGAGGCACGTCGTCGAGCCGCTCGCGCAGCGGGGGAATCTCGATGCGCACGACGTTCAGCCGGTAGAAGAGGTCCATGCGGAAGCGATTCGTCTCGACCATCGCGGCCAGGTCGCGGTGCGTGGCGGAGACGACACGCAGGTCGACCGGAATGGCGCCTGAGCCGCCCACGGGCCGCACCTCCTTCTGTTGGAGCGCGCGCAGCAGCTTGGCCTGCATCGAGATCGGCAGCTCGCCGATTTCGTCGAGGAAGAGTGTCCCGCCCTTCGCCATCCGGAACAGGCCCGGCGCGCCGACGGCGCCCGTGAAGGCGCCGCGCTCGTGGCCGAAGAGCTCGCTCTCGATGATCGACTCCGGGAGCGCGCCGCAGTCGACCGGCACGAAGGGTCCGTCGCGGCGACGGCTCGTCGCGTGGACCGCGCGTGCGACGAGTTCCTTGCCGGTGCCGCTCTCGCCCTGGATCAGCACGTGACTCTCGTTGTGGCGCAGGCTGTCGATGGTGCGGAGCAGCCGGCGCATCTTCGGCGCGCGCCCGATCAGTTCCGGCGCGCGCGAGCGATCTTCGAGGCGCTCCTCGAGCTCCCGGTTGCGACGCAGCAGGCGCCTCCGTTCGAGAGCCTTCTGCACGGTGGTGCGAACGCGGTGTACGTCGTCGAAGGGCTTCTCGAGGTAGTCGAACGCGCCGCGGCGGATGCAGCGCACCGCGCTCTCGATGCTGGCGTGGCCGGTCATCACGACGACCTCGATTTCGGGTCGCTCGCGTTTGATGCGGTCGAGCATCTCGAGACCGCTCGCCGTACCGATCACGAGGTCGAGCAGCGCGACGTCGAGTTCCGGGTCCGCGAGCGCAGCATCGGCCGCGTCCGGACTCTCGGCCAGCACGAGCCGATGACCGTCTTCGCGCAGGATGCGGCCTAGCGCCCTCAGCATCAGCGGCTCGTCGTCGACGACCAGCACCATCGCCGGCGTGACCTCCGGCCTCGGGGAGCGCACGCGGATCGAAGCAGCGCTGTTCTCGCGACTCATGGAGGCCCTATCGGTCCCAGAAGTGGGACGCTTGAGCTGCGCGTCTTGCTGGGCCGCCTCGGCGCCCTACAATGCGCGCGCCCCCCTCCGCTGTCGCGGAGGACCCAACACTGCGTCGGTCCCATGTTCTGATCGTCGACGACGAGGAGCTGTATCGCCGCGCTCTCGAGCGCATCCTCGTCCGCTGTGGTTACACGATCACCTGCGCGCGCGACGCCAGCGAGGCGCTAGCCGTCGTGTCGGCCGAGCCGGTCGACCTGGTGCTCTGCGACGTGCGCATGCCGGGCATCAGCGGCCTCGAGCTGGTGCGGCAGATCCACGAAGTGGACGCCGATCTGCCCTGCATCGTGATGACCGGCTACGACTCGGTCGAGCATTCCATCGACGCGCTGCGCGCCGGCGCCTTCTGGTACCTGCACAAGCCCTTCGAGGGTTCCCTCGACGTCGTGCGGCGCCTGGTCGAGCAGGCGATCGAGCACCGGCGGCTGCGCACCGAGAACCGCCTGCTCCAGAATCAGCTCCGCTCGCGCTACCGCTTCGACAACGTGGTGGGCCAGAGCGCAGCGCTGCGCGCGGTGCTCGATCTCGTCGACAAGGTGGCCGACAGCGACTCGACGGTGCTGATCACCGGCGAGAGCGGCACCGGCAAGGAGCTGATCGCGCGCGCGATCCACTACAACAGCCGACGCGCCGAGCGCGTGCTGGTTTCGCTCAATTGCGGCGCGATTCCCGAGGAGCTCCTCGAGTCCGAACTCTTCGGCCACGTGAAGGGCGCCTTCACCAACGCAGTGGCGCACCGCGAGGGACGTTTCGCCGCGGCCGACGGCGGCACGATCTTCCTCGATGAAATCGGCGACATGAGCCCGAACCTGCAAGTGAAGCTCTTGCGCGTGCTCCAGGAGCGCAGCTTCGAGCCGGTCGGCTCCTCGAAGCCGATGCGCGTCGACGTGCGCGTGATTGCCGCCACCAACCAGAACCTCGAGAAAGCGATCCGCAGCGGCGCCTTTCGCGAAGATCTCTTCTATCGGCTGAACGTGATCCCGATCGAGGTGCCACCGCTGCGCGAGCGCAAGGAAGATCTGCCGCTGCTGGTCCAGCACTTCCTCGACCGCCTGAACCCCGAGAAGGCGCGCAAGGTCGAGGGCGTCAGCGCGGCTGCACTCGAGCGCATGCTCGAACACGATTGGCCCGGCAACGTGCGCGAACTCGAGAACCTGATCGAGCGGATGGTGGTGATACGGGGGGAAGGCGTGCTGGACGTCTCGGATCTACCGGCGCAGTTCCGCCGCGGCGCGGCGGCGAGCGACGCGACGGTGCCGAACCTCGGGCCCGGCGGCGTCGATTTCAACGACGTGATCGACCGGCTCGAGACGAAGCTGATCCTCCAGGCGCTCGACCGGACCGGGTGGAACAAGAACCAGGCGGCGCGGCTGCTGGGCCTGAACCGCACCACGCTGATCGAGAAGATCAAGAAGAAGGGACTCGAGTCGCAGGCTCCCGTGGCTGACCCCGCGGCCCCCCCGCCCTTCGGAGTTCAATAGCGTGACTGCGCTGGCGCTCGCTTGCCGGGATTCTGACGCTCGGCGCGCGCCCGCCTCCGCTGGCGGCAGACGCCGGATCGCCTGAAGCGCAGCCCTCCCACTCCATCCCGAACCGAGAACCCGCCGCCGGACGCGGGTTTGCGCGCGCCCATCGCGCGTCGCCGAACTCGCTGCGGAGTTGCGCGATGCGCTGGCGGCGCGGGCCCTCACGCGTTGGCACATGCCGTGCTCTTTCCGTGCATCGTTGATGCAGCCAGCCGGCAGGGGCCCGGCACGGGGGTGCGAAACGATCGCGATGGAAGGGGACCAGAACGCCATGGAGACGATGCTGCGCGACGCGAAGGAGCAACACAACGAGGTTCCGGCGTCGGTGAAGGAGCAAATCGTGCTCGAGCACGCTCCGCTGATCCGATACATCGTGAATCGGATTGCGGTCCGGCTTCCCTCCCACATCGACCTCGACGACCTGCACAACACCGGCGTCATCGGACTGATGGACGCGATCGAGAAGTACGACCCCGACAAGAATTGCAAGTTCAAGACCTACGCCGAGTTCCGCATCAAGGGCGCCATCCTCGACCAGCTCCGCTCGCTCGACTGGGTGCCGCGCAGCGTGCGCCAGAAGGGTCGCCGGCTGGAGCGCGCGTACGGCGAGGTCGAGCAACGACTCGGTCGTTCGGCGAGCGAAGAGGAAGTCGCCGATTCGCTCGGCCTGCAGCTCGAGAAGTTCCACGAGCTGCTCAATCAGGTTCGCGGCGTGTCGCTCGTCAACCTCGAGGAACTGCGCGGCAGCAACTCCGAGGGCGACCGCACGGGTTCGTATGCGGACATCGTCGAGGACGTTCACTCCGAGAACCCCTTCTCCGCGCTGAAGCAGCAGGAGACCCGGGGAGTGATCGCGGACACGATCGGCTCGCTGCCAGACAAGGAGCGGCTGGTGCTGACGCTCTACTACTACGAAGACCTGAACATGAAGGAGATCGGCTCGATCCTCGGGATCACCGAATCCCGCGTGTGCCAGATCCACACCAAGGCCGTGGGCCGACTGCGCTCGAAGCTCAAGTCGTTGACGGAGCGCTAAAGGCGTCGCGCCGCTATTCGGAGTCCGCGCTCTTTTCGCAGCGAACGACGACGACGGTGATGTTGTCGTCGCCACCGCGTGAGTTCGCGAGGCGGATCAGGGAGTCGATGGCTTCCTGCGGATCGACGCCGCCGCAAACGGCCCTGGCGATTTCTTCGTCGCGCACGTGACCGGTGAGGCCGTCGGAGCAGAGCACGAAGACGTCGTTCTCGTCGGGCGAGAGTTCAGCGAGATCCGGTTCGACCTGCGGGCGCACACCGACCGCCCGCGTCAGGACGTGGCGTTGCGGGTGTTCGCGCGCCGCGTCGGGGCTGATCTCGCGACGACGCAGCAGCTCGCCGACCAACGAGTGATCGTCGGTGAGCTGCCGGATGCGCTCGCCGCGCACGAGATAGGCGCGGCTGTCGCCGACGTGAGCGAGCGCGGCGCGACCTTCCTGGGCGAGCAGTGCGACGAGCGTCGTGCCCATTCCCTGGAGTTCCGGGCGCCTGCGCGCCGTCTCGTGCACTTCGCGATTTGCCGCGATGACGGCATAGCGGAGTTTCTCGGCGAGGCTCGGGGCCGCGCCTTCGAGCGTTCGCACCGTGCGCAGCGCGGCATCTGCCGCGAGTTCGCTCGCGACCTGCCCCGCCACGTGACCGCCGAGACCATCGGCCACCAGGTAGAGCCCGATCTCGGGCGCCAGCGCATAATGGTCCTCGTTGGCCGCTCGACGGCGACCCACGTCCGAACCGGCTGCCGCACGCAAAATCATCGCTGCTCCTCTCGGTTCTGGCCCCGCTCTCCATCGGCCGGACGCCAGCGCGGTGGTAGCATCGAAAAAGCGTTCAATCGCAGGCGTTGCCCCGTCGATAGGGACCAGCGACAACCTGCAAAGAGAGACGGGCTCGAGCCGCGCCAGGGGACCGGGGGGACCATGCCGAAGACGATCCTTCTCGCCGATGACAGCGTCACGATCCAGAAGGTCGTCGGGATCAGTTTTGCGAACGAGGACGTGGTCCTCGTCACGGTCGACAATGGCGACGACGCAGTGCTGCGCGCCAGGGAGACGCGACCCGATCTGGTTCTCGCCGACGTCGCCATGCCGGGCAAGGACGGCTACGAGGTCTGCAACGTGATCAAGACCGATCCCGACCTCCGGCACGTTCCCGTGCTCCTGCTGTCGGGCACCTTCGAGAGGTTCGACGAGGACCGCGCGCGGACCGTCGGTGCCGACGGTCACATCACCAAACCCTTCGAAGCGCAGGCGCTGGTGGATCGCGTGAACCAGCTGCTCGTGCACGCCGAAGCGGCGCGTCCGATCGGCGGGGGATCCGACACCACGGTGCTGGTTGCCGAGCAACCGTCCGCGAGCGGCGACGCCTTCGACTTCTTCGACGAGGAGTTCGCCGAGACGGCGCCCGCGGCAGCGGCTCTCGTGACCCCGACGCCGCTCCGCGTCAACGAAGCCGCCAGCTTCCCCGCGACGCCGATCGAACTCGAAGCCGCCGCCGACTACGACCTCGCCGAGGCCGTCGCGATCGCGAGCTTCGACGAGGAGCTCGATCCGCCCGCAGCGGCCGGCCACGCGACGGTCCTCTTCGACGTGGAGCCGCCGCCGAGCGCGCAGAGCGCGCCCGAGTCGTCGTTCGGCGCGAGCAGCCGCAGCGAAGCGCGCACCGAAGCGCATTCCGCTCCGGCCGCGACGCAACTGCTCGACCAGGACGAGGCAGCGTTCTCAGCGCCGATCGCCGCGACCGCGACGAAGTTCGAAGAGCCCTTCGACTTCGGCTTCGAGGACGATTCCGAGCCCGTCGCAGCCGCGGCGGATCGGCAAGAAACGGCCGCCAGCGGGCCTTCCTTTGCCGCCGCGGCCGAACCCGCCGAGGAACTCTTCGCGGCCGAGATCGAAGCCCCCATCGCGCCGCCGCCGGTACCGGTGAGCGAGCCGGTGCGCGTTGCAGCGAACGACTCGGCTGCCTCGGGCGCGCACATCGAATCGCTGCGCCAGGAACTGCACCAGCACCTCGAGAAGGTCGCGTGGGAAGCCTTCGGGGATCTCTCGGACCGCATCGTGCGCGAGACTCTTTCGCGCATCGAAGCGATCGCCTGGGAAGTGATCCCGCAGATGGCCGAGACGCTGATCCGCGAAGAGATCCGCAGGCTGCAAGACAGCGAGTAGCCCCCGCTCCCGCCGCGGCTAAGATCGGCGGCCTTGCCCGCCGAACTCGCCAAACGCTTCGATCCCAAGCCGGTCGAGACACGCCTCTACCAGGCATGGATGGACCGCGGCCTCTTCCATGCGCCGACGGACGGCACGCGGCCGCGCTTCTCGATGGTGATCCCACCGCCCAATGTGACGGGATCGCTACACCTCGGCCACGCGCTCAACAACACGCTCCAGGATCTGCTCGCGCGCCACAAGCGACTGCTCGGCTTCGACGTGCTGTGGATGCCCGGCACCGATCACGCCGGTATCTCGACGCAGGTGGTGGTCGAGAAGGACCTCGCCAAACGCGGCAAGACCCGCCACGACCTCGGACGCGAGGCCTTCGTCGACCAGGTCTGGGAGTGGAAGGCGAAGTACGGCGCGCGCATCGTCGAGCAGCTGCAGGCGCTCGGCGCCTCGTGCGATTGGGAGCGCGAGCGTTTCACGATGGACCCCGGCCTCTCGCGCGCGGTGCGGGAAGTGTTCGTGCGGCTCCACCATCAGGGCCTGATCTACCGCTCCGAGTACCTGGTGTCCTGGTGTCCGCGCTGCACGACGGTGCTCTCCGATCTCGAGAGCCCCTACAAACTCGTGAACGGAAAGCTCTACCGGATTCGCTACGAACTCGTCGGCGGGAGCGGCGCGATCGAGGTCGAGACGACGCGCCCCGAGACGCTGCTCGGCGACACCGCCGTCGCGGTGCATCCCGAGGACGAGCGCTGGAGCCGCTTCATCGGCAAGCGCGTGCGGCTGCCGCTGCTCGGTCGCGAGATCCCGGTGGTCGCCGACACGTTCGTCGATCGCGAGTTCGGCACCGGCGCCGTGAAGGTGACGCCGGCCCACGACCCGAACGACTTCGAGTGCGGTCGCCGCCTCGGCCTGCCCGCGATCAATATCCTGCACCCCGACGGCCGTCTCAACGAAAACGCCGGCCCGTACGCGGGCCTCGACGTCACGGAAGCACGCAAGCAGGTCGTGGCCGATCTCGACACGCAGGGGCTGCTCAGCGGCGTGCGCGACCACCCGCACGAGGTGCCGCACTGCGACCGCTGCGACACGCTGGTGCAGCCGCTGCTCTCGGAGCAGTGGTTCATGCGCATGGCGCCGCTCGCCGCGCCCGCCCTCGCCGCCGTGCGCGAGGGCCGCGTCGCGCTGCATCCGAAGAGCTGGGAGAACACCTATTTCCACTGGATGGAGAACATCCGCGACTGGGCGATCTCACGTCAGCTCTGGTGGGGTCACCGGATCCCGGCCTGGCAATGCGCGGCGTGCAGCGAGTGGACCGTCAACGTCGAGGATCCGAGCCACTGCGCCCACTGCGGCAGCGCCGAGATCGCCCAGGAGAGCGACGTGCTCGACACCTGGTTCTCGAGCGCGCTGTGGCCGTTCTCGACGATGGGTTGGCCCGACGAGACTGCGACGCTGCGCCGCTTCTACCCGACCGACGTGCTCTCGACGGCGCCCGACATCCTGTTCTTCTGGGTCGCGCGCATGATCATGATGGGTCTCCATTTCACCGGCGAACTGCCCTTCCGCCACGTCTACCTGCACGCGCTGGTGCGCGACGAGCAGGGCCGCAAGTTCTCCAAGTCGAAAGGCATCGGCATCGACCCGCTCGACGTGATGGCCGTCTACGGCACCGATGCGATGCGCTTCACGCTCACCTCGCTCGCCGCCCAGGGCCGCGACATCCGCTTCGGCATGCAGGTGATGGAGGGTGGCCGCGCCTTCGTGACGAAACTCTGGAACGCGGCGCGCTTCGCCCTGATGAATCTGGCGGACTACGACCCGGGCGCGCGCGCCGGCGAAGCCTCGCTCTATGATCGCTGGATCCGCCATCGCATGGATGTGGCGATCGCCGACGCCCACGCCGCACTCGACGAGTTCCGCTTCAACGACGCCGCACAGATCCTCTACCACTTCGTCTGGGGCGAACTCTGCGACTGGTACATCGAGCTGGCGAAGCTCGCCTTCCAGGGCGGAGACGAGCAGCGCCGACGCACCGCCCAGGCGACGCTCGTCGCGGTGCTGCGCGGGGCGCTCACGGCGCTGCACCCGATCATGCCGTTCGTGACCGACGAGATCGCTGCCTCGCTGCCCGACGCCGACGGACGCTTCCTGATGGAGGGACGCTACCCGGAGCGCGGCGGGCCGCTCGACGCCGAGTCGGCACGCGAAATGGACACGCTGGTGGACGTGGTGACGCGCATCCGCCAGGTGCGCGGCGAACTGGAGCTGCCCCAGCCGACGCTCGTGGGCGTCACGTTCCCGAGCGCGGCGGAACCCTTCGTGGGCCGCCACGCCGCCGCGATCCGCGCGCTCGCGCGCGCCGCACAGCCGCGGTGCTCGGACGAGCCGCCCTCGCCCACGGCTTCGGTCGTGCTCGTGCAGGGCTGGTCGCTGCGCGTCGAACTCGACGACCCGCGCTTCGTCGCCGACGAGCTGCGGAGGCTCGACAAGGAACTCGTGCGCATCGACAAGGATCTCGTGCTCACCGCCAGGAAGCTCGACAACCCGAACTTCGTCGAGCGCGCCCGGCCCGAAGTCGTATCCGCCGAACGCGAAAAGTGTTCGCAGCTCGAGAGCGAGCGCAACACCGTCCAGGATCGCCTCGCGAAACTGCGCCGCGCCGCCGGCGGCGCGGCGTGACGGCGCCGGCGCTCCCGGCGCGTTCGTCGTGGCTGCCGTTGTTGGAGCGGGCGCTCGTCGAGGACATCGGTCCGGGAGACGTCACCTCGAGCGCGGTGATCCCCGCCGCGATGCGCGGCCAGGCCGTCGTGGTGGCGCGCGAGCCACTCGTCGCGTGCGGGCTCGAAGTCACAGAGGCCGTGTTCGCGGCGGTCGATGCAAGCCTCGAGGTGCAGCGCGAATGGAGCGAGGGCGAGGCGCGCGAGCGCACCCTGCCGCTGCTGCGCGTGCGCGGCTCGCTGCGCTCGATCCTCGTCGCGGAGCGCACGGCGCTGAACTTCCTCGGCCGCCTGTGCGGCATCGCGACCTTCACGCGGCGCTTCGTGCGCGCCGTGGAGGGCAGCGGCTGCCGCATCGTCGACACGCGCAAGACGCTCCCCGGCTGGCGTGTACTCGACAAGTACGCGACGGCGGTGGGCGGAGCCGAGAACCACCGCATGGGCCTCTACGATGCAGTGCTGATCAAGGACAACCACATCGAAGCCGCGGGCAGCGTCTCCGCGGCGGTCGCCGCGGTGCGCGCGACGCTGCCGCCGCATCTGCGCGTGCAGGTCGAGGTGGAGTCGGAGGCGCAAGCCGAGGAGGCGCTCGCGGCGGGCGCCGAGT
>Ga0102851_10001284_pt1 | contig 14153 bp, 13 predicted proteins | sample Mud3Dept3metaG_FD_79558 | JGI IMG/M metagenome (GOLD analysis project Ga0102851, IMG submission 79558) | Freshwater wetland microbial communities from Ohio, USA, analyzing the effect of biotic and abiotic controls - Mud 3 Core 4 Depth 3... | ecosystem: Environmental > Aquatic > Freshwater >... | reverse complement strand
TAAAGGAATATTGTCGGTGGAAAAGCTTATACCGGGAGTACCCCAGGTTGCTGTTTTTGATACATCATTTCATCAAACAATGCCGGATTATGCATATATGTATGCAATCCCGTATGAATACTATGAAAAGTACCGGATCAGGAAATACGGATATCATGGTACAAGCCATAAATTTGTTGCAAATAAAGCTGCAAAAATCCTTGGCAGGAACATTAAAGATATGAAAATCATAACCTGTCATCTTGGTAACGGAGCCTCCATTACAGCAATAAACCATGGTGAATCAATCGATACATCTATGGGATTCACCCCTGTCGACGGACTCATAATGGGAACCCGGACCGGTGAGGTCGATCCGGGAGTGCTCGTTTATATAGCTGATAAAGAGCACCTTAATGTTACAGGCGTTAATAACATGATAAATAAAAAGAGTGGAGTATTCGGTATTTCCCAGATTTCTTCCGATATGCGTGACCTTGAAACTGCTGCTGAAGCCGGAAATAAAAAAGCTATACTTGCTTTGAAAATGTATTCATATAAAGCTAAAAAGTTTATAGGCTCTTATATGGCTGCATTGAACGGAGCCGATCTCCTGGTCTTTACCGGTGGAATAGGAGAGAACGACTTTAACATGAGAAAAATGATCTGCTCGGATATGGAAAACCTGGGAATATTGTTCGATGACAAGGCAAACAATGGAGCAAGAGGACAGGATCTTATCATTTCCAAACCCGGGTCAAAAGTAATTATAATGTCTGTCACAACTGACGAGGAATTTGTCATTGCTTCAGACACCCGTTATATAGTTGAACATCAAACAATCTGAATATAACCTCTAAAACAGAAGTAAATGGTATTAAAGACTCTCTCTGAGCTCAAAAATGTTATTGCAGGAGGACCGAGGAAAAAGCTTATTCTTGCTCCCGCACATGATCAGCATTCTTTAGGTGCAGTGATCAGAGCATGGAAAGATAATATTATAGAGCCAATACTCATAGGTGATGAAGCTGGTATCCTGAACATCTGTTCAGAAAACAATTACGATATTACAGGACTCACCATAATCAATGAACCTGATCTGGAGAAGTCGGTTGAAATGTCCGTTAAAATGGCCAGCAACAAACAGGCTGATGTTCTGATGAAAGGTAAGGTCGGGACTTCAACATTACTTAAATGCGTTCTGAATAAGGAATGGGGATTGCGGACCGGTAATCTTCTGTCACATTTTGCTCTTTTTGAAGTTGATACATATCATAAAGTTATTGCCGTTACAGATGTGGCAATGAATATTGCTCCAAATCTGAAAGACAAAATAGCTATTATCAACAATTCAGTGGCATGCCTTATAAAACTGGGCTACAACATGCCAAAAGTTGCCATCCTCGGAGCAGTGGAAATGGTTAATGAAAATATGGAAGCAACTCTCGATGCAGCGCTTCTTTCAAAAATGAACCAGCGCGATCAGATCAGGAATTGTATAATCGACGGACCACTTGCATTTGATAATGCTGTAAGCCTTGAAAGCGCACAGCATAAAGGGATAAGAAGCGAAGTTGCGGGTGATACTGACCTTTTGCTTATGCCGGATATTGAGGTTGGGAACGTTTTATACAAATCGCTGGTCTTTTTTGCCAAAGCAAAAGTTGCAGCTGTGATTCTCGGCGCCAGGGTACCCATCGTACTGACGTCAAGATCTGATTCGGAACAGGCAAAATACGACAGTATACTTCTGTCTGCAGCAGCCAGCTAATAAAGATACTATGATCAGAACCCTTGATCAAATGGTCGAAAGGGTGCTCGCACTTGAAAAGAAGCACCGTATCGCGGTTGCCTGGGCACAGGATAAAAATACTATCAACGCAATCAACAAAGCTGTAACAAATGGCTTTGCGGAAGCCATACTGATAGGTAAACCGCAAGAAATTATCAATACCTGTAAAGCTGCAGGCGTTGACAGTAAATCATTCAACATTATAGAGAGCGACAATGAGATCAATGCTTCAAAGGAAGCAGTACGGATGACAAAAACCGGAGCCGCTGATATCGTCATGAAAGGTCTTATCGGGACAGATAAATTCCTTAAAGCTGTAATGGACAAAGAGAAAGGACTGATGCTGCCAAATGCCGTACTGAGCTATGTAGGCGCAATCCAGATACCAGCTTATCATAAGCTCCTTTTTATTACCGATCCCGCTGTCATTCCATTCCCTGACCTTGAGCAGAAAATTTCAATGGCAGGATATGCAATTGAAATGGCAGTCAGATTTGGTATTAATAAGCCCAGAATTGCCCTGATCAGTGCTTCCGAAAAAATAAGCCCCCGTTTTCAGAATTCTGTCGATTATTCCATAATGTGTAAAATGGCAGAACAGGGACAAATACAAAACTGTATAATGGATGGCCCGCTGGATCTATTCCTGGCGTGTGATAAGAAAAGTATTGAGATCAAAGGAGTTAATACACCTGTTAACGGTGAGGCTGACATCCTTCTTTTTCCCTCGCTTGAATCCTGCAATCCTTTCTACAAGGGACTGATGCTCTTTGCCCAGGGTGAAATCGGGGGTTTGATAAGAGGAACTGAAAAGCCGGTAATCTTAATGTCCAGAAGCGAAAGTGAGAAATCAAAATACTATTGTATTGCGCTTTCCTGCCTTATGGCATAAACGCGGAACAGTTATTCAGAAATTATCTATTCAAAATGTCAAAACGGTTTATCCTGATTGTTAATCCGGGTTCAACATCAACAAAATTTGCTCTCTTTGAAGAAGGAACATTGATTTTCGAAAAAACTCTTCCGCATTCTTTTCAGGAGATTTCCTCTTATAAGAAAATAACAGACCAGCTTCATTTCAGGAAAGAACTGATAATGAAAGAGCTTGAGGAAACGAAAACTGATTTAAACAGGATCGCTGCAATCGTTGGAAGAGGGGGACTGGTCAAACCAATAGAATCCGGAATATATGAGGTAAATGAAAAGATGAGGAGTGACCTTAGCTCCGGACTTCTAGGTCAGCATGCAAGTAACCTGGGCGGATTAATTGCTGATGATATCGCCTCAGGCTTACCAAATGCTAAAGCGTATATTGTTGATCCTGTTGTGGTTGATGAATTGCAGCCTGTTGCCAGAATTTCCGGACATCCTGAAATAGAACGGATTTCAATTTTTCATGCATTGAACCAGAAAGCCGTGGCAAGGATGTATGCTGATTCAGCAGGCAAAAAATATGAGAACCTGAACCTGATAATAGCACATATGGGCGGAGGTATCAGCATTGGTGCACACAGAAAAGGGAAGGTTGTTGATGTTAATAACGCACTGAATGGAGATGGTCCATTTTCCCCGGAACGGTCAGGAAGCCTGCCTTCTGGACAACTGGCTGATCTGTGCTACAGCGGCAGATTTTCTCATGCTGAAGTAAAATCGATGATATCAGGAAAAGGAGGAATGGTAGCTTACCTCGGTACAAACAGTTTTAAAGAGATCTGTAAAATGGCAGAAAGTGGCGATCAGAAAGCTATCCTGATAAGGGACGCTGCTGCATACCAGGTTGGAAAAGAAATAGGGGCACTGGCTGCCGTACTTGGTGGCAAGGTTGATGCAATAATCCTTACCGGAGGATTGGCATACAATGAGTCACATGTCGAACAAATAAAATCGATGGTTGGTTTTATCGCAGAAGTAGTGGTCTATCCAGGTGAAGATGAAATTAAATCGCTTGCTTTCAACGGACTCCTGGCCCTGGATGGCAAAATTGAGATAAAAAAGTATTCCTGATAAATTGCTATATCGATATAGCAATTTATTTACCCCCCGACTCCCGCACTGCCGGACCTTTAAAATATCAGCAGCAGCGACGCTCAACTTGAGAGCTGCCGCTGTATATGATAATAAATCTGTGATCGGGGATTATGGATTTGATATTGCAACAGGCAAAACCTTGCCATTGAAGAATTTATTGCCTTTCAGGGCAAAATCAATAATAAATTCAGCCATCTCCCTTGCATCAACCGGGGCTGTGTATCCCGGAAAAGCTTTTAAAAACATTTCTGTCTGAACTGAACCCAGCGCCAGGCAATTCACAATTATCCCTTCCTTACGGAATTCCTCGGCAAGACACTCTGAGAGACAGGATAATGCTGCCTTGGAAGCACTGTAATAAGATAATCCCCTGAATTTGGCACTACCCTGAAAACCGCCCATACTTGAAATATTAACGATATGAGATCCCTTCTTCATCAATGGTCTGACTGCACGGATCACAGAAGCTGGTCCGAAAAAATTAGTTTCCATAAGAATCCTCGCTTCGCTGCTTTCAAAATCAGTAAAATCTTTAACAATTATTGATCCGGCATTATTAATCAGGATATCAATATTTTTAAAATAACCGGAGACTCCTTTACTGAATGCTTCCAGATGATTATCCAAATCTGTGAGATCAACGGAAAGGGTCTTGATATTATCATGTACTGAACTGTCTGAGAGACGTTTAAGTGCACTTTTATTTCTTCCGGTCACAAGGACATTATTTCTTTTATCATCCGACAGCAGAAGGACAATTTCTTTTCCAATACCCCTGGTGCCTCCATTGACTATTATATTCATTTTTATTCCCGGTATATTATTGATATATATTTTTTCGTTTATTTGTATCTGACATATCAAAGTTACAAAATTGTAATTATGGTTTTCAAAAATAAAAATATTGTAATCCTTTCCATGAAAAGGATCTTCTGTCTGATATTAATCATCGTATTTGTTTCTGTTTCAGATATCTATGCCCAAAAAACAAAGAACGAAGCTCCTCCTTTCAGGGAAAGATTGTTTTTTGGAGGGAGCTTTGGATTAGCGTTTGGTACTATAACGAACATAGAGCTGTCACCGGTAATAGGCTTTTGGGTTTTACCCCGCGTGGCAGTTGCAGTCGGACCTAATTACCAGTTCTATAAAGTAAGTTCGGTATGGACCGATATTTACGGAGGCAGGGCGTATGCTGAATTTGTGGTTATCCAGGATATAGGTTCAATTATCCCGATTGGAAGCAACACAGGTATTTTTCTTCATTGCGAGAATGAATTACTGAGTCTGCAATCATCTTTCTGGAAAGATCCCCCGGTAACTTCAAAAAGATTCTATGTCAATACGGTTCTGGCAGGGGCTGGAATAAGTCAGCAGATAGGAAGGAGATCATCACTGAATATGATGGTTCTGTGGCCTTTAAATGATTCTCTGTATGGTATTTACAGTAATCCGGAATTCCGGATCACTTTCACATTTTAGGAAGTCATTTCAGATCTTAAGCTTCTCTCCTTCAGACTTTGCGATAATCACAGCACAGCAGGTGTCACCATAAACATTCAGGGTGGTACGGAACATATCAAGGATACGGTCAACTGCCAGTATCAGACCTATTCCCTCAAGAGGTAAACCTACTGCTTTCAGCACAACAGCCATCATCACCAGTCCTGCCATCGGAATACCTGTAGCACCTATTACAGCAAGCAGGGCAGTAAATATGACAACCAGCTGTTGTCCTAAAGTAAGATCAATTCCATATGCCTGGGCAATAAACATTACTGCAACACATTCATAAAGTGCCGTCCCATTCATATTTACGGTCGCTCCGAGCGGTAAAGTAAAGCTGGCAATCTTATTTGAAACGCCATCTTCAACTTCTACTGCTTTCATAGTTAAAGGCAGCGTGGCATTTGAAGACGATGTCGAAAATGCTGTCAGCAGCGGAGTTACCATATTCTTCATATGCTTTATCGGATTTGCCCTGCCAAGGATTTTTACTGATAGCGGCAAAGTAACAAAACCGTGGAAAATAGCCCGATAAGGACAACCAGGAAATATAATCCCAGCCGGCTTATTACTTCACCTATATTATTACCCATCTGGACCTGCTGGGCAATTACTTTTGCCGAAATACTGAAAATTCCTATAGGAGTGAACCTGATTATAAAAAGGGTTATCTTCATAATCACATCCAGTGCGGCATTGATAACATCCATTAATAACAGACGTGGTTTGTCCTTCACCCTCGTAATAAAGAAACCAAACAATATGGCGAAGAATATAATCGACAGCATCTGTCCCTGCATCAGCGCTTCGAAAATGTTGGAAGGTACAATCTTTATAAGTGTTTGACCAAAACTATCTGAAAGAGCAGATATCTCATCAACGGGAACTTTTAAGCCAAGTTCGGCACCGACGCCGGGCTTAAACCATCTTACAAGAAGAAAACCCGTCAGAATGGCTGCCAGTGTTGAAAAAACATAGTATGCCATTGTTTTAAGACCTAAACCCCCAGATTTTCTGCATTACCCACACTTGCAACTCCGATGTAATCGAACAGAGTATAAGTGGAATGATGATCATGTTCAGGGCACGAAGGAATATATCACCTATCCAGTTTGTGTAAATTACCTTATCTGAGAAAAATAACCGAATAATCCTCCAGCAATAAGAGTTATTATGATCTGGTAGTGTAATGGAACTGAAAATTTCGTTTTTGCCATCTGCCGATTTTTTTTTAAGAAAATAATCTAAATGACAATTCTGTTCAATTCAGGCAGTTTTTTTACAATCCTTAACTGATCCAGAATTGAATATTTGGATACAGACAAGAGGGGTAGGCAAAAAATTCATTTCTGGCAAATATTCTATAAAACGATTACTTCAATTAATTATAATAAAATAATCCGGTACCTCAGGAAGAAAGAAAAAAACAGGAATTCACATCTGTAAACACTGAAAAACATGATAAATGTATCTATGTAACCGGATATATATCAAATTTACTTTACAAATGTAAATTAATTGGAAGATTTTAATAATATCTGTATAAACTAAATATAATCAATGCATTAAGGGCAGTAAACTAAATCAATTATTACTTTAGAATTAAATTTAGCTATTAAAAATGACATGCAGTATTTAGTTTTATATCTTAATATATTATAAACCAGATAAATAATGTTCTAAACTCTTGTAATACTTGAGATGATCAATTTAGCTAAATGATTGATATAAAGGAATTTACAGCGATATATTATTTTACTGAGATTACAGGTCTGCAGTAGAATTACAAATGTAAACTAAATAAATTACATCTGTAATTATTTTAATATTTACATTTGTAATACCAATAATTTATCCTATGAAAGAAAGAATCAGGGAATTTCTACTGGCTGAAAATAAATCATCAGCACAACTTGCAGAAGAACTGGGTGTCCAGCCTTCCGGTATCTCTCATATACTATCAGGAAGAAATAATCCAAGCCTCGATTTTATACTTAAAATGCTTGAGAAATATGATTTTATCAGGACTGACTGGCTGCTTTTCGGGACAGGTACAATGTATAAAGAAGCCCGGATGCCTGAATTATTTGATGAAAGACCTGTAAACAAGCATCTAAATGCCGATAAGATCAGGAAAACAAATGTATCAGACATTCCTGATGCTTCAATTCCCTATTCAAAAGGAAAACTAACAGCAGAAACGCCGGAAGATTCTGAAGTTAAAGCATCGCAGGTTGTACGTATTATATGGTTTTATGCAGATAACAGCTTTGCAGAATATTTTCCGCACAAGAAATGATCTTCCACGGCTTGCTTTTAACAATACACGATATTTCAATAAATTTTCAGATTTCAACCATTAGAATTATCTTTGTTCAAAAGCCCATTCGATGGCAAAAAGGATAGAGGACCTGAAAATAATCGGGAACAAGCGTCTGAATAAAGATATTTTTATACTCGAGCTTTCCGGAAATTCAAAAATTCCGGAGATGAAACCAGGTCAGTTTGCCCAGGTCAAAATTGAAGGCAGCCCCGAAACATTTCTGCGCCGGCCTTTTTCAATTCATGATGTTGATTATGATAATAATACTTTTAAACTCCTTATACAAATTGCAGGGAAAGGAACCGAAACTTTATCAAAACTGAATAAAGGAGATAGCCTGAACCTTATTTATCCCCTGGGTAACTCATTCAGTTTACCCGAAAAGAACAAAAGATCTCTGCTAGTGGGCGGAGGATGTGGCGTGGCACCTTTACTGTTTCTGGCAAAAAATTTAAAATCAAATGGTTACACTCCTGATATTCTTCTGGGTTATCGCAATATTAACAGGATAATTGAATATAAGGATTTCTCACAGACAGGCAAGGTATTCCTGACAACAGAGGATGGATCGAAGGGAGAAAAAGGCTTTGTTACCGATCATTCAGTTCTTTCTGCAAATTCATACGATATGATTTATTGCTGCGGACCCGTTTCCATGATGCAAGCTGTTGCAGGTTACTGCAAAAAGAACTGGATCAGCTGTGAAGTATCTCTCGAAAACCTGATGGGGTGCGGGATCGGAGCATGTCTGTGCTGCGCTGTTGAAACAATTAAAGGTAATGTGTGCACGTGTACTGATGGGCCGGTTTTCAATATAAATGAGTTAAAATGGTGAACCTTAGCTTTTCTGTTGGTGATCTGGTATTTAAGAATCCTGTTCTGACAGCATCAGGAACATTTGGCTATGGCACTGAATTTGAAGATTTTTTGGATGTTTCAAAATTAGGCGGAATAATTTTGAAAGGAACAACTCTTGAGCCAAGAGAAGGTAATCCTTACCCCAGGATGGCTGAAACTCCATCAGGTATGCTGAATTCCGTAGGTTTGCAAAACAGAGGAATTGATTATTTTGAAAAAAACATTTACCCTCATGTTTCAGACTATAATACCAATGTGATAGTAAATATAAATGGCAGCTATATTGATGACTATGTTGCTCTTACTGAAAGAATTAACAAGCTCGATAAAATTTCTGCCATCGAGCTTAATATTTCATGTCCGAATGTGAAAATGGGTGGAATGGCTTTCGGTACCAACCTCAATTCTACAAGAGAAGTTACTAAGGCAGTAAGAGCTGTATGTTCAAAAAAGCTGATAGTAAAGTTATCTCCGAACGTTACAAATATTGTTGATTTTGCCCGTGTTGCAGAGGAGGAGGGAGCTGATTCTGTTTCATTGATTAATACACTCCTCGGGATGGCGGTTGATATTAAGAATATGAAACCTGCACTCTCAACAATAACAGGCGGATTATCTGGGCCGGCAATAAAACCTGTCGCGCTCAGGATGGTGTGGCAGGTTGCTAAATCAGTTAAGATCCCGGTAATAGGGATTGGCGGAATCCTGAACACATCAGATGCAATTGAATTCCTCCTTGCCGGAGCAACAGCTGTTCAGATCGGAACTGCCTCGTTTATCGATCCTCAGGCTTCTGTGAAAATAGTGGAAGGTATCCGGGCATATCTTGCAGACAAAGGCTTTTCTGATATTAAAGAGCTTATCGGTTTAATTAACAGGAATTAAAGAGCTGCCGGTAAATTGTTTAAACTTCCGATAAACACTTTGTTAATACGGATATTTATAATTATCTTTTCCTTGAATATTTTAAGCAATAGAAGCATTTCGTTTTAATCTATTAATCAACCAAATAGAAATGTCAGAAAATTTACAAATTGATAATCTGGACAGAAAAATCCTCGATATCATTACAAAGAATGCAAGGATTCCTTATCTCGAGGTAGCGCGGGAATGTGGCGTTTCGGGTGCTGCCATCCATCAACGTGTCCAGAGACTGATTCGCATAGGAGTGATAAAAGGTTCCGAGTTTAAAGTTGATCCGGTGCTGGTAGGTTTTAAAACCTGTGCATACATTGGAATCTTTCTTGAGCATCCGGGTCATTTCCGCGATGTTATAAAGAAATTCAAAGATATCCCTGAAATAATTGAATGCCACTATACTACAGGTAACTATTCATTATTTGTAAAAGTATACACCCGCGATAATGAACACCTTCGGGATATCCTTACTGACAAGATCCAGAATATTCCCGGAGTTATGCGCACTGAAACTTTAATTTCCCTTGAGGAGTCAATAAACAGGCAGATTCCTGTTCTTTCGACATGATATTATCGGGAATAGCTTCTTTTGCAGACAGATTATTTTATTCTTTTTTTCCTTTTTTCCTGAGTTTTATTAATACAAATAGTTAAATATTTCTGAAATTTATTATTCTAATTTAAAACATAATTATCATGAAAAAAACTTCAATTCTGTTAACAGCATTTTTAATTTCAGCAACTGTATCAGCACAGGGATTGGATTTCTCAGGAACATGGAAACTTAACACCACAAAAAGTAAATTGGGTACAGAGTTCTCAATGGCTCCCAAAGAAATTATAATTGCACAGAAAGATAATGATTTAAATGTCGAAAAACATTCCAGCTTTCAGGACCAGGAATTTACAACCAACGACAAATTTACTCTTGACGGGAAAGAGTGTATAAATCAGGGCTGGCAGGATTCTCAGAAGAAATCAACCGCTGTCTGGTCCGAAGATAAAAAATCTTTGAAGATAACGTCCAAATTGTCCATCGGCGATGGTGGAGAACTGACAATAATCGAGGTTTATAAAATGGATGCCGGCAACATGATTATCGAATCAAGTTCCTCTTCCTCTTATGGAGAATTGACAGAAACCATGGTTTACGACAAACAATAGTTTAATAAATCAATTTACCTTAGTTACAGGTTACCGGTTAAAGCAGGCAACCCGCCTGATTAGATCTGGTGGGCAAAACCAGCAACCAGCAACTTGATTTATTACCAGTCATTTATTTATCATTTCTTTTAATTTCCTGTTTGTTATGAATAGATTGCTACAAATATGGAACCATGCTTCCATTACTTCTGTTTTCTTGAGGCTTTTCAGTTCATCTGTTATGATACTGTTTTTCATTACTATTCTTCAGTGTCCATTATGTGCACAGCCTGAAGTTATGGCGTGGGGAAATATAACAGGCATAAGGATGGAAGGCCAGTTGATGGAGTTTGAAACAAGCCTGAGGGTTGTGGAAAAAGGATGGCTTCATTTCAATGCTACCGGAAAGGAACGTCAACAGCCAAAATATGACCGGGATGGTCTTAAACAAACCATTAATACTGGAATAAGAGGAATCAGTTTCTCAGAAATAATAGAAGAATGTGGTAAGGGTTGTGCAGTTGTTACGGTTAAAACAACTGCTGAGAAAGATACTATTCTTGAAGGTGTATTTTTTTGTATCGATTTGCCGGGTAAATATTATTCTGATGCAACTGTCAGGTTTCTGGACGCTTCGCCTGCAGCAAGATCAAAATTATCATTTCCGGATATTACTCCGGGAAATAATTCAAAACCTTTTAAAATTTCATCAAGAGGCATGGTCATACAATCACAGCAACGGCAGCTTGAAATAAGTTTTGGTACCAGTGCTGCAATTTTTGTCAGGAAAGAGTCTGATGACATTCAGGCATACATTGAATTGCTTGGACAGAAAATTAAAAAAGGGCAGGAAACTCAGAAAACATTTACTATAAAAGCTAACGGATTTATTGATAAAACACCTGTTGAAATTGTTTTGGATGCGACCAGTCCGGGACGTAAGTTCGACGGTCTTGGAGGTAATTTCAGGCTTCAGAATCCAAAAACAGATCCACAGGTTATCCAGTATTGCCTCGACAATTTACGTGTTGCATGGGGCAGGGCTGAGATGCCCTGGAACCTCTGGCATCCTGAGGAAAATACCAGTCCTATTGAGGCTGCCCTGGCGGGCAAGCTTAATCCGCGTGTACATGAAGCCATGGAAATGGCCCGGAGATTAGCCAGACAGGGCATGCCGGTCATTGTCAGCGACTGGTCAGCTCCCAACTGGGCAATTCTCGGAGATCCCAGCGACGCTTTCCGCCTCCGTTCAAAAGGGATGCGGGGCTACCAGCTGAATCCGGAGAAAATCGAAAAAATATACCGGTCGATTGGCGATTACCTTGTTTTTCTTAAGCAAAGATATGGCGTCGAAGCTGCCATGTTTTCCTTTAATGAATCGGATCTTGGGATAAATGTCCGCCATACAGGAAAAGAACATGCAGAATTTATAAAAGGTCTGGGTGCACACCTTGCTTCACGGGGGCTTTCGACCAGGCTGCTCCTGGGTGATAACTCCGATGCTACTACATTTGATTTTATAATCCCGGCGATGAACGATCCGGAAACATATAAATATATCGGTGCTGTTTCATTTCATTCATGGCGCGGTTGTACAGATGAAACGCTTAGAAAATGGGCAGATGCTGCAAAAAAACTTAACCTGCCATTGATCGTAGCTGAAGGAAGTACCGATGCTGCAGCCTGGAATTACCCTGAAATATTCTCAGAACAATCATTTGCATTATATGAAATAAACCTGTACACCAGGATATGCGCGATCTGCGAACCGATTTCCATTTTACAGTGGCAATTAACAGCTGATTATTATGTTTTAACAGGAGATGGTATTTTCAGGACCGAAGGCCCGCTGCGACCGACCCAGCGTTTCTGGAACCTGAAGCAGCTTGCTTCAACACCGGAGGATGCCTTTTCAATCCCTTTTAAATGTAACAAGGAAGGGATTAACTGTGCAGCATTTGGAAATATAGCCCGGGGACAGTATGCCGTACACATTGTAAATAATGGAACGGAATGCCGGGCAACGGTAAAAGGGATACCTGAGGGAATTTCAACATTTGAAATTTTTGTAACCGATGATAAAAAAGGTATGGAAAAGACCGGAGAAGTCAATGTGGTAAATGGTACAGCAGAGTTTATGCTTCATCAGGCAGGTTTTACATCACTGATATCCAGGAAACAATAACTAATCCAAGAACAATACAGTTATGAATAGATATATTCGTTTTGCCACCATACTAATATTCACAGCATTATGTATTCAGAATGTGACAGCTCAGGCATCGAGACCATAAGAGCGTTCGATACAGAAACAATCCCCCTGGTTGCCGGCTTCGACTGGGCTTATGACCTTTCACCATGAGCTCACAGGAAGCGGTGATTTTTTCAAAAAAGCGATGCATGGTGAACTTGCAGTCCAAAAAGATTAACATATATTAAATTTCCAGGAGTATGAATAACAAAAAATCAGTAATTTATCTGGCAGGCATCATCAGCTTGTTGATATTGCTCTCCGGTTGTAATCAGGGAACCAATGACTATACGCGTGGAGTTGGTATTTATCCGGGCAATCCTGCAGAAAATTTTTCACCTGACCTTGTACCTGATAATGAGAATTACCGGAACATAGCCAGGCAGAGGTCTGCATATCACTCATCAAGCTATGATTACAATCTTACGGCCCAGCTGATTACAGATGGGATAATAAGCACAGGTAAGCCAGATTTTATTTCTGTCTCTACCCACCTTGGCCCGCTGCCAAAAAATGAAAGAGAATGGCTTTTCGATCATAATAGTGTCACAGTAAAGGATATTAACGGATCAGATATCTGGCTTCAGTTTGAACAGAGCCAGGATGGAGAAATTCCAAAAATCACAAAAATCAGTTTAAATGGGAATGTGACATACACCGATAAGAAACCAGGTGGCTGGCAATTCACCTGCCTTGGCTCGGATGATGGTATGAAGTGGAATGAAATCGGCAAGTCTGAAGGTCCAGGATTGCCCGGACTTGAAAGACCAAATCCGTTTGCAAGAATGTTTGGAAATGCCGGTGCACAAAGGAGAGATTCAACAAGACGCAGACCACCAAATCCTTTTGCCGGAATGCCTGGTCCTCCCGGTGCAGATTCAACAGCTCCAAGGCCATCCTTTACATTTAATTTCAGAATGCCAAGACTTCAACGGTTAATAAATCAATCATTTGATTTTGATAAACCGGTTGCATACAGGTTCTACAGGATAACATTATCTGCTCCATGTGCTGAAACCTGGAGTTTTGGAGATCTGGACTTCTTCCGGAAAGATGCCAGGCTAAAGATGGCACCATCTTACAGCTTTAACAGCGCCTGGATGAGTGCAGGTACAGGTGAGGAATGGATTTATGTCGACCTTGGAGTTTCATCTGCATTCGACAATATTAAACTGTACTGGATAGAAAAAGCAATAAAAGGATCTCTTCAGGTTTCTGAGGATGCAAAGACATGGAGCGAGATAGCAACACTTCCTGGAAACAATGATAATGTTGAGGAAATAACACTAGGCAATCAGGCCACAGGCAGGTATGTACGTCTGTTGATGAATGAATCAGCTGCCGGAAACAGATATATT
>Ga0102851_10001283_pt1 | contig 14162 bp, 12 predicted proteins | sample Mud3Dept3metaG_FD_79558 | JGI IMG/M metagenome (GOLD analysis project Ga0102851, IMG submission 79558) | Freshwater wetland microbial communities from Ohio, USA, analyzing the effect of biotic and abiotic controls - Mud 3 Core 4 Depth 3... | ecosystem: Environmental > Aquatic > Freshwater >... | reverse complement strand
CGCTGCCCGTCCTTGTAGACGACGTAGACCCGCGCCTGCTCCGCGCCCTTGCCCGGCGCCGCGTGCGTGGCGTGCGGAACAGCGAGCATCATCGGCAGCACACCGGCCGCCACCAACTTGAGTGTCTTCAAGAATTCTCCCCGTGCACGAGGGACTCACGTGACCCTCGAGTGCGGGGGAATCTGCCAGTGATCCGGCGTTCGTTCAACTCCGCCCGAGTTAAGTCAAACCTCGGGGCGTGAGGCCGCCAGTCACGGAGGGGCGCAATCCCGACGCGCTGGTCAGGTGCTGATGAGCCGCGGACCCGCGTCGACGCCGTCCTGCGTGCCTCGTTCGAGCATCTGCCGGCCGGCGGGGCAGACGGGATGGCCCGGCGGCAGGCCGTGGCCGTATCCGGAGACCGGCGGGTGACCGTCCGGCAGCGCACGGTGGTGCTGGTCGACCGGCGGATGACCCTCCGGCAGGGCAGCGACCACGGTCGCCGTCGTGAGCGTCAACAGAACTATCGCGAGTCGCCGCATCGTCAATCCTCCTTCGTGAGGGTCACGCCCACCGAGGCCGGTTCTCCGCCCGGCTCTCTCGCGTAATCGCAGGCCCCGGCCTTCCGGATTCGGACGACGGTCACGGTCGCCCGGCGCCGGCCGTCTCGACTTTCGCACATTCGGTGCGCCCCTGCCGGGACCTCGACACGACGTCGGCCACCGAACTCGGTGCAGTCATCATGTACAGGGTGCGCCGGTCGTCTCCGCCGAGCATGCACGCGAAGCACGGTTGCGAGGTTTCGACGGTCGCGACGATCTCGCCGCCGGGTGCCACCAGCACGCACTCCGGGGCAATTGCATTGGCGACCCACACCCGTCCTTGCTCATCCAGACAGATTCCATCGGGCGCGCGCATGCCGAGCGTGGCCCAGACGCGACGATGAGAAAGCGACCCGTCGGATGCGATGTCGAAGGCCGTGAGTTGCATCGCCAGCGTCTCGGCCACGATCAGTGTGCGACCGTCGGGCGTGATCACCATGCCATTCGGGAAATGGAGGTCCGGGGCGGCCGCATGGACACTGCCGTCCGGATCGATGCGGGCCAGCGTCGCTGTCGGGTGATCAGCGAGCACCCCCTCGACCCCGCGCGCCTCGAGCGCCTCATCGAGCGCGAAGCCGAAGTTGCCGACGTACGCACCGCCGAGCGCGTCCACGACCATGTCGTTCGCGTGATAGGCGGCCACGCCCGACAGGTCCGCGTGCAGCGCGATGCCGTCCGGCCCGGCACGCAGGACCTCCCGGCGGTGCATCGCGACCAGGAGCAGCCGCCCATCCGGCAGCCAGCCGAGGCCGGACGGCTGGTCGTCGACCACGAGTTCCGTGCGGAGCGTGCCGGAGTCGTCGAGACTCTTGACCGCGTGGTCATGGAAATCGCTGAACCACAGCCGGCCGCCGTGCCAGCGCGGGCCTTCGCCGAAATACAGGCCCTCCGCGAGGACGCGCGCCTTGGTCATGCTCTCCTACCCCTGTAGCGAATTCTTTGACTGCGCAAGCTACCTTTCGCCGGCGGACGACACAACCCGACACAGCGAGGCCCCCGCTCAGCGCATAATTCGCGACAAAGCCACCCGTTGAGGAATCGTGCAATGTCGATCGAAGTCGAACGCCGCGACCACGCGCTGCTCATGGGCATCCGCCGCCCGCAGAAGATGAATGCCCTGAGTCGCGAGATGTACCACGCGCTGGGGCGCGCGTTCCACGAGCTCGAGCACGACCCGGACTTGTGGGTGGGCGTCATCTGGGCGGAAGGACCGCACTTCACGTCGGGCGTCGACCTCAACGACTGGGCCGATGCGTTCGCGTCCGGCACGCCGTTCCCGGTCGGCCCAGGCGAAATCGATCCCTTCTCGATCACGGGACCACGGCTTTCCAAGCCGCTGGTCATCGCCGTGCAGGGCCGCTGCTACACCTGGGGCTGGGAACTGCTGCTCAACACCGACCTGCGGGTCGCGGCGCGCGACACGCGGTTCGCGATGCTGGAGGTCAAGCGCGGGTTCTACGCCTGCGGCGGCGCGACGTTGCGCCTGCCGCGGGAGATCGGTTGGGGCAACGCGCAGCGCTACCTGCTGACGGGCGACGAACTGGGTGCCGAGGAGGCGTTCCGCCTCGGCCTCGTGCAGGAGCTGTGCGAACCGGGCCAGCAACTCGAGGCTGCACTCGCCCTCGCCCGGCGCATCGGCAAGGCGGCGCCGCTCGGCGTGCAGGGCAGCCTGCGCTCTTCGCGCCTGTGCATGCTGGAAGGCGAGGCCGCCGCCGTGGGTCCCATGTTTGCCGGCATGGCGGAGGTGATGCGCAGCACGGATGCCGCCGAAGGCGTACGGTCGTTCGTGGAGCGCCGCGAGGCGGTGTTCAGGGGACGCTGATGGCCGGTGGCCACTGCCTCTGCGGACAGCTGCGCTTCGTGGCGGAAGGCGATCCGAAATGGGTGGCGTACTGCCACTGTGCCAGTTGCCGGCGCCACACCGGGTCGCCTGTCGCCTGCTTCGTGAACTTTCCGCTCGCCCGGGTCAGCTTCAGCGGCGCCCGCGCGACCTTCGCGTCGTCACCGGGCGTTACGCGCAGCCACTGCGCGGCCTGCGGCACGCCGATCGCGTACGAGACGGCACGCCGGCCGGGCGAGATCGACCTCTACCTCAACGCTTTCGACGACCCCGAACGCTTCGAGCCGCAGGTGCACGTCCACTTCGCCGAGCACCTGCCGTGGTTCGACACGCGCGACGACAAGCCCCGCTTGCCTGCCACATGACTGTCCGGACCGGCTGGGCGCAAGGCTCGCCAATCTGGTACAACCCCGGTCCATGAAGAGACTGCTGCGCGAACCCCTGTTCCACTTCCTGCTGGCCGGCATCGCGTTGTTCCTGCTCTACGACGTCATTCGCGGCGGCGAATCCGACGCACCGCGGGAGATCGTCATTACCGAGGCACGCGTCGAGGCCCTGGCCGAGAATTTCGCCACCGTCTGGATGCGGCCGCCGACGCCGCAGGAGATCAAGGGTCTCATCGACGACTACGTCGCGGAAGAGATCTTCTACCGCGAAGGCGTCGCAATGGGCCTCGACCAGGACGATACGGTCATCCGCCGCCGGCTGCGGCAGAAGATGGAGTTCATCGCCGAAGACGCCGCCACCGCGATCGAGCCCGGCGACGAGCAACTGCAGGCCTACCTCGCGCAGCACGCCGCGAAGTTCGTGAGCCCCACGGAGGTCACGTTCGTGCAGGTATACCTGAACACCGAGAGGCGCGGCGACTCGGCGCGTGCGGACGCCGAGAAGCTGCTTGCGGAACTGCAGGCCGGTCGCGGACCCGGCAACCCGGTCGACGCGGGCGACCCCACGCTGCTGCCCGCCGGGATGCAGGCCGCCTCGCCGCAGGCCATCGCCAATGCCTTTGGCAACGACTTCGCCACCGCGATCGAGGAAGCGCCGGTGGGCCAGTGGTCCGGGCCACTGCAGTCGGGGTTCGGGCTGCACCTGGTTCGCGTCGACGAACGCGTCGCGGGCGCCCTGCCCGCCTTCGAGGAGATCCGCCCCATCGTGCTGCGCGAGTGGCAGTCCGAGCAGCGCACGGAGTCGAACGAGCGCTTCCTCGACGGCCTGCGTGCCAAGTACGAGGTGCGCATCGAAGGGCCGGCCGCCGTGTTGTTCGAGCCGGCCGCCGGCGGGAAGCAGACCCAGTGACCAGGGCGCGAGGCCTCCGGCTCGGCTTGCTGCTGTGGCTGGCAGCAGCGATGCTGCCGGTCGCCCACGCGCACGAGGTGCGACCCGGCTACCTGGAGATCCGCCAGGTCGACGCCGAGGCGTTCGACGTCGTCTGGAAGGTCCCGGCGCGCGGCGAGTACCGGCTGCGCCTGCACGCTCGCCTGCCGCAGGAATGCAAGGGCGCGGCGAGCCACGGCAATTTCGTCGGCGCCGCGTTCGTCGAGCGCTGGCGGGCGCTGTGCCCGGGCGGGCTGGTCGGCAAGACGATCGACATCGAGGGTTTGAGCGCCACCCGCACCGACGTGCTGGCCCGCATCGAGTGGACGGACGGCACCTCGCAGGCGGTGCGGCTCACGCCCGAGCAGACCTCGTTCGTGGCCAAGGCCGCTCCTGGCTCGCTCGAGGTCGCGAAGACCTACTTCGTGCTCGGCGTCGAGCACATCCTGCTCGGCATCGACCACCTGCTGTTCGTGCTCGGCCTGCTGTTCCTGGTGGGCAACTGGAAGCGGCTCGTGGGCACGGTCACCGCCTTCACCGTCGCGCACAGCATCACGCTCGCCGCCGCGACGCTCGGCTGGGTGCACGTCTCGCAGGCGCCAGTCGAGGCCACGATCGCGCTCAGCATCATGTTCGTCGCTGCCGAGGTCATCCACGGCGCCCACGGCGAGCCGCGACTGGCGACGCGTGCCCCGTGGATCGTCGCGTTCGTGTTCGGTCTGCTGCACGGCTTCGGGTTCGCCGGCGCGCTGCGCGAGGTCGGCCTGCCGCAGAAGGACGTCCCGCTCGCGCTGCTGTTCTTCAACGTCGGTGTCGAAGTGGGCCAGCTGCTGTTCATCGCAGCCGTCATCGCCGTGTTCTCGCTGCTCACCCGACTGGTGCGCGGGCAGGGCTCGACCGCCCACGGCCCCTGGCACTCAGAATCGCTCATCCGCATGCCGGTCGCCTACGCCATCGGCACGCTGGCCGCCTTCTGGACCGTGCAGCGCGTGGTCGGCTTCTGGGCGTGGTGAGGGCGCGAAATCCGCTACGGCAATCGCGGGAACCGTCGGTATTTGCGTCCTGCGCGGGACGCCTCCGGGAGCGATAATCTCCCTGGACCCCGATAACGTGCAGCGGCGGCCCATGAGCAGCTGACCTGGCCGGGCTGTGCGCTCACTGCGCGAGTCACCACAGGCCGCGCGCGACAGCCCGAAGGAGTATCCCATGACTGAGATCTGGGTTGTTTCCGCCAATGACCGGCGAGCGCGGATTCTCCGCACCGACAGTCGGACGGGTCCCCTGACCGAGATCGCCGACCTGGTGCACCCCATCGCGAGGATGAAGGAAAGCGAGTTCGTAACCGACCGTCCGGGGCGTTCTTTCGACAGCCTGGGCAAGGGACGGCACGCCATGTCGAGCCAGGTCGACGCGAAGCGACAGGAAGAAATCCGTTTCGCGAAGGAAGTGATCGACCGTCTCGAGCAAGGACGCACCAGCGGGGCCTTCGAACGCCTCGCGGTCGTGGCGTCCCCGGCGTTCCTTGGCCATCTCCGCGACACGATGAGCGCCGCGTTGCGCACGAAGGTCGTCCTCGAACTGGACAAGGACTATACGGCCCTGCCGGCCGACGAACTGCGTGCGCTTCTGCCGGAACGGTTGTGACCGCCGCGGCGAGCGGCAGTAATTAGGCGCGCGGGCGCGGTCGATGACGGGCCGTGGGCGACCGGCTCACTGGCTCCGGCCCAGAGCGGCATCGAGCATCTTCACCAGCTCGTCCCGGTCGTAGCTGTAGGGCTGCCGCTCGTTGAGCTGCACCAGCTCCTCGATCGCCTTTCCGATCGTCAGCTCGGCCTCGCGCCGTTCCGGGACCACCATGTAGCGCCGCTTCGGGTTCGCATCGAAGAGCGCGTGCACCACGGCCGTGGCGACATCGTCTGGCTCCGGGAACCGCGATCGGTCGGCCATCGGCGAGTCGGGCCCCAGTCCCATGCGGACCGATGCATTGCGACTGATCTCGCTGCGGTAATTGCCAGGCTCGATGAGGCTGACCTTGACGCCCTTCGGTTCGAGCTCGGCGGCAAGTGTGTCGCCGAATGCCTCGACGGCGTGCTTGCTCATGCTGTACGCGCCGAGCGGCGGGCGCGACAGTATGCCGGCAATCGAACTGATGGTGGTGATGCGTCCTCCCGACTCCAGTATCAGCGGGGCGAATGCCTTGGTGACGCGATACGGGCCGAAGACGTTGACGTCGAAGACGAAGCGGAGGTCCTCCTCCTTCGTCTCCGTGAGCGGACCGACGACGGCGACGCCCGCGTTGTTGACCAGTCCGTGCAGTCCGCGCCCGGCCTTGCGCACGACCTCCACCGCGGCGGCAATCTCTTCCGGCCGGGTAACGTCGAGCCGGATCGAATCGACATTCTCGATCGCGTCGAGCGCGCGGAGGTCCTCTTCCTTGCGCGCGGCCGCGTAAACGAAATAGCCCTCGGCGGCGAGACGCTCGGTGACCTTGCGACCGATCCCGGAACTCGCGCCAGTCACCAGGACCGCTTTCTGAGCCGCAGCCGGAGGCGTGGTGTCGGCCGCCGTCGCGACGCCGGGGGCTGCGAATGCCACCAGGCAGATCAGAGCAAACCTGTTCATGAAGCTGTCCTTTGATGGCATTGGAGAATCGTGTTCATCCACCGGTCAGCGCGAGCCTGCCGCTGCCAGGAATGAATCGACGTTCTCCTGCGTTATCAGATCGATGCCCGTGTCTATCCGTTGTGGAATCTGGATTCCAAGCGATGCCTGCCACAGCATCAGGACGGACATCGACCCTTGCATCGCGGGGATCGTGGCGGCCGACGATTCCAGTATCCCCTCCTTCACGGCCTCCAGAATCGGCCGGATCCCGTCCATGCCGACGACGACGACCTGGCCACCCTTGCCCGCCTTTCTGACCGCCGCAGCGATGCCGACCGGCCCGGCCGCATCGCAACACAGATAGCCCCTCAGATCCGGATTTGCTCCGAGAACAGCCGCAGCCTGCCGCTCCGCCGTCTCGATCTCGTCGTTGTCGCGCCCTCCATCGACGATCGAGATGCCAGGGTGCTTCTTGAGCACGGCCAGTTGTGCTTCGTAGCGCTCCCGGTGGTTCGGCGCCGAGGGAAAACCCTGCATGATGGCCACTTTGCCCCGTCCGTCGATCAGACCGACCAGGCGTTCCGCCGCAATCGTCCCCTGCTGCGTAAAGTCGTTACCGATGCTCGCCAGTCCAGGTTCGGACGACGGCGAGTCGAAGAGAACGATCGGCGTGCCGCGCCTTTGCACGTCCCGAATCGACGGCATCTCTGCCACCGGCGCCACGGGGTCGACCGCGATTCCGTCGGCAGGCATGGCTGCAGCGCGCTGGAGTGCGGAATTCTGTTCGGCCAGGTCGGCGAAGGGCGGCGCCAGAAAGTCGACGGCCACGTGAATTCCAAGTTGCTGGCTGAGCAGGCGCGCCTGCGCCGCCGCCCCCTTCAGGACCTCATCGGCCCAAGGGTGGGCACATTTCGGAACGACCACGAAGAGCAGGCTTCCCCTATTCCGCGCCGTGTTCATGACTGCCCTCTCCGCTGTTGAGCCGAGCATCACGATTGCAGTAGCAACCACGCGCGACGGAAATCCGCTCTATTACCTATGGTCCCTTCCGGATGAACCCAAGCCAGATCGAACAGGCAGCACCCCTGCCGGACAGGCCCGGCGTTACGCCGCCAGATCCAGCTTCGGCGGGGTGACTGCCGACGCGGGCACAATGTCGGGGTTCTGCGCCGCCGGGCGACCCAGTTTCATCGTCGAGAACACCGCCACCAGCAGCGCGGCCGCATAGGGCACGGCCATCACCGACAGGGCAGCGACCCACACGACATCGGCTGGGTCGTCGAACTGCGTGGACCACATGGTGCCGAAGATGGCGGCAAAGGTGCCGATCAACAGCGCGGCCTCCGCCCTGGCGACCTTGATGACCTGTGTCCACGGGGCAGAGTCTTCGCACTTCGGGGTGCGCAGGAACGGCTTCGACGAGGTGAACAGGCCGGCGATGACGCCCTTGCCCACCGTGTAAGACAACGACAGGCCAGTGATTGCCGACGCCAACGCGCCGCCGAAACCGGTGCCGACCTTGGCGCGATGCAACCAGACGGTCTTCACGGTCTTGATCGTGAAGATGGCCAGGGCCACGCCCGACAGTGCCGTCAGCGGCACGTCGAAGTGCTTCGGCGCAATGATCATCAGGCCGCTCCAGGCCAAGGCCAGGACCGCGAAGACCAGCGCAAAGCCGTCGGCGAACCAAGGCATCCAGCCCGCCAGGAACTGGTAGCGTTGCGCCCTGGTCAGCGATTGCTTGCCGTCGGCCTTGCGGCCGAAGAAGATCGCCGGGGCATGGCGCTTCAGGATCTGCATGGCGCCGTACACCCAGCGGTAGCGCTGGACCTTGTACGCGGCGTAGGTGTCGGGCATCAGGCCGCGGCCCATGCTGACCGGCGTGTAGAGCGCCGTATAGCCCGCCGCGAACAGGCGCAGACCCAGTTCGGTGTCTTCGGTAATGCACCACTCGGCCCAGCCGCCGACACGGTCCATGGCTTCGCGGCGAATCACGCACATGGTGCCGTGCTGAATGATGGCGTTGTGTTCTGCGCGCTCGACCATGCCGATGCGGAAGAAGCCGGTGTATTCCTCGTACAGGAACGACTTGAACAGGCTTTCCTTGTCGTCGCGGTAATCCTGCGGAGCCTGCACGATGCCGACCTTCGGGTCGTCGAAGCCCGGCATGACGCTGCGCAGCCAGTGCGGCGCAACCTGGTAGTCGCTGTCGATCACGGCAATGAACTCGGCGGACGGGTCGGTCAGCTCAAGCGCCTTGTTCAGGGCGCCGGCCTTGAAGCCCTTGACGTCGTCGAGGTGGTAGAAGCGGAATCTCGCGCCCAGTGCCTCGCAGTGGCTGGCCACGGGCCGCCAGAACGATTCGTCCGAGGTGTTGTTGTCGAGCACGATCACCTCGAAGTTCGGGTAATCCAGGCGCGACAGCGAGTTCAGCGTCTGCATCACCATCAAGGGCGGCTCGTTGTGCGTGGGCACGTGGATGGAAACGCGCGGGAAATGCGCCAGCTTGCCCGCGATGTCGGGCTTGCGCTTCTTGCGCCACAGCGACAACGCCCATTCGGCGGTCTCGGTGAGCAGCAAGGTGGCCGTGAACAGCGCCGCCGGCACGATCACCATCATCCCGCCGACGGTGCCCAGGTCGATGTAACGCAGACTGGAGGCCTCGACGATGAACAAGGCGCCTGAGACCACCAGGCCGATGGTTCCGGCGAGCAGGAAGTAGCCGCGCACGCTCAGCGCCGGCACCGCCATCATCACGGCAAGGCCGATCAGGAACGTCAGGCCGGCCGCAACGGCTGCGAGAGACTTCCACTGGCCGAACGACGACAACGGACCGCTGAGGTCGAACTTCGCGTTCCCTTCCGCATCGAGCATGCCCCAGAACGCACCCACCGCGCCTTCCTGGCCGGCCGAGCCCTTCCAGGGCTGGTCGTAGGCTTCCATGATGTAGTAGTCGTAGTTCTTCTTCTCGGCGAGGTTGAAGAACTTGCGCAGGAAAGCGGCTTCGAAGGCCGGTGACGGGACCGAGCCCTTCTTCACGCGGCCGTCCGACGGCCAGCCGGTTTCGCCGATGACGATCTTCTTGTCCGGATAGCGCTTGGCGATCTGGTCGAAGCTGGAGGTGATGTACTCCATCGACTTGTCGTAGGACACGCCTTCCCAGTAGGGCAGCAGGTGAATGGCCACGAAGTCGGCGCCGTCGGCCAGTTCGGTTTCCGTCAACCAGGTCGGCCACACCTCGGCGGTGCCGACTTGAACGGCGGGATTGTTGATGGCGGCCTTGACCCGCTTGATGTAGTTGCTGACCTCGCGGGCCGTCAGTTCGGCACGCACGCCGACCGTTTCGTTACCCACGAACACGCGATCGATCGTGCCGGGATTGTCGGCGATGACCTTGATTGCACGGGCAATCTCGCCTTCGTTGTAGGCCTTGTCGCCGCGCAACCAGAGGCCCAGCGACACCTTCATGCCGAATTCCCGGGCGATGTACGGAATGCGGTCGTGGTTGTAGTCGACCGTATAGGTGCGGATGCGCCTGGTCATCTTCGAGAGCTGCGCCAGGTCGCGACGGATCAGCTCGTCGGTGACGTTGTTGTCCTTGTCGGATTCGGAATACAGGTGGGAGGGGCTGTAGGCCAGCCCGCGAATCTTGCCCCTCCATTCCGGCGCGGAGAGCGGTTGATCGAGCGACGACCAGAAGGCCACCGTCGCCACACATGCGACCAGAAGCGCAACGAGGATTCTCATGGATCTGCCAGTTCCCATGCGGAGGCTTGTGAAACGAGGGGTCAGTCGACGGCCAAGCGTGACGCAGCGTGGATTTACGGCTACCCACGGCCCTGCGGCAAGCTGCTTTCCGTCGCCAAATGGCGACAGGCTCGAATCGAGCCGATAGGGACTTGCGCGTATGACCCGGCCTCCGGGGCCTGTAGCACCATGTTTGGCGTCGGCAGAGGACGCCCACGGATGTTGCCCGCAAAGAGGACCGCGGTAACCGGACTCACCAGCATCGCCTGCGCCTCCGCGATGGCGCTGAGCCTCGCCGGATGCATCTCACAGCGTTCCGTCGAGCAGACGGGTTGCGGCCCCGTGGAACCACAACTGAGGGTCCCGACGCTGGCCCCGCCGCGCAGCGAGGTGAACGTGCTGGCGCTGTCCGCCGGGGGCCCCTGGGGCGGGTTCGGCGTGGGGGTCCTGAACGGATGGTCGCAGATCGAAGCGCCGGCGGAGCGCGTGCGACCGACGTTCGACCTGGCCGTCGGTGTCTCCACCGGCGCAACCTTCGTCACGCACGCGTTCCTCGGCCGGGAATTCGACACGGCGATGCGCGAGGAACTCTTCGCCCTGAGCACCAAGGAAGTCTTTCGCCGGCGCAACCTGTTCGCCGCGATCCTCGGCAACTCGGTCACGGACACGACCCCGCTGCGCCGACGGATGCGCAAGACGATCACGCCGGAGGTGCTCGACCGCGTCGCCGACGCATGGATTCACGAAGGCCGGCGCCTGGCGGTGATCGCGGTGGACATGGACTGCGGCGATCCCGAACTGCTCGACCTGACGGCGGTCGCGCTCCAGCGGGATCGGCCCGACCGTGTTGAGCGGTACATCGACTACATCATGGCCTCGTCCGCGAGCCCGGTCGCCTTTCCGCCAGTGTTCGTCGATGGCCGCATGCTGGTGGACGGCGCGCTGCGCCAGCACATCCCGCTGCCACGGCAGATCGCGACACTGCTCCAGGGTCGGGAAGCGCCGGGACAGCAGGTCAGGCTGCACATCCTAATCAACAGCCCGCTCATGACCCTTCCTGCCTGCGTCACCGACAACGTACTGCTGATCGCGCTGCGCACCAGCGACGTGTGGACCGGGGAACGGGCGGTCGACGGACTGGCGCTCGCCGTGATCGATGCGGAAGCGCGTGGCTGGTCCGTCCGCTTCGTAATTCCCGGCGCCGAAGCATGCATGCCGGCTCCGCCGGCCGAGGACTACTTTAGGCCTGACTTCATGCAATGCCAGTCCGAGCACGGCCGCCGGCTCGGCTCCGCCCCCGCCGACCCGTGGCGCGCGTGTCTGGCAGGCCTGCCGACGCCGGATGAGGTGGACGGGGCGAGTCGCCATCCTTGTCGCCCCTGAGCATCGCGCGCGACACCGCGCCGCCCTCGCCGCCTGGCGGTGCTGAAACCGGCACCAAGTCGCATCCTACTGCGAGCGCTGCGACCATTGGGCGAACTGCAGGTTTGCCCGCCCGTCCCGACCCGCGGGCCCGGCGGGTGGATGGAGCCACCGGCGATGACCGCTCCCTGACCGCCGCCGCCGCCGCCACGATCCGAGCCTGGTCGGGGCGGCTTCAACGCGATTCGTGATGTGCGTCCTTTCCGACCGAACCCACCTGATACCACACTGCTCCCCAGACAGCAGCTTCCGGAGACCTTCCATGAGCCCGCGCCTGCCCAGCCTGTGCCTGATGGCCGTCCTGCTTGCCGTGAACACAGTCGCGGTCGCTGGCACATCCGTGGTCTTCAGCAAGGACGAGATCTCGATCATCACCGACTACTATCAGCATCACGGTGGCGATGCCGACGCCGGCAAGGACAAGAAGAACAAGGCCAAGCCGCTCCCGCCCGGCATCGCGAAGAACCTTGCCCGCGGCAAGCCGCTGCCGCCCGGCATCGCCAAACAGCAACTGCCCAGCGACCTCATGCGCCAGCTTCCGCCGGTGAAACCGGGCTACGAGCGCGTGGTCGTCGATGGACGCGTGCTGCTCGTCGAGGTCGCGACGCAGGTGATCCACGACGTGCTGATGGACGCCGTCTTTCGCTGAAGATCTGACGCTTCGACCACGCCGCTCCAAAGCGGCCGGTCGCCGCCGAATGTGCCCTTCGAGGAACGCGAGTTCCTGCGCTCCTACAGCGGCAGTATCTCGCCAGACCGACCCGGCAGCCATTCGTATTTTGTGCCGGAGGCGGACGTTAGTGCCCGTCCACGCGAGGAACACGCGGGCGGGCTGGATGGATGGGACCAACGCGTCCCTTGCCGCCAGCGTGAGCCCCCCTCCCGCTTTCAGAGAGGCAAGCGCAAGCTCACGCCGTGAGCCTAGATGCCAGATAGCGTTGCGCCGTGATTGATCTAGGGAGCATTGCCGGACTACATGAGCATGGCCACCAGCTCGCGGCCTATTGCTCCCGCTGCGACCGTTGGGCACTGCTCGACCTCGGTCGCATCGTAGCCCCCAGAGAACGGACGTGGATCGCGCCAGGATCGAGCTGGGGCGCTTGTTGGGCCCGTGCGGGTGAGCCCGGCGATACGGAAATTGGGCGCTATAACGAACAAGGCCGCTTGGAAGCGGCCCTGTTGCGAGCTGTCGGGTCGGATACGACAGCAAATTTTTTGTGGTAGCGGGGGCTCGATTTCAGATTTCCGAATCACGCCAGTCGCGTTCCGAATCGAACTTCGCGCGGACTGAATGCCGGGCCAAGAAAATCGCACAATCTGTCGCCGCGGGGAACCCGGCGGCGAAACGGTTCCGTCGCGCTACCCGCTGCTGTGCCTGTAGCGCACTTACCCTGTTGAACTCTCCGTTAGCCGGTCGCCTGCCGCCGGGGGCGGCTGACGTAGCGGTCCCCTAGTGAGATTCCCTTGTTGGCCGTCCTTGGGCTCACGGAAGCTCGCAATTCAGACCAAGTGGATTGAATCCAAATCGAATGACGGCGTAGCCCGCAACCGGAGCGATCACTACGACCGCAACGGCGGAGGCAATCAGCAAATAGGTCCACGAAAGATGCTTACGATAGGCGAGGAAAAAGAAGGTTGCACTGAGTATGAGGAAAAATGGCGCGAACGCACGAGGGCTAATTACGAGCAGGAGTAGGAATACAAACGGATGAAAATAGATGGGCGAGTTACAAAGAGTCGCAAGGCTGCCCACAAGGAGAAATGCCAGCCAAAAAGCTGCAAGGATCAAAGCAAAGACGGCAGTTTGTATCGTCTCTTGCATCTGGCCATTCAGCCGTGCCGGATACTAAAAGATACTTTCCGAACGCCATGCAGCGCGAATGCACAGCTCTACCATGATTAGGGAATCCTTTACGCCTGATTGCTGTGCGCCGCGATTCGCATTTGTGCATACAGCAAACTCAAGCCGCTTGGCCCGCCTGAAAATCTCGGCGATGCGGACTTGCGGTCAAACTCGCAAGGCGCAAACTCATGCACGTAGATGCGGGTTACGTGCTGGGCGAGGGTTTCCTCCGCAGCCTGCGCGGGGAGGTCCGCGTCGAGTCCTGACGCGACGCCGGGCGACTGGTTCCGGTGGGACTGTTCAAGGCAATGCCCGGGCATTCCTGCGCGCTGCCGGCGCAGGAATCCCGAACATTGCTAATCTTGGTAGCGGGGGCACGCTTTGGCACTTTCAGGCGGTCGGTGGAAATCCGGTAATGCCGGTCGGCAGATTGGCCCTCTCAAGGCTGGCACGAGGGTTCGAATCGCTCTGGGAGCGCCAACTAAGACTCTGTTTTAACGGGCTTTTCCAGGAACCCCCCGCTCTGCGCCGTTAAGTACTTACTGAGTACGAAACATCGCGCGCATCAAGGATTCCGCCATCCTGGGGCCAGCTTGTTGGCATACCCTTCGACGTAATCGCGGGCAATGTACTTGCGGTTCGCCATTGCGTACTCGGCAACCTTCTCCCCAGCTTCGTACGCTGCCTTCTCGCGGTCGGCCGGGAATAGCTCCAGACAGCCGGCCTCGGAATACGCCCTCATGTCGGCATCGTGTGTCCAGCCCTTCGTGTAGAACTGGAAGTCACTTGGCGAGTCGTTTGCCAGCTTCAT
>Ga0102851_10001282_pt1 | contig 14162 bp, 12 predicted proteins | sample Mud3Dept3metaG_FD_79558 | JGI IMG/M metagenome (GOLD analysis project Ga0102851, IMG submission 79558) | Freshwater wetland microbial communities from Ohio, USA, analyzing the effect of biotic and abiotic controls - Mud 3 Core 4 Depth 3... | ecosystem: Environmental > Aquatic > Freshwater >... | reverse complement strand
GGTGACACACGCGCGCGGGCTCGCCGACTCGCCTTGAAGCGCGGCCGCGGTGGGGCTATGCTGCCCACCTGATGGCCCTCGTCATTGTCTCGTCCCCGCGTTTTGCGGATCACGTGACGCCGGCAGGCCACCCCGAGCGCGTGGCGCGCGCGGCGGTCTTCGACGAGGTGGCGCGACGATGGTCCGGACGCGGCGCCAGGGTGGTCGAGCCGGCGCCGGCCGGGCACGACGACCTGCGGCGCGTGCACGACGCCCGCTACCTCGAGGCCCTGGCTGGCGCCGCCGGCCGGTCTGTCACGCTCGACCCGGACACCGTCACCTCGCCCCACAGCCATCACGTGGCGTTGCTGGCCGCAGGGGCGGCGTGCCTTGCCGCCGACCTCGCGGTCGCCGGCAACCATCCAACGGCAGCCTTCGTGCGGCCACCCGGGCATCATGCCGAGCGCGACCGCGCCATGGGGTTCTGTCTGTTCAACAACGTTGCCGTCGCGGCGGCGCGCGCCCGTCAGTCGGGCGTGGCACGCGTGGCCATTGTCGACATCGACGTGCACCACGGAAACGGCACGCAGTGGGCGTACTACGAGGATCCTGCGGTGCTCTACGTCTCGCTGCACCAGTATCCCTACTACCCCGGGACCGGTGGCGTCGCGGAGATCGGCAGGGGAGCCGGGTCGGGGACCACGGTGAACATCCCGCTCGAGGCGGGTGCCACGGACGCGGATTACGATCTCGCGCTCGCATCAGTCGTTGTTCCGGTCCTCGAGGCATTCGGGCCCGAACTGGTGATCGTCTCCGCCGGCTACGACGCCCACCATCGAGACCCGCTGGCTGGCATGCGGGTGTCGACCGAGGGGTTCGGCGCGGTGATGGCAAGACTCTGGAGCCTGGCAGTCGAGACGTGCGCGGGCCGCCTCGTCGTGGTGACCGAGGGCGGCTACGATCTGCCGGCACTTGGCGACGGGCTCGAGGTGACGCTCGAAACGATCGCGACGGCGCCGCGACGGGTGACGCCCGTTCAGGGGGATACGTCGCGGGCGCGCGAGGCCCTGGCCGCTCTGCGAGCGGTGCAGGCGCCGTATTGGCCTACGCTATAATGGCGGTTCCGGCGGTTGGCGCCGGACATGAGTAGGCGATCCGCCGCCTGGTTCGGGCTTCGGTGAGTGGCCAGCGCGCCGACACGGGACTCGCGGCGGGGCCGAAGACACGACACCGTGGCCGACTTCAGTCCTCAGCACATCCAACGGAAGTGGCAGCAGCGCTGGGCCGACACCGGCACCTTCGAGGTGACCGAGGATCGGTCGCGTCCGAAGTTCTACTGCCTCGTGATGTTCGCCTACCCATCGGGGCACGCGCACGTCGGACACGTTCGCAATTACATGATCGGCGACGTGGTAGCGCGGATGAAGCGGGCCCAGGGGTTCAACGTGCTCCACCCGTTCGGGTGGGACGCCTTCGGGTTGCCGGCCGAGAACGCGGCGATCAAGAACCGCCTCCATCCGGAGACCTGGACGCGCGAGAACATCGCGCACATGAAGGGTCAGCTGCAGCGCCTCGGGATCAGCTACGCCTGGGGACGCGAGCTGGCGACGTGCGACCCCGAGTACTACCACTGGAACCAGTGGCTGTTCATCCGGATGTTCGAGCGCGGGCTGGCCTACCGGAAGCGGTCGAGCGTCAACTGGTGCACGAGCTGCCAGACCGTGCTCGCCAACGAGCAAGTGGTCGACGGCGGGTGCTGGCGGTGTGGCACGCCGGTGACCCTGCGTGACCTCGAGCAGTGGTTCTTCAAGATCACCGAGTACGGCGACGAGTTGCTCGGGGCCATCGACGATCTCGCCGACTGGCCGGAAAAGGTCCTGACCATGCAAAGGAACTGGATTGGGCGCTCCGAAGGGGCGCGCGTCCAGTTCCCGCTGCTGGACGCGTCGGGCCACCCAGGGCGTCCCATCGAGGTGTTCACCACACGCATTGACACGATCTACGGAGCCACCTTCGTCCTGTTGGCCCCCGAGCACGAACTGGTCGACCAGTTCGTCCGCGAGTCGGGCGGGACGTCCACGTTCACGGCGAGCCTCGATCGGTTCAAGGCCCAGGATCGACTGGCCCGAATGTCCGGCGAGGTCGAAAAGGAAGGGTTCGACACCGGGCGTCTCGCGATCAATCCGTTCACCCGGCGGCCGGTGCCGATCTGGGTGGCCAACTTCGTGCTGGCCGAGTACGGCACGGGGGCCGTGATGGCAGTGCCGGCCCACGATCAGCGGGATTTCGAGTTCGCCAAGAAGTACGGCCTTCCGATCCAGGTGGTCGTCCAGCCCGACGGCGGTGAGCGTTCGTCGAGCGCACCGGAGTCGGCGTTCGTCGACTCCGGCGTCCTGGTCGACTCGGGCCCTTATTCCGGGATGTCATCGCACGACGGGTGGGAAGCGATGGCTGACGTCGCCGAGCGCGAGGGGTTCGGTCGCCGCAGCGTGCATTTCCGGCTCAAGGACTGGGGCATCTCGCGCCAGCGCTACTGGGGCACGCCCATCCCGATGATCTACTGCGGGCAGTGCGGGATCGTGCCAGTGCCGGATGGCGACCTGCCGGTCGTCCTGCCCAGGATCGCGGAGTTCTCGGGGCGCGGCGATTCGCCGCTGGCCCAGTTGGCCGAGTTCGTCGACGTGCCGTGTCCGACGTGCGGCGGGCCCGCCCGGCGCGAGACCGACACGATGGACACGTTCGTGGACTCGTCCTGGTATTTCTACCGGTACTGCGACCCGCACAACACGGAGGCGGCGTTCGACCCCGCCAAGGTTCGCTACTGGGCGCCGGTGGATTTCTACAGCGGTGGCGTCGAGCACGCCATCCTCCACCTGATCTACTCACGCTTCTTCGCACGCGTCTTCCGCGACCTCGGCATGGTCGAACACGACGAGCCGTTCTCGCGCCTGCTCACACAGGGCATGGTGCTCAAGGACGGCGCCGTGATGTCCAAGTCGAAGGGCAACGTCGTCGATCCCGACGAGATGATCGAGCGATACGGTGCCGATGCGCTCCGGCTGTACGTCATGTTCGTCGCGCCTCCCGAGAAGGAGGTGGAGTGGACCGATGCCGGGTTGGAGGGAAGCTTCAGATTCCTGGCACGCTTGTGGCGTTTCGTCGATCCGCTGTGCGACACGCTGCATCGCCGGCACGATCTCCCATCGCCAGACGCCGGCCCGGCGCTCGACGACGCCGACCGGGCGATGCGGCGGAAGGTGCACGAGACCATCCGGCGCGTGACGACCGACCTCTATCCCCGGGTCCACCTCAACACGGCGATCTCCGCGCTCATGGAGCTGGTGAACGAGCTCTACGTGTATGGCGAACGCACCGGAAGCGTGCGGACCGGTCGGCGCGCCGATGTCGATACGCCCTTGGTCGTGGACCGCAGCGAGACGCGCATCGTGCTCCGGGAGGCGGTCGAGGCGCTGGTCCGGCTGCTCGCGCCGTTTGCCCCGCACATGGCCGAGGAGCTGTGGGAGCAGCTCGGGCACCAGGGCGGAATCGTCTCGGCCGGGTGGCCCGTGTACTCCGCCGAGGTGGCCAGGGCGGAAGAGGTCGTCCTCCCGGTGCAAGTGAATGGCAAGGTGCGTGCGCGGATCGCGGTGCCGGCCGACGCCACCGACGACGACGTGCGCGCCGCGGCCCTGGGGCACCCGCAGGTGCAGGCCCACACGACGGGCAAATCGGTCGAGAAGGTCGTCATCGTCAAGGGCCGACTCGTCGGCCTGGTCGTCAAGTAGGGAGGCACGTGGGCCACGGGCATTCCGGTTCCCGTTCTCGGCGGCGGTGTTGGGTCGCCCATGCCGTGCTCGGTGTCGTGGTGCTCGCGCTGACGGGGTGCGGCTACTCGCTCGCGGGGCGCGGCTCGTTCCTCCCGTCCTACATCACCGTGATTGGCGTGCCGACGTTCTCCAACCAGACCGCGGTCTTCGACGTCGAGCAACTGCTCACGCAGCGTGTTCGGGCCGAGTTCATCGGGCGAGGCAAGTATCGTGTCGTCCCTGACGAGACCGGGGTCGACGCGCTGCTCACCGGCACCATCACATCGATTACCGTGACGCCGGCGGCGCTCAACGAGCAGGGCCAGGCGACGCGCTACGCCGTGGCGTTCGCACTCGACATACGGTTCAAGGACCTCAAGGAAGATCGCGTGCTCTGGGAGAACCCGTCGCTGGTGTTCCGCGAGGAGTACGAGATCACGACCGTGACGACGGCCCCTGATCCCGCCGCGTTCTTCGGCCAGGCTTCGAATGCGCTCGAGCGCATCGCGAACGACTGCGCCAAGAGCGTCGTGAGCTCGATTCTCGAGGCGTTCTAAGTCGACCTGGGCACACGTGGCTTCGGCATCCCCACCGCGCCGCCCGTCGGAGGTCCTGGCCGACCTCTCGGCCGGGCGCGTGTCGCCCGTCTACCTGCTGGTGGGCGACGACGAGGCGGGCAAGCAGCCAGTCATCGACGCGCTGTGCGCACTGGTCGAGCCCGACCTTCAGCCGCTCAACGTCGAACGCTTTCACGCCACAGATCCGAGGTCCAGCGGTCAGTCAGGCGGAGCCGATGCCATTGAACGGGCCGTCAGCGCGTCGCGGACGTTCCCGATGCTGGGCGAGCGACGGGTGGTGTTCCTGATGCGGGCCGAGGCGGTGCTCAAGCGCGCGCGCGCCAGCACGGCCGAGGAGTCCGACGACGAGGGCGCGCCTCGTCCAGCGGACAGCGCCGACGAAGAGACGGGTTCGACCCTGGCGCTGCTCGAGGAGTACCTGAAGGCGCCGGCGGCGCATGCGTGCCTGGTCGTCGTGGCAGACGACCTGAACCGGGCGACGAAGATCGGAAAAGCGCTGCAGCAGGCGGCGACCGTTGTCGAGTTCTGGGGGCTGCGGGGTGGAAAGGAAGCCCGGGGCGCGCAGATCGGGGCAGCGCTGGACGCGGCCGAGCGCTACGTGCGCCAGCGGGTCGGGTCGGCCGGCAAGGCGATTGCTCCGGCGGCGATTGAGCCCCTGGTCGAGTATGCCGGCACCGATATTGGCCGGCTCCGCGGGGCCGTCGAGCGCGTGCTGTTGTACTGTGGCGACCGGCAGCAGATCAGCGAAGACGACGTGCGCTCGGTCGTGAGCGGCGAGGCGTCGGTGGACCAGTGGGCGATCACCAACGCCATCGGCGCAGGTGATGCGCGCGAGGCGCTGCGCCAGCTCAGGTTCGCGCTGGACGCCGGCGTGTCGCCCTACCTGGTACTGGGCCAGATTGGCTGGTTCGTGAGGACGCGATTGCCCGAGGTCGCGCCGGCTCTGGTGACCGAGGCGGTTGGGCACCTGTTCGCGTGCGACCTCGCGATGAAGACCTCGGGTGGCGACCCGCAGGTCCTGCTCGAACGGCTGGTTGTGGAGCTGTGCGGCAGGGGCGGGCCGACGCGACGGCTACGACGAGGCTGACAGAGCCGCGATCCGCTTCATGAGGCGCGACTTGTAGCGGCCGGCCGCGTTGTCGTGAATCATGCCCTTGCCGGCCAGCTTGTCGATCAGGGAGACGGTCTCCGCAAGCGAGGCCTTCGCCTGGTCCACCTGGCCGTCGTCCATCGCCGCGCGCACGATTTTGAGCTGGTTTCGCAGGCGCGTGCGGTACTGACGATTGCGAGCGCGATGCTCGAGGCTCTGACGATGAGCTTTGAGCGCGGATGCGTGTGAAGCCACGGACGCCTTCCTTCGTCTGGTCGGTTACCCCGACACCGGGGGCCCGGCTGGCCTTTCTCGCCAGCCGCAAACTCCGAAGTATAACACACCCTTTCGGGCTGGTCAGTCGTCGCGGCCTTTCAGGCGGCGCAAGGCCCGCCGATCCCGCTTGCCCGGGGCGCCCGCCGACAGCCTGACCGGTCGGCTGAGGGCCTCGACCTGCCGCCACGCCTTTGCCTCCGGGCTTGGCGGAGGGGTGGTATCGCGATAGAGGAGCCGCGCGTCGGCCTTCGGGATATGACGCTCCGCGAGGCCGACGACGACCACCCGCTGCCGGTGGCCATGGCCGCGCGCAATGACCACCTCGTCGCCGGCCCGTACCTCGCGATGGGGTCTTGCCCGCTGGCCGTTCACCTCGACGCGCCCAGCCTGGCAGGCGCGCTGCGCCTCCGACCGCGTCTTGAAGAGGCAGGCCACGTCGAGCCACACGTCGACGCGCAAGCGATCCAGCGTTCCTGGCGCTGTCACCGGGCCATTGTACGGGCTCCACTGCCACGACGAGCCGTGGCGGTCGTCACCAAGGGAAACGGGCGCTCGGCTTACAATGCTGGCCGGGGCGCGTCGGACGAGATCGGAGGGCTGGGTGTCACTGCTCGACTGGATCCGGGGCGGGACCGCGAGGGACGGAGCCGACGTCAACGAGATCGAGGTGGTGCGGCGCATCACAGCGGCGCTCGACCAGATGGACCCGGACCGTGCGCGGTTCCTGGCCGCGTTTGCGTACCTGCTCGGCCGAGTGGCCAGCGCCGATCACGCCATCTCCGACGCCGAAACCCGGGCGATGGAGCGCATCGTTGCCGAGCAGGGCCGTCTCACGCCTGCCCAGGCCGTCATCGTCGTCCAGATCGCCAAGACCGAGAGCCTGCTGTTCAGGGGGACCGAAGACTTTCGCGTCGCGCAGGAGTTCCGGCAGGTTGCCACCCAGGACGAGAAGCAGGCGCTGCTGCGGTGTCTGTTTGCCGTGTCCGCCTCGGACGAGTCGGTGGTGGTGGCTGAAGACAACGAGATTCGCCGCATCTCGATGGAACTGCGCATTCCGCACGCCGACTTCATTGGCGCGCGCCAGGAGGTTCGCGAGCATCTGGCCGTGTTGAAGAAGACAGAACCGGCCGATGGCTGAGAGCCGATGGCGTCTCGCGGGATTGGCGGGATCCGTTCAGCGAAGCCGCGCGACGACTTCGTACTCGCGCCCTTCCGGGCGGACGTTCGAGTAGCGCGGCACCGGTCGGCCGTCGATGTAGTCAACGGTCCGGTACAGCACACCCGACGTGCGGCTGGCCGAGGCGACGCTGGTGCGCCGGCGCACTTTCGCGACGTAGTCGCGCGTCTCGCGGTACGGGGGCACGCGGAGCCCGTAGCGTTCCACCGCACCGGGCCCGGCGTTGTACGCCGCAAGGGCGAGCTCCTCGTTGCCCTCGAACCGGTCGAGGAGGGCCTTCAGGTAGGCCACGCCGCCGCGGATGTTCTCGGCCGCGTCGTACGGGTTGCGCACGCCGTACGTGGCGGCAGTGCCGGGCATGAGCTGCATCAGCCCCATGGCGCCCTTGTGCGAGTGGGCCCAGGGATTGAAGGCCGACTCGACCTGGATGACCGCCCGGACCAGTTCGGGCCTGACCCGGTGCTCTGCGGCGTGAGCCGCGATGAGCTGGTCGAGGCCCGCCGTTCGACCCTCTGGCGGACGCGTGGCTCGGATGGTGGAGGTGCCTCTCACCGCGTAGGTGACGGCGCCGTCACCCAGCGGTCTGTCAGAGAGCACGAGGCTGCCGGTCGCATCGCGGCCCACGTAGATCTGCGCCTGGGCCGGGACGACGGCTGCCAGGGCGCACACGAGGAGGCAGAACGCGGCCAGGCGGCACCGCATGGTGCCCGCTGGAACTGCAAGGGGCGAGCCTGCCGGGTCCCTGGGCCGAAGGTCAGCCAGGAAGTGACGTCAGATCAATAACTTGCGACCGCTTCAGGAGAGGCAGGCCGGGCAGCTGGCCCGGAGGGGGCGTCTCTGCAGCTTCGTCAGTCTCGCGACAGATCTGTCGTTGCCACGGCACCGGCGCACTGCGCGTGCGTTTTCTGCACTAGCCGGCTGACGCCGCCAGCATCTGGCCCACGACGTCGCGACTCGTGTCGAGCAGTTCGGCAATGCGAGACGTGTCTTTGCCACCCGCTTCCGCGAAGTCGGGCCTGCCGCCACCGCCACCGCCGACGATTGGCGCAATCGCCTTGACCACCTGGCCGGCCTGAACGCGCTTGGTGAGGTCCTTGGTCACCGATACCACGAGGGCGACCTTGCCGTCGTGCTCGGAGGCCAGCACCACGACGCCGCTCTTGATCGAGTCGCGCAGGGAATCGGACAGTGAACGCAGGGCGGTCTTGTCGAGTCCGCTCACCTGGCGCGTCACCATTCGGACGCCGCCGACCTCGAACGAGTCGTCGCGAGAAGGGCCGCCACCCAGTGCCGCCTTGACGCGGAGGTCGCTCACCTCGCGGCCCAGGCGCTTGACCTCGGCGTGCAGACGCTCGATGACGGCGACCGCCTGGTCGGCCGGCGCGCCGAGGGAGTGCAACACCTCGTCGAGCACGCGGGTCCTCGAGATGGCGAACTCCACGGCGCCGTGGCCCGTCAACGCCTCGATGCGGCGCACGCCTGCTGCCACCCCTCCCTCTGAACCGATGGTGAAGAAGCCGATGTCGCCCGTCGCCCGGCAGTGGGTCCCGCCACACAGCTCCATGCTGAACGACGGCACCGAGACCACGCGGACCGTCTCGCCGTACTTCTCGCCGAAGAGGGCCATGGCGCCCGCCGCCATGGCGTCGGCGGTGGCCTTGACCTCGGTGACGACCGGGGCGTTGACGGCCACCTGCTCGTTGACGAGACGCTCGATGCGTTCGAGTTCGTCGCGCGTGATGGGCGCGAAGTGCACGAAGTCGAAGCGCAGGCGATCGGGGGCCACCAGCGAGCCCGCCTGCTTGACGTGAGGGCCGAGCACGCGGCGGAGCGCGGCGTGCAGCAGGTGCGTGGCCGTGTGGTTGCGGCGGACCGCATCGCGACGGTCGCTGTCGACCAGAGCCGTCACGGTCTCGCCCTCCTGCAGGCGGCCACGGGTGATCGTGACGCGGTGCGCGCGAGGACCGCCGTGGGCGAGCCGGGTCATCGCGACCACGAGGGCCTCCGCTCCGGTCGAGTCAGACCGGAGCGTTCCCGTGTCGGAGACCTGCCCGCCAGCCTCCACATAGAACGGCGTGTGTGGCAACACGACGTACCCGGTCTGACCTTCGCCGAGGTGGTCCACCTGACGCCGCTCGACATCGAAGAGCGCGGCGACCGGAAGTCCGGGCATCCCGGTGTGGGTGTAGCCGTCGAAGTGGTCGCCGAGCGCGAGCAGTTCGACCTCGGCCGCCTCGGATCGGAACTCGAACGCTTCGCGTTTCTTCTGGCCGAACGCCGAGGCCGCGCGGGCCTTCTCGCGCTGACCTTCCATGGCGCGTTCGAACCCCTGGCGGTCGACGGCGAGACCGCGTTCGCTGGCGAGGTCCTCGATGAAGTCCACCGGCAGGCCAAGCGAATCGTAGAGCCGGAAGATCTCGTCGCCGGGCACGACGCGGCTCCCCGTAGCCGCCCGGTCGAGGACGTCCTCGAGCTTCGCGAGCCCTGACGTCAGCACGGCGTCGAACCGCTCTTCCTCGGTCCTCACGACCGTCACCACCGAGTCGCGGCCACTGCGCAGCTCGGGGTACTGGTCGCCCATCTCGGAGACGAGCACGTCGACGAGCTGGTGAAGGAACGGTTCACGTGCGCCGAGCTTCTTGCCGTGGCGCATGGCGCGGCGCATGATCTTCCGGAGCACGTAGCCCCGCCACTCGTTGGACGGCACGACCCCGTCGGCAATGAGGAACGTCATGGCGCGAAGGTGGTCGGCGACGACGCGCATCGAGACGTCGTTGGCGTGGGCCCTGCCGTATTCGAGCCCGACCATCTCGCCGAGCGCCCGCAAGGTGGGCTGGAAGAGGTCGGTGTCGTAGTTCGACAGCGTGCCCTGGATGACGGCGGTGATGCGCTCGAGCCCCATGCCCGTGTCGATCGACGGGGCGGGCAGCGGGTCGAGCGTGCCATCGGCGTGCCGCTCGAACTCCATGAAGACGTTGTTCCAGATCTCGACGAAGCGATCGCAGTCGCACTCGATGCCCCGGCACTCGGCGTGCGGGCACGGCAGCTCCGGACGGTGGTAGTGGATTTCCGAGCACCGTCCGCACGGCCCCGTCTCGCCCATCTGCCAGAAGTTGTCTGCCGGCCCGAGCTCGGCGATGCGGTTCGCCGGCAGGAAGCGCTGCCAGAGGTCGAAGGCCTCGGCGTCGCGCGGGATACCCGCCTCGCCACGGAACACGGTCGCGTGAAGCCGCGTCGGCTCGAGCGACCAGACGTCGGTGAGCACCTGCCAGGCGTACTCGATCGCCTCGGCCTTGAAGTAGTCGCCGAACGAGAAGTTGCCCAACATCTCGAAGAAGGTGTGATGCCGCAACGACGGGCCGACATTGTCGAGGTCGTTGTGCTTGCCGCTCACGCGCATGCACTTCTGCGAACTCACGGCTCGAGCGTAGTCGCGTCGCTCACGTCCGAGAAAGACGTCCTTGAACTGGTTCATGCCCGCGTTTGTGAAGAGCAGTGTCGGGTCGTCGGCCGGGACGAGCGACGAGCTGGCCACGATACGGTGGCTGTTCCGGGCAAAGAAGTCGAGGAACCCGCTGCGAATCTCGCGCGAATGCATCCCACCATTCTACCAGTCACCTGCGCGGCGGGACGGCAGCGCACTCGGGCTCGCGTGTGTCGTCCGGGTCTCAGTCCTCGTCGGGGAGGGGTCGGTGACGGCCGATGGCGGCCATTACCAGTTCGGGGGGGAAGCCGCGACGCAGCAGCTGGGCGTACAGGCGCGCCCGCGCGCGTGGGTCGAGGGGGTGGCCTTTGAGACGCCGCTCGACCTCGCGGGCCAGCACGGCTCGCTCGTCGACGTCTTGGAGAGCCGCCTCGACCGCCTGGCGAGCGAGCCCCCGGTCGATGCCCATGGCCTCGAGCTCACGCTCCACGCGAAGGCGGCCGCGCCGCTTTACGACAATCGCGGTCCGGGCGTAGGCGGCCGCCACCCGTCGGTCGTCGACCGCGCCATCCTGCTTGAGCCGCGTGAGCACGGCGTCGACCTGGTCGAGGTCGAACGACTCACCGAGGCGCTCGCGCAGCTGCGCTTCGGACAGCTCGCGCCGCGCCAGCATCCGAATGGCTGCCGCACGCGCGTCTGCGGGTTCCGTCCCCGCTCGAGGACCGCGCGCGGTGGTGGCGTCTGAGGACTGGGAGCGGCTACGCAGGCGTCGCGTGGCGGTCACGGAATCAGCGGCTGAATCGGAGGATCTCCGCGTCCCCACCGGCACCGGCCTTCATCATCTGGTCGCGCGCCGCGTCGGCGGTGGTCGAGATGCCCTGGATCTTGAGCTTGAACTCGTCGCGGTTCGTCACGAAGCGCAACGCCTCCTCGTACGACACGACGCCACGCTCGTAGGCCATGAAGATCGACTGGTCGAACGTCTGCATCCCGTACTGGGATGTGCCCGTCGAGATGGCACTGCTGATGAGGTGGGTCTTGTCCTTGTCGACGATGCAGTCGCGGATGAACGGGGTGGCGATCATCACCTCGACGGCCGCGACGCGTCCCACGCCCGACGCGCGTGGCATCAGGCGCTGCGAGATCACGGCCTTGAGCACGCTGGCCAGCTGCAGGCGGACCTGCCGCTGCTGGTGAGGAGGAAACACCGCGATGGTGCGGTTGATGCTCTCGGTGGCGTCGAGCGTGTGCAGCGTCGAGAACACCAGGTGACCGGTTTCCGACGCGAGCAGCGCGGTCTCGACCGTCTCGAGATCGCGCATCTCGCCCACCAGGATGACGTCGGGATCCTGGCGCAGCGCGCTGCGGAGGGCAGTGGCAAACGACGGGGTGTCGACCGACACCTCCCGCTGGCTGACGATCGACAAGTGATCCCGATGCAGGTACTCGATCGGGTCTTCGATCGTCATGATGTTGGCGCTGCGGGTGTGGTTGATGTGGTCGATCATCGCCGCGAGCGTCGTGCTCTTGCCCGACCCGGTCGTCCCGGTGACGAGCACCAGTCCGCGCTATTCCTCGGCGATTGTCTTGAGCGTCGACGGCAGCTCGAGGTCGTCGATGGTCGGCACGACCGTGGGGATCACGCGGAACACCAGGCCGACGGTGCCGCGCTGGCGATAGACGTTGCAGCGGAACCGGCCAAGCCCGGGCACGCTGTAGGCCAGGTCAATCTCCGTCAGCTCGGCAAACCGTTCCCACTGTGCCGGCGACATGACGTGCTGCGCGATGCGTTCGGCATCGCTGCCCTCGAGGCGCCGATCCTCGCTGGCGACGACCAGCGTGCCGTCAATCCGAAGGATGGGATACGTGCCGGTCTTGAGGTGGAGGTCGGAGGCCTGGCGTTCGATGGCGGTGCGGAGCAGGTCGTTGATGTCCATGGCAGCGCGCTCGCGTCCGCGGCGCGCCTACCGGCCCTCGCTGGTGAGCGGTGCCGGCGCCGGTTCGCGCAGGGACGCTTCCTCGTCGTAAACGTACGTGAGCCACCCGTGCCGGTCGGGCATCTCCCCCCGAATCACCCCGAAGAAGGCCCGCTGGATCTCCCGGGTGACCGGCCCCGGCTTCCCGTCACCGACGGGGATGCGATCCACCGACCTCAGGGGCGCGATCTCGACCGCCGTGCCGACCAGGAACGCCTCGTCGGCGGTGTAGAGCATCTCCCGCGGCAGCATCTCCTCGCGGACGCGATAGCCCGCCTCTCGGGCGAGGGTGACCACCGAGTCGCGCGTGATGCCTGGCAGGATCGACGCGCTGACGGCGGGCGTGTAGAGCGTGCGATCGCGCACGAGGAACAGGTTCTGCCCGCTCCCCTCGCTCAGGTAGCCAGCCGTGTCGAGGGCGATGCCCTCGCTGAACCCGTCGAGCACGGCCTCCATCTTGATGAGCTGCGAACTCGCGTAGTTCGCGCTCGTCTTGGCCAGTGCCGGAAACGTGTTCGGGGCCACACGCGTCCAGGAGCTTACCCGGACGTCGACCCCCTTTTCGGCGGCTTCCGCGCCCAGATACGCGTCCCACTCCCACACCAGCACCGCCCCGTCGACAGGGCAGGGCAGGGGGTTGATTCCGAGCGTTGCGTATCCACGGTAGATAATCGGCCGGATGTAGCAGGCCTTCAGCTGGTTGGCCCGGATGGTCTCGAGGATGGCCCGGCGCAGATCGGCCTGCCCGAACCGGTAGTCGAGGCGGTAGATCCGCGCCGAATCGACGAGACGGCGGACGTGGGCGTCGAGCCGGAAGCACGCCGACCCCTTCGGCGTGGCGTAGCAGCGGGCCCCTTCGAACACCGCGCTCCCGTAGTGGACCACGTGCGAGGCGATGTGAATGCGGGCGTCCGCCCAATCCACCAACTCGCCGTTCATCCACACCTTGCCCTCGCCACTAAAGGCCATCACGACACCTCACCCGCTCGCCAAACGGCTGAGTCTAGCATCACTGTCGTTCGCCACAAAACGGACACCGGTCGGACCTGGCGTGGAGCGGTTTACGGCACTGCCAGCAGAACCGGGGAGGTCCGCCGTCGCGGGTCCGGCCGCTTGGCGGCTCGTGGGCATCCACCGGCATGCGGGCCGCCTGTCGCACGGTTTGCGGCGGCTCGTCGGGCCGGACCGGCGACGGTCGGGCGACCGCCCGAGGCCGAAGGTCGAGCAGGGCGTCCAGCAGGTCTGACGCCCGCTGGTACCGGGCGGTTACGTCGGGAGCCATGGCCTTCAAGACGATGTCATTCAGCCGCCTGGGAATGGCCGGGTTCTTCAGCCGAGGCGGGGACACCAGTTCCCCGCTCATCAGCTTGTCGAGATCCGACGGCGCCGGGGCCTCGTAGGGCAGCACCCCGGTCAGCATCTGGTACATCGTGACCCCAAGCGAGTAGAGGTCGGAGGCGAAAACGGCCTTGCCCTGGAACTGCTCGGGCGCCATGTAGGGCGGGCTGCCGATCACGGTGGTGCCGTGGGCGGCGATCTCCAGAAAGCGCGAGGTGCCGAAGTCGGCCACCTTGACCACGCCCTGCGGTGACACCAGCACGTTGGCCGGTCGCAGGTCGCGGTGGATGACGCCCTGGCGATGCGCGTGGTCCATCGCGTTGCAGATCTGGACCGTGTAGTCGATGGCCCGAGTTACCTCGAGCGCGCCCACGCTGGCGATGATGTTCTCCAGGGTCTCGCCCTGCACGTACTCCATCACGATGAAGAACAGGTTGTCCTGTCGTTCGGCCGTCGTGATCGAGACGATGTTCGGGTGGCTGACGCTGGCCAGGAGCCGTGGCTCGCGCAGCAGTTCG
>Ga0102851_10001281_pt1 | contig 14167 bp, 14 predicted proteins | sample Mud3Dept3metaG_FD_79558 | JGI IMG/M metagenome (GOLD analysis project Ga0102851, IMG submission 79558) | Freshwater wetland microbial communities from Ohio, USA, analyzing the effect of biotic and abiotic controls - Mud 3 Core 4 Depth 3... | ecosystem: Environmental > Aquatic > Freshwater >... | reverse complement strand
TCGACCCCCAGGGCATCCCAGGCTTCGAAGGGGCCCGCCTCCCAGTTGAACCCCCACTTCATGGCGTTATCGACGTTGTACACGTCATCTGAGATCTCGGGGATTCTCTTGGCCGCGTAGAGCAAAGATTCGTTGGTAATCTTCCAGGCGAACTGTCCGGCCCGGTCCTCGGCATAGATCAGGGCCTTGGCCTTGTCCGCGCCGGAGGCCGCCTTGGCCGCGTCCAGGGAGGGGAATTTAACCTTCTGCGAAGGGCGGTACTCCAGGGTTTTGTAATCCAGCACCAGCTTTTCTTTCCCCGCTTCCGACCTGATCCGCTTGTAAAAGCCCTGGCCCGATTTGTTGCCCAGCCAGCCCTTTTCCAGCATCTTCTGCACAAAATCGGGAGCCTTGAAAACCTCCCGCATCTCGTCCTTGGGGACGTTTTCGTATATATTCTTGGCCACGTGGGCGAAGGTATCCAGGCCCACCAGGTCAGTCGTGCCGAAGGCGGCGCTCCTGGGCCGCCCCATGGCCGGGCCGGTGATGGCATCCACTTCCTCGATGGTGTAGCCCTCTTCCTGCATGACCTTCATCAGGTAGAGCATGCCGAAGATCCCGATCCGGTTGGCGATGAAGTTGGGAGTGTCCTTGGCATAGACGATTCCTTTGCCCAGGACCTTCTCGCCGAAGTGAGCCATGAATTTCACCACTTCGGGCAGGGTCTCCGGCAGGGTGATGATTTCCAGGAGTTTCATGTAGCGGGGCGGGTTGAAGAAGTGGGTCCCCAGGAAGTGCTGTTTGAATTCCAAACCCATGCCTGCGCAGATGTCCTGGAGGGGAATTCCCGAGGTATTGGTGCTGGTGATCGTCCCCGGTTTGCGAACTGCGGCCACTTTCTGGAAGAGTTCCTGCTTGATCTTCAGGTTTTCCACCACCACCTCGATGATCCAGTCCACTTCCGCCAGGCGGGAGAGGTGGTCCTCGAAGTTGCCCACTTCAATAAGACTGGCGAATTCGGGAACCGCCAGGGCTGCGGGCCGCATGCGAAGCAGGTTCTGTTTTCCCGTTACGGCGAAGCGGTTCCGCACCGCCGCGTCCTTGAAGGTGAGCCCCTTCTTCTCTTCCTCCGGGGTTAATTTGGGGGGAACGATATCCAGCATGATCGAGGGGATGCCCACGTTTGCCAGGTGGGCGGCGATGGTCGCTCCCATGACCCCAGACCCCAATACAGCGACTTTTTTTATTTTTCTTTCCATGCTTCCTCCGATCTGAAAGGTCAACAGTCCAAGTTTTCCGGTCTCTGCGGATCACCGGAAATCATCTCAAAACAGGCTTTTGTAAAGGTCATCCTGCGACGGCCGCCGGTCCGGCCCTTCCCTTCCGGTCCCGGATCACCTCCTTTACTGCCTCCTCATTCGGCGTTCTGAATCAACCGTTTGCAAACCTTGATGGCTCTCTGCAGGTCTTCCTCCGGTATTCCCCGGGTCAGGTGCCTGTACGCCCGAGCTACGACTTCATCCAGCCTCTCCTCCATTTCCTTCCCCCGGGGGGTCAGGCAGATCTGGTAAGCCCGTCGGTCGGTCGGATGGTCCTCGCGGCGGACCAGCCCGGCACCTTCCATCCGGTCAATCAGGCTGGTCATGGTCGACTTTTCCAGTTGAGCCTTTTCCCCCAAATCGGTGATACTCAGCCCATCGCTCTCCCACAGGGCCTGAAGCACGGCAAAATAGGCAACCGAAATTTCGGTGTGCCCGTTCTCCCGCACCATCCGGTTCACGGCATTGTTCATGGCCCAGGTAGCTCTGGAAAGGAGAAACCCCATCTGGTATTCCACCTTCATGACTTAGCTCTCTCCCATCTTTGGTAAGAGAATGAGAAAAATAGAAAGTTCGATAGCATACTATATGTTTTCATACTAATATGTCAAGATTAATAAAAGCCCATTGAACCCGGGTCGGGGCGGGATGGAATCGGACCTTCAGGATGAAAGGGTATGAAGCCTATAGACAGGGAGGGTCTGCTAGCGCAGAAGTTAACGCTTGGAAGATTCTAGAAGGGAATTGAGCTCCTGTTCGATCGCCAGCCCCCACTCGGTTCTTTCACAGCGCAAAGACTGCTGAATGTAGGGAAGAGCGCTTTTCCATTTCCTTCGGGCCGAGCTGTCCCGGCTCATCTCCTTCAAAATCCGTCCGGTTTTCAGGTAATTGTCGGCCATCAAAAGGTTGGGGAGGAAAAGAATATGGGTTCCCTCGAACAGCATGTATTCGCATGAGTCATGATTGATGTATTTCAGGACCACGAGGAAGAACTCCTCTGACTTATCGTACAGTTTGAGGGCTTCGGAATAGGATTTTTCCCGGTATTTGTTCTCCGCCTGGGACTTCTGCTGAACCCCCCCGCGATAGAAATCCCGGACCTCTTTGGCGTTATCCCACAGGATTTCCAGACCCTCCTGCTCCTCCAGGACCGCTTCCAGGTTGGCTTTAGCCAGAGGGATCAAAGGGGAATCCGCCCTTGGGGGAGGGGAGGTGGCGCATCCCTGAATCATCCAAAAGGGCAGGAAAATCAAGAAAGCCCAGATGGTCATTGTTTTTCTCCCAGCAACCGGTCCACGATGCTTACCGCTTCGATTCCGGCCCATTCTGCCACCCCCACCGCCCGGTAGCGAAGCATTCCTTTGGTATCCACGAGGTAGGAGGTAGGATGAAACCACACGCCCAGGAGCTTTCCCACCTTATTCTTCTCATCGAGAAGAATGGGCAGTGAGGAGGGGGTTTTCTCCAAAAATTTTTGAATCGTTTCCCGGCTTTCCTTGGTATTCACCCGGAACAACACCAAGCCCTTCGACTCATACTGGCCATAAAACTTTTCCAGAGAAGGAACCTCCTTCCGGCAGCTGGGTCACCAGGTGGCCCAAAAGTTCAGAAGGATCACCTTTCCCTTCAAGGCCTGAACCTGGATTGTCTTTCCCTGAAGGTCCTGCAGAAAAAAGTCCGGAAGGGGCAAAGGCTTTGCGTAGGACTGGAAGATGCTTCCGCTTCCGCCCCCCTGAGACCAAGCCAAATCCGGTCCCCGGAGTCCCGGAAGAAGGACCCAAGCCAATGCGGCAACCACGCATCCTGCCCGTATTTTGGTCCGTTTCATGGTCCCATCCTTGCGAACGTCATTTTACATGTTAACTCTATAGCACAAGTCTCCTCGTTCGACAATAATTTCCGTCAGCCCGCAGAGACTTTTTCACTTGCCCTTTTGCCCGCCGATAAATCTCCTTTTCTCCTTGATTTTTTTGATGAATTTTTTTCTTGACTAAAAAACCATAATTTGTTAGCTTAACCCTATCTTCTTCCCCACTCCGCCGCAAAGGAATTTGGACGGAGGAAAAGTTGAAAAAATTTCCCTTGAGAATTCAGAAATTGATCTGAAAAAGGAAAGGAGGTGAAGGGGAGTGAAAAAGCTGATGAGTTCGGTTCTGGCAATCGCGGTACTGGCAGCCTTTACCCTTGGCTGCGCCGGCTATACTGCCAAAGAAACGAAGGTGAAATGCCCGAAGTGCGGGGCAGTGTTCACGGTTGACGAAGGAATCAAGGCCCTTGAGAAACAGCCGTAAGAGAGCCCGGCGATAGAACCATCCCGAGAAGGCGTTGACCGGATGGGACCCAGGCGACAGGACACGCAGTCCTGGAGCCTGTTGCTCTGCAAGGGTTCAGGTTGTAGATACCCAAAATTATGTTGGGATCACCTCCAGGGGAAGGACCAAAATCCTTCCCCTATTTTTTTCTCCTTGCCCTTTTCCTAGGCCTGGTTCTGGGTTGGGGGACCTGTCCGCTCGAAGCGGGAGCCCAGAAATCGGATCAGGAGGGGCTCTCCCGGTTCGACCGCCTGGCCGAAGAGGCAACTCTCCTCAACAAGCGCGGGAAATTCGATGAAGTCATTTCCCTTCTGCAGCCGCACAAAGCGGACCCTAAAAACGACAGCGCCCTGTTCTTCAATGAACTGGGGATTGCCTGCCGGAACAAGGGGCAACTCGAAGAAGCCATCCTGGCCTACCAGAAAGCCCTTTCCCTGGACCCCGACAACCCGGTGGTCATGAAAAATCTGGGGGATGCTTTTTATCTTAAAAAAGAATATGCCCGGGCAGTGGAAATTTGCCAGAAAGCGCTGAAGTCCAGCCCGCGATTCCACCAGGCCCGTTCCACCCTGGGCCTGGCCTACTACCGGCTGGGAAAATTCCAGGAAGCGCAGGAAGAATTCGAGGTCGTCCTCAAAATGAATCCTCAGGATGAACAGGCCAGAAACTTCCGCGAAGCAGCCCGGAAAAAACTGCAGGAAAAGAAATAACCTGAATAGTCGGATAGTCGCCCAGTCGGTTCCATCGGGCTGTTCATGAAATGATCCTTCCCAAAGGCCTTAAGGTACCACCCCTTTCGTTCATACGCCCCCCAAAATCAGGGAGTTGCAGGAAAAGGGGAATTTCTGTTCGGAATCCTGGATGGACCGCCTCGGGGAATATGCGACTCCATGACTAGAAGAATCATCCACATCGACATGGACGCCTTCTATGCCTCGGTGGAACAGCATGACAACCCGACACTCAAAGGGCTTCCGGTGATCGTGGGCGGCGATCCGGCAAAGAGAGGGGTCGTTTCCGCCGCTTCCTACGAAGCCCGGGCCTATGGGGTCCATTCCGCCATGCCCTCTTCCCAGGCCCGAAGACTCTGCCCCCAGGGGGTCTTTCTGCCCGTTCGGATGCACCGCTACCAAGAGGTCTCCGATCGGATTTTCCAGGTCCTCCGGGAATTCACTCCCCTCGTCGAGCCTCTCTCCCTGGATGAATCCTTCCTGGATGTGACCGGCTGCGAGAAGCTTTTTGGAACGGCCCTGCAGATCGCCAAGGAAATCAAGAATCGCATCCGGCAAGCCACTGGCCTTACCGCCTCCGCCGGGATCGCCCCGAATAAATTCCTGGCCAAGATCGCCTCCGATTATAAGAAGCCCGACGGCCTGGTGGAGGTCAACCCCGAAGAGGTCCGGAATTTTCTCCGGGACCTTCCCATCTCCAAACTATGGGGAGTGGGAAAATCCACGGAGGAAGTCTTGAAGGGGATGGGGGTTCTAAAGGTCGGCCAGCTGGCGGCCTTCCCTGCGGAAAGTATCGAAAAGAAGATGGGGAAATTCGGCCTGGATCTGATCGCCCTGGCCCGGGGAGAAGACGACCGGCCGGTTTCTCCGGGGGGGGAAGCGAAATCCATCAGCCAGGAAGAGACCTTCACCCCGGACCTGGAGCACCTCGAGCAGATGAAGAAAGTCCTCCTGGACCAGGCCGAGCAGGTGGGCTGGGAGCTCCGGAAACAGAAACTCAAAGGCTCCACGGTTACGGTGAAGGTCCGGTACCCGGATTTCACCCTGGCCACCCGAAGCCAGACTCTTCCCACTCCCACGGACCAGGGGATCGAAATCTACCGGACCGCCCTGAAACTCCTCTCCCGCACCGAGGCCCTCCAGAGAAGGGCCCGTCTCCTTGGAGTGGGCATGTCCCATCTCATCCATCAGCATGCCCCGGAGCAATACCTCTTGTTCGATTCCGGCCGAAAAAAAGCGGAGCGTTCCATCCAGGCCATGGATCGGATCTGGGAGAAGTTCGGCTCCGGGGCGATCCAGAGGGCCTCCCTCTTGGAGAAAAAAGAGAAGAAGAGAGACTGACGAGCAGACGGGGTGGAAGCAGGACACGGGGACGAAGAAAAAAGGGAATTGGCTTTTGCCCCGCGTCTTCGCGTCTCCGTGTCTCCCCATTATCACGTTCCCCTTCTCCGCGTCCTTTTCACTGCGTCTCCGCGTCATCGCGTCCATTCCTGCCCTGGGATAGTTCTTCCGCAAATCTCTCCTGCAGGAACTGATAAATCTTCTCCCCGATCATCAGCCCCAGGTCGATAAACTCGGGCCCGTAGGTTTTTCCCGATGGGGTGCGGAAGGTCTCTTTGATCCGGGCAATCCCCTTCATCCCCTTGGGAAACCTTTGGATCAGCCGGACGATGGGCGCGCGGGAAAAACGGAGCATCTCCCAGAGTGTCAGGGTGAAGTTATCCGGCCCCCAGCGGAATTTGTCGGCGTCATAGAGGACATCGCTGACCAATTGGCCAAGGGGGGATACGATCGGCTGCGGTTCAAGGAAAGCTTCATGGTTGGCGATCGCCCCAACGATCATTCTTTCCTCTTCCGGAGAGAAGGGAAAATTCCGGAGGATTTTCCCGGCCGCCGCGGCCCCGAGCCGGGCATGATTTTTTTCTCCGCGACAAAGATCATGGAGAAGGCCGGCCATCTGGACCAGAACCCCCGCCCGCTGTTTTCCCGCCTCTCCCATCGAGCGCTTCTCCGCCTCCAGGTAGAGGAGAGCTCCAGCCTCCACCGCAACCTTCTCCACATGGTCCAGCCCGTGGCCGTAATTGTTCTTCAGCTCATTCTGAACGAGGGTGCGGCAGCGCAGGACCTGCGCGTCGGCGGAAAAAAGATTCTGGGAAAGGGCCATCCAGGGTTGACAGCACGCATAGAAGCGGGGAGGGGGAAAAGAGGAGGCGATCTTCCGGGAAACGGCGATCATCTCTCCATAAATCTCTTCCATGACCTCTCCAGGGAATTCAGCTTCCTTTTCCTTTTTCCACCCGAATGTATACGGTCACCTGAGAGGGCTGATCCGGGGCAAGGCGAAGCTGGGGGGCGGTGATCTCCAAAGCCACGGCCATCTGGGTGCTCTCCATCACTTCCCCCAAATCTATCGGTTCGGTAAAAATCTCCCGCACTCTCTTCAGGTTCCCCGCAGGACCCTGGAGGACGATCTCCGGGGGCTCCACGACAACCCCCTGCAAGCGGAGCGGACGGGGGAGTTTCCCCGTCAAGTGGGCTTTCACCGGCACGGACCGGGCTTTGATATCCTCCAGCCGGATCCGGATCGAAGAGGGAGCCACCTTGGTGACCTCGGTTCCCAGGGGAACCCGCACGTTGTCCGGGGTCAGGCGGATGTGGTTTACCCCCGACATGGACTGGGAGAGGTCCACGTGGGCTTTGAGCTGATCGGGAGAAATCGACGAGATCAAGGTCCGGGGACCGCGGATTCCCACTTCCACCCGGTTGATCAGGTCTCCCACGATTTCCATGTTGGCGGGCATGTTCCGGTATTCCAGGGGGACGGTCATCCAGATTTCAGCTCGCGGCTGTCCCCCGATGAATACCCAGAGCACGCAGACCAGCACGAAAGATATGATTTTCGGGGCCAGGTTTGTGGCCCAAACGGACTGCCAACCCCCCCTTCTTTTCTGCTGGGGATTGACGATCATCGCTTCCAGGCGGCCCTTGAGGTCATCGGAGTTGGCGATGAGCTCGATCCGCCCCCGCACGGCCAGAGACACTTCTCCCCGTTCCTCCGAAACAATGAGGCTGACGGCATCGGAGCGTTCCGTAATGCCGATCCCGGCGCGGTGGCGGGTCCCGTATTTCTGGGGCAGATCGGGGTTCTCCGAAAGGGGGAGGTAGCACCGCATGGCGACGATCCTGCCGCCCTGGATGGCGATGGCTCCATCGTGGGTGGGAGACTGGGGAAGGAAGATGCTCGACAGGACTTCCTGACTCACCCGCCCGTCGAGGGGAACTCCCCCTTTGAGAAAATCATCGAGCACATCCTGCCTTTTGAAGATGATGAGCGCGCCGACCCGCCTCTGGGCCAGGTCGAACGCCGCCTTGGCTACATCCTCCACCACTATCCGGTCCAGGGCCTCGGGTCTGCCCAGAAAGAATCGAACGGGACTCATCCGGTCCAAGACCTGGCGGATCTCCGATTGAAAAACCACCACAATGATGACCAGGATGACCGCCCATAGATACTGGAGAATCCAACTGGTAAGAAAAAGCCCGGACCAGCGGGCCAGGGGATAGAAAATGCCCAGGGCCAGGAGGGCAATCAGGATCCGCAGGGCGCGGGTGCCCTGAATCCAAACGTAGAGACGGTAGAAAACATAAGTGATCAGGAGGATATCGATGACATCCTGCCAGCGGAGGCTCAGGAGGGCTTCTTTCAGGTATTGAATCTTTCACCTCCCGGGAGGATTCGAATAATTCATCTTAGTATAGGCCGTGGCAGAAATCCACCCGCTAAATGCGGAATTCGGAATGTGGAATGGGGAATAAAAAGCCGTGGCCTGCTCCTGGCTCCGAATCAGCCAGTAACTCCTTTCAAATTCCGCATTCCGAATTTTTCCATCGGTCTTTCAGGCAAGACGCAAAACTTTTTCAACTACCTCCTCCGGGTCCCGGCCCAGGACCCGAATCATGGGTTCCTTGCCCACATCTCCCCGATCGTAGATGAGGTCGGGGATGGTCTTGGCCTTTCGCAAGACCTGTTCCACTCCCCAGGAAAGGGACGATCCCTCCCGCCTTTTCACCCAGGCCGGTTCGTCCTTGCGGCTGAAGTGCCCCAGGGAGAGGCCCTCCTTCCTGGCCCGGCTCAAGAGACCGTCGGAAAAACGCACGTTCATAGCCGAGCGCATCTCCGGGTGAAAGCGCATGGCTGTCAGGATAATCTTGGCAATATGCTGAGAGGCCCCGAATTCCGGGTCCGCAATCCGGGTCACCTCTTTTCCCCAACGTACAAACCTCCCCGGAAAGGCGGCCACATCTTCCGGGCCCTGGGCCATGGACAGAGCATACCCCAGGTTCGACTGGACCTCCGGGAAGAGGTGCCCTACTTTTCTCTCCTGGATTTGATGAAAGGCCATTTTGAGGCCCTGGATCACCCGGTACCGTTCCCCGTCCCGGGTTGCCGGGGTGTAATGATTCACCGGCCCGATTCCCTCCCCAAGGGGAAAAGAGAACTGGATCGCTGATGCAACGAAGGCCTTGGCCTTCTCCACCGCCCCTTTCGGCGCGTTTCCCCTGGCCAATTCCAGGGCGATGACCGCGGAGAGGGTGCACCCCGTTCCATGCGTGTGGGGGGAGGGAAGGCGGGGGCCGGAGAATTCGGAATAGGACCTTCCGTCGAAAAAGACATCCACCGGGTCTCCCCGCAGGTGCCCGCCTTTGATGAGCACATTCCGGGCGCCCATCTGAAGGAGCTGCCTCGCCGCCTTTCTCATGCCTTCCACCCCCCGGATTCTTTCCCGGGCCAAGAATTCAGCTTCCGGGATGTTGGGGGTGATGATCTGGGCCAAGGGAATCAGCTCTTTCTTGAGGGTCCCTTCCGCTTCCGGCGAAAGGAGCCTAGCCCCCCCTTTTGCCACCATGACCGGATCGACCACCACCTTGGAGACCCTGTATTGGCGGACCTTTCGGCTGACCATCCGGATGATGCTTGAGTTGCTCAGCATGCCCGTCTTCATGGCATCCACCCCGATGTCGGCGATGGCCGAATCCATCTGCAGCCCCACAAATTCAGCGGGGACCTCATGGATGCCCTGGACTCCTCGGGTGTTCTGGGCGGTCAGCGCGGTGATGGCGCTCATCCCGTATCCCCCCAGCAGGGAGATGGTTTTCAAGTCCGCCTGGATTCCCGCACCTCCCCCGGAATCCGACCCGGCCACCGTCAATACGCGCGGCATCATTCTTCTTCTCCTCCCATCCCTTTGCCCCGGGTGCTTTGGTTTATTTCAATCCCTGATTCCCACCCCCGGTGCAGCCCGATGATTTTTTCCATTGTAGCCCATTTCAAACAATTGCGGAATGCGGAATTGGGAGCGCGGGAAAAAAAACAAAGAATCGGGACGCAGATGAACGCAGGTTTTCAGGATGGTATCGAGCTGAAAATTGTCTTCCTCGGTTATCCGCCCAAACCTGGTGCTCTCGTAAAAAGCCTCTTGAAGCGTCTCCCCGGTTTTCGCCGGAACGACAAATTTCAGTAACTTTCTACCTTTAACGAATTCATCAAATCTGCTTCCCAGAAACAAAGCCGCCCCATTCCTTCCGAAATCATCCTGGTACATCCCCATACCCCCCCAGAATTCCGCATTCCCCACTCCCCACTCCCCATTCCGCATTTGACAATCCCTCCTTCCGAAAGTAGAATGAATGTAGGTTCTTTCGGGATTTTCCGGGCACAGAGGATCTTTTCATGACCTTTAGCAGAAGGGTTTTTTTTTATCTCTTTCTTGTTTCTTTGGCAGCCGCCTCCTGTTCCTCCGCCAAATCCATCCGCAGGGCTGAGAATCCTCCCCGCTCGGATTATCTGCCCCCGGGTCCGCAGGCGGAGGCTTATTATTCTTTCCTTCTGGGGCAAATGTACCAGCAGAGGGGCCAGACAGACATGGCCCTTCAGCATTTCCAGCGGGCCCTGGAAAAAGACCCTGCATCCCCCTACTTGCACACCAGCCTTGCCGCGATTTATCTGAAGCAGGGCTCCCCGGAGAAGGCTCTGCTTCAGGCCGAAAAAGCGATCCAGGCCGATCCCAAGAACATTCAGGCCTATCTGCTCCTCGGAGGGCTCTACCTCTCCACCAACCAGCGGGACAAGGCCATTCAAACCTATCAGACCATCCTGGAAATCGATCCCAAGAGCCAGGAGGCGCTTCTCTTCCTCGGAACCTTGAATGCCGAGGCCAAGAATTACGAGCTGGCCATCTCCCATCTTAAAAAATTGCTGGAGATCGACCCTCAATCCCTTATGGGCCACTATTACCTCGCCCGGATTTACGCCGAGATGAAGCGGTTTGACGAAGCCAAGGCCCATTACCAGTCGGCCCTGGCCATCCGCCCACAATTTGAACCCGCCCTCCTGGACCTGGCGCTCATCCATGAGATTCAGCAGGAAAATGAAAAGGCCATCGAGGTCTTAAAGGGAATCCTGGAGTCGAATCCGACCAGCGCGGAGGCTCATGAACGCCTGGGTCAGGTCTATCTTCGCCAGAAAAAGCTCAGCGAGGCCTTGAGCGAATTTCAGTCCGTGGAAAAGCTGACCATTCAAAACCAGGAAGTGCGCACCAAAATCGGGCTGATTCACTTCGAGCAGGGCCGGCTGGAGGAGGCCATCAGCCAGTTTGCTCTGGTCCTTTCTTCTCAACCCGGAAACCACCGGGTTCGATACTACCTGGCATCGGTTTACGAAGAAAAGAAGGAATGGGAGCGCGCCCTCGAAGAATTCAAGAAAATCCCCTCCGATTCGACTTTCTACGTGGACAGCCAGATCCAGCAGGCCTTTATCCTGGAGAAACAGGACAAGGTCCCGGAAGCCATCCAGGCCCTGAAGACGGCCATCAAAGCCAAACCGCAGAATGCCGACCTGTACCGTTTTCTTTCATCCCTGTATGAAAAGAACCGCCAGTACGAGGAAGGTATCCGCCTGCTCAACGAGGCTCTCACCTTCGCCCCGAAAGATGAAAAGATTTATTTCAGTCTGGGAGTTCTGCACGACAAGGCCGGCAACTGGCAGGAATGCATCGTCCAGATGCGGAAAGTCCTGGAGATCAAGCCGGATCACCCCCAGGCCCTGAATTATATCGGCTATACCTATGCGGACCGGGGGATCCATCTGGATGAAGCCGAGGCGCTCATCAAGAAGGCTCTGGAGCTGAAGGCCGATGACGGGTACATCACCGACAGCCTGGGATGGGTCTACCTCAAAAAAGGAGAGATTGACAAAGCCGTTGCCGAGTTGGAAAAGGCCCACAGGCTGGCGCCTGAAGACCCGGTGATTGCCGAGCATCTGGGAGATGCCTACGCCAAGCAGAACCTCATCGCCAAGGCCATCCAGATGTACGAACGGGCCTTGCAGCTCGACCCCAAAAAGACCGAGGTCCAGGAAAAGATCAAGAAGCTTAAGCAGGAGAAGAAGAACCCGTGAAGCCGGGGGCTTTTTTTCTCCTCCTTCTGGCATCCTCTCTGTTCAGCGCCTGCGCCACCCTGCCCATCCTTCCTGCCGTGCCGCCTCCCGCGAAAGATGTCTTGCAGCAGGTGATCTCCCGACGGGAGACACTTCAGGGGTTAAAGGGCCTGGCCCAGGTCGGAGTCTCTTCCCCGGGAAAATCCTTCCAGGGCCAGCAGGTCCTCTTCGCCCGCCGCCCCGGTTTTCTCCGGGTGGAGAGCCTGAGCCCCATGGGAACCCCCCTTCTTTACCTGGTGACCGACGGGAAAGAAATTTGCTTTTATAACCCCGGAGAGAACCGGTATTACCGGGGTGACTACCGGGCCGGCTCTTTATCCTTTGCCCTCCCGATGGAATTGCATCCGTCGGAGGTGGTGAATTTTCTTCTGGGCGGAGGCCCCATGGCCGACCCCGATCGAATATCCCTCCGGCCGGATTCAAGCCAAGGGCTTTGGGTTTTGGAACTTCATTCGCCTTCGCGAGAAGTCACCGAAACCCTATGGGTCCACCCCCAGTCCTTCCATATCCTCCGGGCGGACCTGCGCCGCCCTTCCCTGTCTTACCGGGTCTCTTTCTCCGATTTCCGCCGGGTCAAGGAAGAGCTTTTCCCCCATCGGATGCAGCTCTCTTCCGAGGATTCCCGGACCCGCATCTCGGTCGTATTTCCTGATGTCGAGCTCAACCCGGACTGGGATGCGCAGGACTTTTCCCTCCCAGTCCCCCAAGGGACAACAGTTCATCCCTTTCCCTAACTTAAAAAAATTGAATGGGACGCAGATGAACGCGGATTCTCAGGATTCATCCAGACGGGTAGGGGTTATCAGATTGAGCCTTGAGGAATTGGATTAACCGATTTCTTGGAGTTTCTTGCGGGCTCGGTTGGCCTGGTCGGACTGGGGGAAGCGGCGAACGACTTCTTTCAGGATCAATTTTGCGTTGGTCGTGTCTTTCATCTCCAAAAAAGCCATCCCTTGGCGGTAGAGGGCATCGGGAACTTTATTTCCTTTAGGGAATTTTTTGATGACTTCATCGAACTCCAAAATCGCGTCTTCATACTTCTTCTGGGAGAGATAGCACTCCCCCAGCCAGAAGTGGGAATTCTCTACATACTTGGATTTGGGATAGGCCTCAAGGAATCTTTTGAATTCCTTCTGGGCATCATCGATTTTCCCCTTGCTGTACAGCTCGTAGGCTTTTTTATAGGCCTCGTCCGGGCCGGCTGCAGGCGGCTTTTTAGCAACTTCGGGCTTCTTAGCGGGAGTTTCCTTGGTTGCCTCCGGCGCAACGGGGACGACGACCGGGGGTTTTTCCTCCCCCGCTTTCTCCACGGACGGCGCTACCGGAGTCTCTGGCTTCTTCTCCAGGCCCTCCCCGGATTTACTGAGGGCGGCGACGCGCTTTTCCAGTTCTTCCAGCCTGGTCTGGTAGTTTTTCGTGGCCCCGAAAGTCTTCTCGGCAAAGTATTTGCTCTCCTCGAACCTCCCGGATAGGTTCTGGACATCCAACTGCAGCTTGTCCAGCCGGGCTCCCAGGTCCGCCTGGTAGCGCCGCATGGGTTGGCTGCTGCTTTCCATCTCCTTCTCCAGCAGTCCCACCTTGGTCTTCGCTTCACTGCTCAGGACGGACAAATCCCGCTGGAGATTTCCGGTGCGTTTATCCAGGCTGTCCAGCTTGGCCGAGACCGCTTTTACTTCCGCATTCAGATCGTAGATATTCCGCTGGAGGCCCAAAAATTCTTTGGTCAAGCTGTTCGAATCGCGCTGGACGGCATCCAGGTCACCCTGGGTGGCGCAGCCGCTCAAACCCCAAATTCCGAGCAGAATGATCCCCCAAAAAATCTGATTTCGCGCCATTTTCATCGGATCACCGCAAAGCCCGGGGAGCCCTCCCCGCCGGTTGACCGCTCCGGCCCAGGAGAGGAGCTCCCCGAGAGGTGATATTCCCTACTTGGCCATCACGAATTCGTCACGACGGTTCTTGGAGCGGGCCTCTTCGGTGTGGCCCGGGTCCAAGGGGCGCTCTTCCCCGTAGCTGATGGTGGAGAGCCTTCCCGAAGCGATTCCCAGGCCTTCCAGGTACGCCTTGGCGCTGTTTGCCCGGCGCTCCCCCAAGGCCAGGTTGTACTCGTTGGTACCGACTTCACAGGCATGGCCTTCGATCTGGATCTTGGCATCCTCCGCCTTTTTCATCCAGGCGGCAAGTTTCTCCAGGTTTTCTTTGGCCTTGCTGGAAAGGGAATAATCGTCGAAGGCGAACCGGATCCGCAGGCCGACGAGGTCAATGGGCTCGACCGCTTTGGGCGGCGCGGCTTCCACCTTGGGAGGGGGCGGCGGGGGCGGAGGCGGCGGC
>Ga0102851_10001280_pt1 | contig 14170 bp, 12 predicted proteins | sample Mud3Dept3metaG_FD_79558 | JGI IMG/M metagenome (GOLD analysis project Ga0102851, IMG submission 79558) | Freshwater wetland microbial communities from Ohio, USA, analyzing the effect of biotic and abiotic controls - Mud 3 Core 4 Depth 3... | ecosystem: Environmental > Aquatic > Freshwater >... | reverse complement strand
GTTGGCCAGCTGACCACGACCATTCCGCTTTCGGTCGCGCTGACCGGAACCGGTCAAGCGGCCGCCAGCCTCCATACGGCCATTTCGATCACGGTGGCACTGACCGGCGAGGGCTTGGCCAGCGCACGGTTGTCCACCGAAGGTGCGGCGCTTCCCGTCTCGTTAACGGCGACAGCCACGGCGACGGCCACACTCTCGTCTGGCAGTGTCACGTGGGTGGCCGTTGACGTCGCGCGGTGGCTCGAGGCGCAAGGTGTGGGAACTATCGGTGAGGACATCTTCATCGGAACCATTCCACTCACTCCGGCGCGGTGTTTGACCGTGGTCGAACGCTCACGAAAAGTCTCGCGTGTGGAATGGGCCTTTGGGCACGTGGCACTCGAACATCCTACACTTGAACTTGTGGCGCGTGGCCGCACATACCTCGAGGCACGTCAGTTGTTGCAATCGGCGTATGTGACCATTCAACGACTCACGAATCAGCGGTTCAACGGCACATGGTACGGCGCACTTGAACTAGTAAGTGCGCCAATCTGGCTCGGTGAAACCGACAATGGCCACACGCTCATCAGTGTGACCATCGAGGCGGTGAAGTCGCTCTCACAGGTGGCGGCATGATCCTCGACGAACTCGCACAGGTCATCGCCGCACACGGCTTGGGGACACTCGGCACGTCACTCTTTCTCGGTCGACTTCCACCGACACCAGACAGTGTCATTGCACTCCGTGAGTCAGGTGGTCCACCACCCATCAATACATTCGACGCGTCGTATGAACGCCCGACGCTGCAAGTACTTGTGCGCGGAAGCGTGTATCCCACGGCGCGTCTTCACGCCGAACGGCTCTATCAAGCGCTAATGACCGTGGCAAACACGTCCATCAATGGGGTGTGGTACATTCACGCGACACCCGATGGACCACCCACACTCCTCGAGCACGACGAAACGGGCCGTCCCATTCTGGTGTTCAACCTCGAGGTGGAAAAGGAGTTCGAGTAATGCACACGGAAGCGCTTGACTACGTCACCACGGCCTTAGCGCACGCACGCGAGTCGACTGTCGTGCGTCACGTGGTCGACATTGGCGGACGAGATGTTAACGGGTCGCCACGCGGTGCGGTGATCCAGTGTTTCCCGCAACTTGAAAGCTATGTTTCGGTCGATAAGATGCCGGGTCCGGGCGTGGACGTGATCGCCGACGGTCGCACGTTTCTCCCACGTGTGCCGCCCGACGTGGTGCTCTGCTGCGAGGTCCTCGAGCATTGCGCGCAACCGGAGGCCCTGGTTACGCACGCCATTGAGATGTTACGGCCCGGCGGGTGGTTCATCATGACGTGCGCGGGTGAGGGACGCCTCCCGCACTCCGGTATTCACGGCGGGCCACTCGTGCAGAATGAGCACTACCGGAATATCACCGTCGCCGAACTTGAAGCGTGGTTGGCACCGGTCGCCGCACACTGGCAGGTGTCGACAAACGATACGACACACGACCTCTACTGCACGGTACGGAAAGGTGAATAGCATGCGAGTCTTGTGTGTCGATCCGGGCGTGGATTTTAGCGTGGCGGATGTGTATTCTGGTCTCGTGAGCGGTTTTCGATTGAACGGTCATCAAGTTCTGCGGTACCATTACGGTCGACGGCTCGACGTGATGTTGTCGGCCTTAGACCTGGCATATGAGCACGTAAAAGAGGACGCCACGGTGTCAAAACCCACGTTTGACGATGCCGCACTCTGGACGAGTGAGCTCGCCGTGACGTGGGCCCTTCGTCATCTTCCTGACTTTACCGTCGTATGCACTGGGATGTACTGGCACCCAGATGCATACGAGCTGATGCGACGCGCCAACCAGCGCATCGGCCTGTTACTCACCGAAACGCCATACGCGGTGCACCACGAGGCGCGGTACGCCGGACTTGTCGATGTGGTGTGGACGAACGAACGCACGGCCGTGCCGGTCCTGCAAGAGTTGAATCCACAGACCTACTACTTGCCGCACGCGTTCAACAGCGAGGTCCACACGACGACGGGTCTCGATCTTGATGTGCCGGCGCACGATGTCGTGTTTGTGGGCACGGGCTTTCAAGAACGCATCGAGTGGCTCGAGGCGGTCGATTGGACCGGCATTGACCTGGGCCTCTACGGCGCGTGGACGCTGCTGGCGCCGGACTCACCACTTCACAAATACGTTCGCGGTGGTGTGACGGACAACGCATACACCGCGGCACTCTATCGTCGGGCCAAGGTTGGCCTCAATCTCTTCCGACAGTCCATCGGCTATGGGCAGGACGCCTCACGCGTGACGACGTCGGAGAGCCTCAACCCACGAAGCTACGAACTGGCAGCTTGTGGGTGTTTCCACGTCAGCGACTTCCGGGCAGAAGTGGCTGAAGTCTTCGGTGAGCTCGTGCCGACGTGTCGGCAGCCTACCGAACTTGAAGGGTTGCTCCGACGATGGCTCGCTGACGATCACGGGCGTCGGCGCATTGCCGAGCAACTCCCACAGGCGGTCACGGGCCATTCATGGGCCACACGCGCAGGCCAAATGACCGCGGTGATTGAGCGCGTCATAGGAACTCGGGTATGAGTGAACCTTTCTCGCACTCAACACTCAAGCTCGTCGAGCAACTGGTGCGGCTCGGGAAGGGCATCATCCGGGCGCTCGAGGAGTGGCTGCGCAGCCAACGCGACAACCAACCCGGTGCACACCGGTGAAGGAGTGTTAGCCAATGGGTCAGCCCTATCATGCGAAAGACGCGATCGTGTACCTCGCTCCGAACGGCTCCGACGAGGCGTCGGAACTGCTTGGGTGCTCGGAGTGGACACTCGACATGTCCACAGACACCGTCGAGGTCACGTCGTTCGGTGACGCGAACAAGACGTACGTGCAGGGTCTGCCGGACATCAGCGGGTCGTTGACGGTGTTCTGGCGCGATGACGAGAACAAGCTCTTCCTCGCGCAGGCCTCGACACAGCCCGTGAAGTGCTACCTGTACTTCTCGCGCAACGCCACTGGCCGCTACGCCTACGGCAAGGCGTGGCTGTCGACCTCGCTCAACAGCGCGGTGTCGGGCGCGGTCTCGCTGTCGGCCAACTTCGTGGCCGGCGGATCGTGGGTCGTTAAGACCGCGTAACGGTAGAGGGTGAAACGTGACGGTGAATCTGCGTGGCTATGGTGGTGGGTTACGCTATAGCTACGCCGACGCCGTCACGTTTGCCACGTGGACACTTCACGGAGATGAACACAGCGGATTTTTGCTCACTGCCACACCACAGAAGGTCGTTGACGTGTATTGCGACAATCGTCTGACGGCGTGGATACCCATCGGCGGTGGACAGACTGTTTGGGAGTGGGACGACGTCGTCCTTGGGTCGATCTCTACCTCGCTCTCATTAAGCTTGCGCGGATTCCCGCGCATGAAAGGAGCCTCGTAGCATGGCACGCAACCCGTTTGTCAAGCCTGAAGTCGTGCGTCTCGATCTCACAGAGGGCGACTGGATTGATGTGAAGAAGCATCTGACCGCTGGTGAAGAGGCGCGCATGTCGGGCGCCGGCCTTCGACAGATGACACAAGAGGAAGGCAAGCCTGCCTTCTTCCTCGACTTCGAAAAGCTGCGCATGGCGCAGGTCGAATCCTATGTGGTCGCGTGGTCGTTCGTCAACGAGAAGGGCAATCAGACGAAGCCCACACCGGAAAACATCTCGGCGCTCTCGAGCGACGTCCTCAAGGAAATTGGCGACGCCATCGACGAACACGTGAAGCGTATGACGGAGGAAAAGAGCCGCCCTCAGTCCGCGCCCGTTGGCGTAACGAACTAGCACTTTGCCGCTTCATGCGGTGGAGTTATGCAGAGTTGCTGTCAACCCCTGCGCCCGTTGTCGAAGAACTCATCCAGTGGATGACCGACATGCACGAGGAGCAGGAGCGCGAACAGCGTAAACGGAGACGGTAAATGGACGCTGGGGTCATTGAAGGCGCCGTCGTCATGCGTGACATGGCGACGAAGACGATCCAAGGTGTGCAAGGCTCCCTTGGACAACTCGGTGCGACCTTCGGGGCGACAGCGGTCGCTGCGGGCGCGGCAGGCAAGGCCATTGCGCGTGAGGCATCGGGCAGCATTCGCGTGGCCAGTAATGAACTCGAGCAGTTCGGCCGCACGCTGCTGATGAAAGTCACGCTTCCATTAGCAGGTGTGGCCGCAAGTGCCACGGCCATGGCATCACAATTCGAAGATGCCATGACAAAGGTCGAAACACTCGCTAACGTGCCACGAAAGCAAGCTGAGGAAATGGGCCGCGCCGTCATGGGTATGTCGGCCGGTCTCGGTACGTCTTCGGCGGCACTGGCCGACACGCTCTACGTCGTGGCATCCGCCGGTGAACGTGGCACGGCCGCACTCGAGGTGACGGAGATGGCCGCAAAGGCGGCGGCCATCGGGTTGGGTGATGCCGCCACGAGCGCACGCGTCATCGTGTCGGCGATGCAGGCCTACGGTCCGTCTGCGTTAAGTGCCGCGCAGGCCACCAACGTCATGGTGGCGACCGTCGAGCAAGGCAACCTCGCCACCGAGGAACTCGCCGGTACGCTCGGCCGGGTCATCGGCATCGCGTCACAAGTCGGTGTCAGCTTCGACCAACTCGGCGCATTCATTGCCACCTTCTCACGCTTGGGCGTCGATGCGGCCGAGTCGGTCACGGCACTTCGCGGGTTCCTCAGCACGATCATCAAACCGTCTGTGCAGGCACGACAGGAACTCGAACGTCTGGGCTTGCCCATTGAACGACTCCGTGAGATTCTCGCCACGCCTATCGAGGAGGGTGGCGGCCTTGTGGCCGGCATGGCGTTACTGGCCGAGTCGGCGAATGAATCGCAGAGTAGTCTTGAATCGCTCGGCGCGGTGATCCCGAACATTCGCGCACTGTCTGGGTTCCTCGGCACCGCGGGTGTGCAAGGCCAAAAGTTTGCCGAGATTCAAAAAGAAATCACGCGCGCCATGAAAGACGGCGACTACACGAATGCCAAGTTTGTGCGAACGACGGAAACACTTGGCTTTGCGTGGCAGTCACTTAAGGCGAAGATGGCGTCGGCGAGTGTGTATCTTGGTGAGGCCATCCGACCCGCGGTCATCACCATCCTGAACATCTTTGGTAAGCTCGCCGGGTTAGTGGAGCTGCTCGCCAAGACGTTCAACATGCTGCCGGCGCCGATTCGCATGGTCATCTTGCTGTTGACCTCGTTGGTCGCCGTCGTAGGTCCGCTTTTGCTCATCCTGAGTAAGTTGATTCTTACCGTTAGGTCGCTCGGGATGGTGTGGTTGGCGCTCTTTGGCGCGCAGAAGGGCACGGAACTTATCGCCACCGGAAGTGTCACCGTCTTTACAAAATTGTCGGCGGTGCTGCTGACCGTCGGAGCGGCCATGCGCACGTTGGCCGTTGCCACGTGGACCGAAGGATTCGCCGGCTTTACGCGCGTGGTGGGTGAGTTGAGCGTGGCCATGGGTGGGTCACTCAAGAACCTCACCGCCATGGCACTCGGCTATAAGACGCTGGCCGCCGCACAAAAGAGCGTGGCCGCTAGCAGCGCGGCGGCGACAGCCGGTGCGGCGATCGGCGGTGCAGGGTCGGCCATCTCAAAGGGTGTGTCCACGGCCACGACCGCCGCCACGGTGGCGGCCACGGCCGGTGTGAAGGAGCTGGCTGCAGCGTGGGCAAAGTTCACGACCATACTCAAGAAGTCAAAAGTCGGCGACGTAGTGGAGAAGGAACTTACGAAGACGGCCGCAAGTGCCGTACTTATGACTAACGCCGTGCAAGGAGTGGGACAGACGGTGAAAGATACCGTCAGGCCGGCGATGACGGCGCTTGGCGAATCGCTTCGACCCATGACGCTCGCACAGCGTGAGGCCGCCGCCGCCGCTGTTATTCAAGGAAGCGCGTTAAAGGCGCTTGGTGATTCGCTTCGACCCATGACGCTCGCGCAACGCGAGGCCGCCGCCGCTGCAGTCGTTCAAGGCGGCGCGTTACGAGCACTCGGTGAATCACTTCGACCCATGACAATTGCGCAGCGTGAGGCGGCGGCGGCCACCGCTGCGACGACTGTAGTTAGTCAAGGATTCATCAAGTCACTGGCCACACAGGCGGTGGCGACATACACAAGTGTGATTGCACGCCTGACGGCCGCATATCGCGATCTCACCGTGGCTAAGGCGGCTGCAGCCGCCACAGAGGTGGCTGCAGGCGGCACGACTGCCGCAAGCACGGCGGCGGCTACGGCCACCGGTGCGGCGGTTGGCACGACCATGGGCAAGGGCTTCTTTGCGAAGGGTGCCGAGTTCATCAAGTCGACTGTGGCGTGGATTCTCGGCGCGGTGGTGACGTTGGCGCGCGTCTTCACCAACGCACTTGTGACGGCGTTCCGCAGCGGTGTGGTACCAGCCATCCGGGGACTGGCGGTCATGCTCGTGGCCGCCGTTACCAGTCCAGTCACCACGGTCGTGGCTACTGTCACCGCCGTCCTCGCCGCCATCGCCTACGCGTTTGCCGAGGCCACCGGAACCACCGAGGGCTGGATTGGACTGCTTAAGGACTTGTGGAACGTGCTCAAGAAGCTTGGGTCGCTCATTGTGAGCTTCTATTCGGCGGTGGCCATCGGTGCCGGTGTGGCGTTCACTAAGTTCAAGCAGGCCTTTATCGAACAACTACCACGCGCACTGGCGCAGATGACGGGCTTGTCGGAGGAGGTTGTTCGGAAAGGGTTTAGCAAACTTGGTGAGCTCTGGGAAAACATGCGGTGGAACCTCTGGAACTTCATTTCAGAGGCGCGCGGCCAGCTTCAACGGTTTGCCGAAGATGTGCAAGACGTCATCGACGCACTCAACATGGCCGCCGAGAAGGCCTCAGGTCAGCAACCCAAAGGACCGGGTGTCACGCCGCAGTATGACGAGTATGGCCGCCTAACTGAACGGCCGGCGCCGTTTCAATTCAAAGATCTTGGCTTTGAGTTGACGCAAAGCGGAATGTCGGCGGCAGCCGAGTACGAAAAAACGACTCTGCAGGCGCGTGCGTTGCAGGCCGCACTGGACAAACTCTCTGAGGCGCAAAGCACGTACGACACCGAACTCGAACGCGCGGGCATCCCAGCGATGAAAGCCATCGTCGCGTGGATGGACACGTATGACAACTCGGCGAAGGATGCGCTAGAAGTACCAGAGATTGCCGCGTTGCAAATCTCCGAGGAGACAATCACCCGCTTCAAGAATGCACAAGACAAGGCCAAGGAGGCGACGAAGTCGTTCGGTGATGAAATCAAGTCGCTCAAGGAAAAGCTGCTGTTCAGCGAGGAGGTCGCAAGCTTCAACAAAATGCTGACCGCCATGGGCGGTGCGAGCAACCTGGCGGCACTCTCGGCCAAGGGTCTCGAGGAAGTCCGGCAGCAAGCATTGACGCTCCTCGAGGCGTATGATAACTTGGGCAGTCGGGCGCCAAAGAGCTTGCTCGCCGTGATTCCCGCCGCGCGGCAGGTGTATGCCGAAACGACACGGATCCTTGAGACCACGCGTGGTGAGACGCTGTTCAACCAGGTCAAGCGTGACATTGACAACGTGTTGCCGGTCATCAAGACATTCGACAACGCGACAAAGGAACAACTTGACCGCTGGCTGACCGGCCTCAACCAGGCCATTGACAGTAATCGTCAGCTGGGCAAGGTGGTGCCCGAGGAGTGGACGAAGATTCGTGCGGCGATTGTCGCGGCCTCGGGCGCGGTCGACATGAAGGACGTGACGAAGTCGACGCTCGAGGCGGCCGAACTCCTCGAGTCGCGGCTCAAGGCGGTGGGTGACGTTACAAAGTTGTCACGCGGTGAGCTTGACCAATTCGGGCAGGCGCTCGACGCGGTGTTTGCCATCGCCGAAAGTGGGCGCATTACGTTGCCCGCCAGCCTGTATACCTACCGCGAACAAATCCGGAAGGCCACGGCGGATGTTGACAAGCACACCGAGGCGATTGACCGGATTCCCGAACGGTGGAACTCCGCGCTCGATATGACGCGGAAGCTCGTCGAGGCGCAAAAGGAGGCCAAGGCGGCCGCCCAGGCCATGGTCGATGCGGCCGCCCTCGGCCGGCTACCGTTGAAACTCCAAGATGCCGCTAAGGCCGCTTTTAACCTGCGCGACGGCTTCAAGGAGGTGAAGTCAGGCGCGCAACGCGTGGCTGAGGAGTTGGCCGCGCTGCCCGAGGCGGATCGGCTTCCTGAGGTTGTGGCACGTTGGAACGCGGCCATCCCCGCGTTTGACAAGTTCGCCAACACGATAAAGACCAGCATGGCGCAGGCGTGGGTGCGAATGGTGCGTGATGCGGGCCTGGGCGTGGACGAAATTGAGCGGATCTTGGCGTTGCTTCCGCCCGAGATCGTGATCTTGATTCGGTTGTTGCTGCAGGCACCTGAAGAGAAGATTGGCGTCAAGGAGGCGTTGACGCGCGGCGGGTTCTTCGACTACCTCGGCAAGGGCGGCCTCACACAGGACATTCTCGCGGCCGTTCAAGGTGGTGGCAACGTCGGGGAGGCCATCGCGCTCGGCATTTCCTCGAGCATGACCAACGCGCTGGCAAAGGTCGCAGAGACTGGCAAGCTCAGCACATTCGGCAAGGTCCTCGGCACGGCCGGGTCAGCCTTCGAAGGCCTGATGACCGGCATCAAGGTCGGGTCTGAAACGGGTAGCAAGGCACTCGGCGGACTGGCGGGTGCGGCTACCGGTGCGGCCAAGGGATTCGCCATCGCAGGGCCATGGGGTGCGGCCATCGGCGGGATTGCCGGACTGATAGGCGGACTCTTCGGTGCGGGGAAGGCCGCAAAGAAAGCGCGGGATGCGTTCATCGAGTCGGCGGGTGGCCTCGCGAAGGTCCAGGAGATGGCCAAGTACGCGGGCGTCTCGCTGGACGCGCTGATGCGGGCCAAGTCGAAGAAGGAGGTCGAGAAGCAGGTCAAGGCGCTCGAGGAGGCCATCAAGAAAGTGCAAGAACGCGTGGCCAAGCTCACGACCGACCTCGGGAAGATGACCCAAGCCGGTGCGCTGATGACGGCCGACATGGCCAAGGCCATCAAGCAGGACTTCGACAAGCCCGAGGTCAAGGAGGCCTTCGGCGAGTACCTCAAGGCCAACCTCGAGCGTGCAACCGTCGGGTTGACGGCGTTCTTGACGAAGACTAAGGAACTCCCGCTCACCGCGCAATCGGCCGAGGCGGTCGGCGCCGCACTGGCCGGCATCTTCCAGGTCATGCGCGAGTCGGGCGCCACCACGCTCGAGGCGCTCGTCGCGCTGAAGGATCCGATTGCCGCCTTCGAGGAACGCCTGAAGAAGGCCGGTGTGTCGGGCGGTGAGGCCTTCGGCTTGCTTCAGCAGTATGCGAGCTTGGCGTCAGACGAGTTGGCGGGTCCGCTCTTCGAGGCAATCGACGGCCTCGGCATCGCCATGGGAGGCCTGTATAACCTGGGCCTCATGAATCAGGACATGTTTGCCGGACTGGCCTCGCAGGTCAGCGCGGTGTACGCCAAGCTCGTGGAGGAAGGCAAGGGCGGTGATGCCGCGTTGCAACTGATGCAGCCCACGCTTCAAAAGTTGTGGGAGATGCAGCAGCAATTCGGCTGGACCGTGGATGAAACCACGCAGGCACTCATTGACCAAGCCGTCGAGAGTGGCATTGTGGGCGAGAAGTTCAAGTCGGCCACCGACCGGATGGCCGCCGCGCTCGATAAGTTGCTCGGTCGGTTTGACCTCTTCCTGCAGGCGCTCGGCATCAAGATTCCGAACGAGGCCAAGGCGGCTGCCGACGGCATCGTAGATGAGTTCGGCCGCATCCGCTTGCCCGACCTCCACGTCAAGATCCGCTACGACTCCGACGGCGTGCCGATTCCCGAGGATGCCGAGGTCCCGGGGATGGCCGTCGGCGGCGTGGTGAACCGCCCGACGTTGGCCACCATCGGCGAGGCTGGACCCGAGGTCGTGGTGCCGTTGTCGCGATTGGAGCTCTGGCTCGAGCGACTCATACCGGACGACAACACGGCGGCCACACCCGCACCCGCGCCCGTCGTCTTGAACGTCACCATCAATGCGCTCGACACGAAGTCGATGCGTGACGCCGTCATCGACGACGTGGTGCCGATCCTCGAAGACGTGTACCGGGGCAACATCCGAGGCGCACGCACCTCGACCCGGCTGGCGCTAGGCGTGACCGGAGGCTAGTGTGGCAAAGACCGTCCTCTACCAGCACGGCGACGACAACGTCGCGCCCAACGCCACGTGGACCGTCGAGAGCGGCACGGAGGACACGGACTACCCGGCGGCCTACATCGCCGACGAGATCTTCACGAAGCCCGCGAAGCTGACCACGACGACCGGCGCGTGGCAGGCGAACTTCGGCGCGTCGAGGCAGCGCGTGGACCTCGTGGCGCTGGGCGTGCACAACATCTCGGCCGGGGCCACCGTCAAGGTGCAGGGCAACGACTCGCCCGTCTGGACCACGCCGACGCTCGACACGACACTGACCATCGCCGCTGCCGACTCTGACGGGCGGGTGTGCCACGCGTGGAAGGACCTGACCGGCGTGACCGGCTACACGACGGCGGGCTTCTACTACTGGCGCATCGCGGTGACGGCCAGCAACACGAGCCTCGTCAACGTCGGCGAGGTCTGGCTCGGCAAGCTGAAGCGCACGATGGACCGGAACTACCGGTGGGAGTACGAGACGTCCGAGACGCGCCGCACGGTCGAGCACGTCACGCAGTACGGGATGCGGACGGTCTACGACCTGCTCGTCCGGCAGCGACAGTTCATCGCAACGGTGCGGGCGAGCGACACGGGTCTGTCGGCCATCCGGGAGTGGCATCGCTCGGCCAAGGGCTCCGTGCGGCCCGTGCTGTTCATGCCGGATGCGACGGTGAACGACGCGTGGTGGGTCTACCTGCCGTCGGCGTTGGCGATCACGTCCGTGTTCACGAACGTGCACGACGTCACGGTCACGATGGACGAGCTGTCACCGGGCATCCCGCTGTAGGAGACGCGCATGGCACTGCTGTTCATGGATTCGTTCGACCACTACGCGACGGCCGACCTTGCCGAGAAGTGGTTGCCTGTAGGTACGTATGGCACGATCTCCATTGCTAGCGGAGGCCGCACGAGCAACTGCATCAAGCGTGTTTACGCCAGCAGCAGAAACAGCCCGTCGGCTGGTGTCAGTATCGCGCCATATCGACCTGCCTCGACTTCTAGTGGCATCGTGGGGTTCGCCGTCAAGACCGCTACGTGGTCATCTCAGCAAGACGTCAACAGTTTTCTCGTCTCTGTCTGGGAGGGTAGCACGTTGCACCTCGGCCTGTATGTGGAGGATGACGCGACCATTTCTGTGTATCGGGGGTCGACGGCCAATCAGGTTGGGCAAAGTGCTGGTGGTTTAGTCGATGGGCAATGGAATTACATCGAGTGGGCGTGGGAGATCAACGACACCACAGGCACGACGGAAGTGCGTTTGAATGGCACGCCTATTCTCACTGCGACAGGAAAAGATACGCGGAACGGCGGTGCCTCAGGTGTGTGGACATCTGTCAGATTGTGGGGCCATGACTGGATACCAACGTCTCCGACTGACACGTACATCGATGACCTCTATCTACTGGACAAAACGACCGGCACCTACCGCTCCAACAACGACTTCTGGGGTGATACGAGCATCAAGTACCTCGTGCCCAACGGCGACGTGGGCGGTCAGATTCAGTGGGACCGCACGGGATCGGGCCTGACGTACAACTACGATGCCGTCAAGGAAACGTCACCCGATGACGACACGACCTACGTGTCGACGGACGTGGTGGACGAGCGCGACCTCTACGACTTCCCGTCGGTGACGGCCGGGGCCACGATCTACGGCGTGCAGGCCGTGATCAGCGCGAAGAAAGGCGACACCGGGTCCGCGCAGATTGCGGCGGTCTGCAAGTCCGACACGGTGGAGGAGGAGCATCCGTATCCGCTGGGCATCGCATCGGACTCAGCCTACAACTTCTACCTGTTTCCGTGGAACGGCGACCCGAAGGACCAAACGACGTGGACCGAGTCGCGGCTGAACGCCGCCCAGTTCGGTCCGAAGAAGACGGCATGACATGGCGACCGACCGCGTTACGCAAGTCGGCGTTGAGTACGCGGACACTCAGACTGCGACGACGCGCGTCTCGCAACTTGGTCTTGAAGTCGCTGTTTCCGTTCACGGGACCACCGGCCAGCCGCTGTTCCGCGATACGTTTGATGACTACCCGGACGATGACCCGTTTGATAAGTGGACGACCTCGCCCGTTCCCGCGAACTGCACGATCAGCGCGAGCTACGGACGCACTGGGAAGGGCCTACGGCTCAACGGCACGTCCATCAGTAAGGCACTCACGCCTGCTGATAACGTCTGTGAGTTCAGCGCGTGGATCTATCTCAACGACTCGTCAGTCGCAACAATCCTGCAAGTCTACGCCAACAGCAATCCCGATACCGCGCAAACGTGCGTCACGATTGCGACGGACGGCACGGTCAACGTGTACTCGTGGCCGGGAGTCACACTGCTTGGATCATCGGCCGCGGGCGTCTTTCCCCGTACGACGTGGACGTGCTTCTACTACCGCACGACGGTCAATGATACCGGCGGCACCTACGAGGTCCGTGTCAATGGCGTCCCGGTTGTCTCTGGGTCTGGTGATACCGCGCATTTCGGCGGCACGTCATGGAGCGGTGTGCGCGTCGGATCGAACACGGACGTGCGGATCGATGACGTCTGGGCTGGTGACGGAACGAAGACGTGGCTCGGCTGTAACTGGGCGCTGGTGGGGACGCGGGTCTCACAGTTCGGCGTGGAGTATGCTGGACCTCGCATCATTCAAACGCTCGTCACACAGTTCGGTGTCGAGGTTGCGCTGCCGTATGTCGAGGAGATCTTCGAGCCGGGGCAGTCGTTCGGCCCGCTCGTCTGGGTCGAAGTGCTCGGGCCGGACGGCGACACCCGCGCCTACGCGCCGGTCGCGTTGCCCGATCCGTCGGCCTACTATTGGGGCTGGAAGCCTCCGGCCCTGCTCGGTGTGGGTCGCGTGGCCCGCGCCCTCAGCGACGAGCACGGCCAGTACGAAAGCCAACGCTTCAGCACTACGCTCGACGACATGGACCGCCAGTGGCGCATCTGGCTCGGGGACGTAGCGACGCGGCTCATCCTGAACAAGCGTGTCGTGCTGCGCATGATCAGCGAGCCCGCGTGGCGGGCGAAGTTACGGCCGAGGACGGTGGCGCTCGGCCTGATTCGGGATTACCGATTGGAGTAGATCATGCTCCTGTTTGCAGATTCGTTTGACCACTACGTGACGGCCGACCTGACGGAGAAGTGGACCGCCGTCGGAGCGTATGGCCCGGCCCTCAGTCCCACCATCACGGCGGCGGGCCGAACAAGCAACGCGCTGACGTGGACAACGGCCACCACCAAAGCAACGAACGGCCTGGCCTTATCGCCGGCACACGCCCCATCTGATTCAACCTGCATTGTGGGATTTGCCTTCAAGGTGGCCTCGCTCGGCGACTACAACTTTGGAGCCTATGGGCACACATTTGGGATCTGGAATGGCGGGGACTATAAATGCGGCTTCAAGGTGCTCAACAATGGCACTATCGGCTTTGGAACCAGTGATTACTCTTACATCTCATCCGGGGTGCCTGTGCAGGATGGGCGGTGGGCCTATATCGAATGCAAGGTGGTGCTGCACGATTCCACCGGCTCGGTTGTGATCAAGGTGAATGGCACCGTCGTGCTCTCGCAGACGAACATTGACACGATCTACACCGGCACGGCGGCATGGAATGGCATTGACATTCAAGGCGCAAGAACGGGTCCTACGGCCGCAGATGCAGTTCTGACCAATTCCAACACCGTTCTCTACGACGACTTCTACCTACTCGATGGTTCGGTCGGGACTGGCCGCGCGAACAACGATTTCCTCGGTGATATCTCTGTCCGCTACTTGGTCCCGACCAGCGATTCTGCCGTGACGTGGGACCGTGGTGGGACGGACAGCGGTGCGAACTTTTCGCAGGTGTCAGAGAGTTCGCCGGATGACGATAGCAAGTACGTGACAACGGCGACCGTCGATGAGATTG